>Ga0114964_10001740_pt1 | contig 15771 bp, 9 predicted proteins | sample C_131016_MF_Meta_FD_92638 | JGI IMG/M metagenome (GOLD analysis project Ga0114964, IMG submission 92638) | Freshwater microbial communities from Lake Croche, Canada to study carbon cycling - C_131016_MF_MetaG | ecosystem: Environmental > Aquatic > Freshwater > Lake | place: Lake Croche, Canada... | reverse complement strand
TCAAAAGCGAGTACTGCCGAGTCGGGGCCAACTTCTGCAACTGAAATCAAGTGTGGAGTATTAATGCCAGCTGTTGAGATTGCCCAGCTATTTAACGCGGTTCGTTCAAGTCGGCGGCGCATTGAAGTACCAGCGCTGCCAGTTTCGTCACGAAGTCGGATAGAACGGTAGGCCGACGTTGCCAGGCCGCCACCTTCAAGATCGCGGTCAAGAATTACAAGATCTAGGCGCTCGTTATCAACAGTGGTTGCGTCGTATCGACGACCCGAACTAAGTACTTTAGCTGCACTGAGCAAAGTAAGTGGGTGGCCGATGCCTGCCAATGTTGCCGCAATTTCATTTCCGGTGGGCCGAGTTGTATCAGTGCCAAGGAAGTAGCGAATTAACAGGCCAACAGCCCAGCCAGTCAATACTGAGACGCTCAATCCTGCGACGGTTGCGCCACCGCTAATGATGTCGCCAAGGCCAACCGAGAATAAAACAATCAGGCAGATTATTGGCCATCTAGACCGCGACATGATGCGGGAAACTGTTACGAGTGTGGCTAAGCCGCCAAGAAGTACGTTAAAAGGTGTTGGTGAAACTAGGTGACTCGAACCGGCGAAGGCTGTAATTAACCGAACTGACCCAAGTGTTGTCAAAGTGAAGGTGGCGAAGCCCAAGAGGACAATAGTTGCAAGCATTCCAGCAAGTGCTTCTATTAACTGTCGGCCACGACGACGCAGCATCATATCGACCGAAACTGCTGCTGGAAAAACGATCGCACCAAAACCACTCACGATTGAGGCAAGCAGTAGTACTGGTTTTGGAAGTGTGTTAGCACCTAAGGTGATGTCTTGATCGATGCCGCTTGTAGTGCGATGTGCAATGTAAGCCAAAAGGCCAACCGCAACAATGCTAAGGGCCACAGTGGCAAAGCGGGCCAAGTCTGCAGGGCGACGCAAGCGGCGTTCCAGGACAGCGTCCTCAATAACCAAAGTCTGGCGCGCAGTGCCGGGCATCTTTGAAATCCTTAGTGCTAAAAGTTGCTTGCCCTCTAATCTTGCCCTGAAATGGCTTTGATGTGAAAAACAACAAGCACAACAAGCAAAGGGTTTTGCTGAAATGCCAAGAAATTGTCTAATAAAGCCAAAAGTGTCAGCGGGTCATGGTGAAATAGTGGGCAATGACTGAATTAATTCTTGATCGAACGCAAGCTGAGCCTTACCAGGCCAAACCACTCGACCCACAGCAACTCAAAGTTGTTGCACATCGCATTGGAGCTATGCGTGTCTTAGCTGGCCCGGGCACTGGCAAAACCACAACTCTTGTGGCAGCAATGGCCGAGCGCCTAACCGGCACTGACAAATTGAAACCCGAAAACGTACTCGGACTCACTTTTGGCCGACGTGCTGCGCTGGATTGGCGAGCAAAAGTAACACTGGCGGTTGGCGGAGGACTCGTCCCACAAGTCAGTACTTTCCACTCATTCTGTTATGGCTTACTTCGCAAATACGATCCACAGGCAGCTGCTGAAATCGGTTTGCGATTGTTATCTGGCCCGGAACAGCAAGTGCGAGTTCGTGAACTTTTTTTGGGCGCACTTGAAGATGGTTCTTTTGCTCTTCCCAACGAGTTGCAAGCGGCCGCTCAAACTCGTGGCTTGATCGAAGAAGTTCGCGCAGTGATGTCGCGGACTCGTTCACATTTGATGGATCCACAAGACCTGGTCGAATTAGGTCGCAAAGCCAATCGGCCCATGTGGGAACTCATTGGTAATTTCATGGAAACTTATTTGCAAAGCATTGAAGCCGAGCAGGCGCTTGACTATGCCGAAGTAATTTTTCGCGCGCACCTACTCGTGAAATCTAAAGATCATGTGGCACTTGAACTTCAGGATCAATATCGGGCAATCTTCGTTGACGAATATCAAGACACTGACCCGGGCCAAGTGGCGCTATTGCAGTTGCTGGTTAATGCAAACACCACATTGACGGTAGTTGGCGATGTTGATCAAGCCATCTATAGTTTCCGCGGTGCTGACGAATCCGGGATTCGTAATTTTGCCCAGGACTTCGCCCACATTTATGGCGCTAACATCCAAGACGATATTTCACTTAATACTTGTCGCCGATTTGGCGCTAATTTACGCAATGCAGCCAAGTCGGTTATCGAAAAACACCACCCGGCCGGTTTTAGTTTTGATTTAATAAATATGCATCGAAATTTGCAGTGTGAATCCGATGGTGGAGACATTGAACTGCTAACTTACGATTCAGATGGCGCACAGGCTGCGCACATTGCCAACCTCGTTGCTCGCGCACATGCGCAAGATGGCTTAGCTTGGTCTGACATTGCCGTAATTGTGCGCTCAGCAGCTAACTCAATTCCAACCATTTATCGCGCACTTGTTGCTGCTGGAATTCCGGTTGAAGTCGCAGCTGATGAAATTCCGTTGCATCGCGATCCAGCTAGTGCGCCACTGATTCAGATTTTGGAAGTAATCGCAAAACCCAATTCACTCACGCCAGAACTGGCTGTGGCTATTGCTACTGGCCCTATTGGACAAATCGATGCAGTGGATCTGCGCCGTTTTGTGCAGTACCTACGAAAAGCAGATCGTGCGCCCGAACGTGTGGCAAGACCTTCTGGCGAGTTACTTATAGAGGCAATAAATAACGTCGGTGATTTACTTGCCATCAATGAACCTCGCCACAAAAAGGTAATTGATAATGTCACGCGCATTGGCAACCTCATCAATGAATGCCGCCGGGAGATTTCTAAAGGTGCTTCCGCCCACGAGATTTTGTGGCAAGTCTGGCAAAGCTCAACTTGGCCAACTCAACTTCTTGCAGCTTCACTTGGTCAGGGTGCAAGTGCTGGGCGAGCGAATCGTGATTTAGATTCCATCTGTTCACTTTTTGACCAAGCCAATCGCTTCGTTGGTCAAAATCGATCTCTGGGCGTTCGGGTATTTCTTGATGAGATAACCGCTCAAGAAATTCCAGCTGAGGCACTTGCTGATAATCAAGTGCGCTCTAATACCGTTCGTATTCTCACTGCCCATCGGGCAAAGGGTCTCGAATGGCCGCTAGTAATTGTTGCTGGTGTGCAAGAAGATCTATGGCCAGATCTGCGCATGCGACAGACCTTGTTACAAGCCGACCGTGTTGGCAACAACATTGAATTATTGCCAACAACTCTGGCCGAAGCATTAGTTGCTGAGCGACGCCTGTTCTATGTGGCAATGACTCGCGCGATGCAACGAGTGGTTGTTACTGCTGTATTTGAAGACCGGAAAGAAGAAGGTGAAGTTCCATCCCGGTTCATTGACGATGTCAGGTTGTCGGGAGCCATTGTTACTTCTGAACATTTGCCTGGGCGACCAGCGCGAGCGCTAAGCGCCGACAGTATCGTGGCAGAGCTTCGCCGAACTCTGGCAAGTCCAACTTCTAGCGAGCCTTTGCAAAAGGCAGCGGCATCGCGCTTAGCAAAATTAGCTGGTACTGAATTTGCGGCGCTGCGCACAGCGAATCCAGATAACTGGTGGGGTATTTTGCCGACAACTAAAAATGAACTTAACAAACCAGTTGAGCCGATTTCAATTTCTGCCACTGCGATAAATAACTTGGAAGAATGTCCGGCGCAGTGGTTCTTAACTCGACAGGTTTCGGCAGTTGCGCAGACCCAAAATCACATGGTGTTTGGCACGATCTTGCACTCCATCGCCCAAGGATTACAAACTGGCGAACTTGCCCCGAACCTTGACGATATCTCTGGCGAGTTAGACAAAGTCTGGGCATCCATGCCATACGAAGCAAATTGGATTTCGACTAACGAGCGCCAAGAGGCGGCGCTGGCGGCCGAACGCCTATTGAATTGGTTCCAAGCCAATGCTGATGTGCGAAGTATCGCTGAATCAACTCTTGAATTTGCAACCACCTTGCCAGTTACTGATTCAGATGGGTCAACCCGTGAAATTTCAATCAAGATCACAGGCTCTGCTGACCGCGTGCAATTTAATGCTGATGACATTGTGGTCTATGACTACAAAACAGGACGTAAAGCAACAACAAATATTCAAAAGAATGTGCAGCTGGCTCTCTACAGTTACTTAGTAGAAAATGGCACTTTCTCTGATGGTGATAACAAGCTCACACTTCCGCCTGGACAAACGGTTACCGGCGGCGCATTAATTAATCTTCGCCTTGAAGATAAATCTCAGCCAGGCATGCCACAAATTCAACAAGTAGCCAATGGCACGCACGATTTGAAAAACGATGTTCCGCTAGTCGAGCGGTTAGCTAACGCGGCCGCCATAATTCTCGACGAGCGCTATGAAGCACGACCCGACACCGGGCGCTGTGATTACTGTGCGGTGCGCATGCTCTGCCCGGCCCAAAGTGAAGGAAGGCAGGTCCTGTAATGAAAACTCCTGAAGAATTCGCAAGCGTTTTCCAAGTTGATAAGACCAAGCCACCAATGGTGCCAAGTGTCGAGCAGTGGGCTGCCATCACAGCGCCACTTGAACCGAGCATCATTGTCGCGGGCGCAGGCACAGGAAAAACTACAACTATGGCGTCGAGAATCAGTTACTTGATTGCCACCGCAGCAGTGCCGCCCGAGAAAATTCTGGGACTCACGTTCACCAAGAAAGCTGCTCGCGAACTTGGCCAGGCAGTGCGTCTGCGCCGAGACCAAGCGCTGGCTTACCGATTGGCTAACTTCCCAGCAAACCAGGGCGAAGCTGACGAACTCGGCGAACCAATGATTTCAACTTATAACTCGTTTGGCGCTCGGTTACTCAAAGAACATGGGCTGCGCATCGGCATTGAACCGGATGCTCGAGTGCTTGTAGATGCAACTCGCCACCAGTTAGCTATGCGTGTTGTTTCGCGGACCAAAGTTCAACTGGCAGGGCTTGATTTCAAACAAGTCAAAGATGTAGTTAAAGCAGTGCTTGAACTAGATAGCGAGTGCTCTAACTACCTAGTTTCGCCAGAAGAAGTGATTGTCTACGATCAGAATTTGATAAATCGATTTGCTCAGGTTTTGGATCCAACTGATGAAACTTTAGCCATGATGCAAATCTCCAAACGCCGTATCGCAATTGCCGAAGTTGTTGCGCAGTTTAGGGCTGCAAAAATCACTGAAGGCATTATCGATTACTCAGATCAAATTCGACTTTCTGCGCAGGCAGCTAGTGATTCAGCTGAAATGTGTCGAATGCTTCGCGAACAATTTTCGGTAGTTCTTCTTGATGAGTATCAGGACACTTCCGTTGGCCAAAAACTTCTGTTGCATCGACTCTTTGGTGATGCCCATCCTGTTATGGCAGTGGGCGATCCATGCCAGGCTATTTACGGCTGGCGTGGGGCTGATGTAACAAACATCGAAAACTTTGTCACAGAGTTCACCCGTGCTGATGGTTCGCCAGCCACAAAATACCGATTGTCGGTTAATCGACGTTCAGGTCAATTGATTCTGGACACTGCCAATTCACTAAGTGATCCACTTCGAGCGATTCACACTGAGATAGTTGAGCTAGTTGCAGGAAGCAAAGACCAGATTCCAGCCCAGATCCATACTGCTTTGTTAGAAACTTTTCCCGAAGAAGTTGAGTGGGTCTGTGATCAGATCCAAGCACAGATTGCCAAAGGTACTCCGCCAAAAGACGTCGCAGTATTGCTGCGAGTTGGCAAATATGGAACCGACTTTGTCGCAGGACTTGAAGCGCGAAACATACCTGTGCAAGTAGCAGACGCTGGTGTGCTGGTTCATCTTCCTGAAGTACGCGATGTTTTGTGCTATTTGGAATTGATGGCCGATCCAACAGCCAACACTGCGCTAGTTCGCATATTGTCTGGGCCAAAGTGGCGCATTGGCGCTCGTGACTTAGCGTTGTTGGGCCAGCAAGCACGCAAACTTGCCAATTCGGATTACCAGGCCGAAAAACATTTACCGATGGCATTGCAGTTAGAAAATGCGGTTGGTAGCACCGACGCGGCAGATCAGGTTTGCTTACTTGATGCACTTGAAGATGTTGCAACATCAAAACTTGTTTATTCCGCTCCTGCGCGCGAACGCATGATTGCCCTTGCCACCCAGTTGCGCAGCCTGCGCCAGCATGTTGGTGATACTGCAATTGATGCAATAGCTCGCATCATTCGCGAAACAGGACTCGGCGTTGAAGCGCTAGCGAAACCAAACGCAGTTAGTAAGTCACATGGTGATCGCCTTGGGGCACTTATCGACTTAGCTGGTTCGTATCGAAGCCTGGATGGCGAAGCCGGAGTTCACGCATTCTTGCGCTTCTTAGCCGATGGCCAACTATTCGATAATTTGCCAGTAGGCGAACTAACGCTCACTGATGATGCAGTTGTTGTTATGACCGCGCACAAGTCAAAGGGTCTGGAATTCCCAGTAGTAGCGGTCCCCATGATGTCCAAAGATCAGTTCGCAAGTAAGCCAAGGACCCTGCACTGGATGACCAACCCAGATAAATTGCCGTTTGCGCTAAAGAACCAGCAGCTCAAAGATCCACGGGTTCTAGGGCTATTGCTTTGCGATAACCCGGATAAAAAGATAATTGAAGATTACAAAGCGTATTTCAATGACATGCATCAATTGGATGAAACGCGATTAGCGTATGTTGCGGCAACCAGAGCGAAGCAAGTCTTGTTTGCCTCGGGTTCATATTGGGGAACTCCTTCGCATAAAACAGCTTGGGGACCAAGTGCCTTTTTGAAAACGATTGAAAATCATGCAACAACGTCGAAGTCGGATGCACTGCCGCCGGTTAAAGGTGACAAGAATCCAAATGCCAAAGATGGCGATTACGTCACTTGGCCGCATCCACTTGACGAAACAAAATTTAGCCAATTACAACGTCAAGCTCAGTTAGTTAAAGCTGCAAATCTCGAAGGCGATTTTTCGGAATTGTCCGAAGATGAATTGAGCGAGGTGGCAAATTGGGATGCTGACATTTCGGCACTACTCGGTTTGCTGGCCCGCGCTGGCGAAATGTCACGCACGGTTAAATTGCCCGACACATTGACGGCAAGCCAGCTAGTTGCGTTACACAAAGACGAGGCAGAGTTTGTTCGCACTCTTGTGCGCCCGATGCCGCGCAAGCCAGCACCCGAGGCAGTGCGTGGAACAGCGTTCCATGCCTGGGTTGAGGATTATTACGGCGTTCGTAAGCTTGCGAATTTGGAAGAACCGCCACCAGGTAGCGATTCGCCTATCTACGACGACAACTTGCTCGCCAAACTCAAGCAGGCGTTCACCGATGGTAAGTTCGCACAGCGACCGCCATTAGATCTTGAGTTCCCATTCGCACTTATCGTGCGCCAAAGGCCACTAATTGGCCGTATTGACGCCGTTTTTGCCGGATCAATTGATGATCCATTGGCAGCTAAGTGGACAGTTGTTGACTGGAAAACGGGAGCACCAGGTTCAGCTGACCCGCTGCAGCTACATGTCTACCGGGCTGCTTGGGCCCAGCACATGGACGTGGCACTTGAGCAAGTCGATGCTGCGTTTTATTTTGTTGGCCACGATGAAATTGAATTGGTAACCGAAATTATGACAGTTGAACAACTCTCAGACTTAATTTAGCTTTCGCCTTTAAGTTCAGTTACCAAAGCACAGTGGTCGCTAATACCAAGCGCCATTCGTTGTGCTCGGCCGCGGGCGGACTTCACAGTTTCACTCGCGAGGCCACGAGCTAAAATGTGATCGAACTGAATTCGCGGCTTTACTACCGGGTAGGTAGGCGTATGGGCAAGTGAATCCCAGCCAGTAACTCTTTGCGGTAGTTTGCCAATTAAGTTGAAGTCACCGAAAAGTAGCGACGGTAATCCGCGCTTGGCTAGGGCCTTGCTAAGCGAGTGCAATTGTTTAATGTTGAATCCTGGGACAAAACTTAAGTGTGTTGTGGCAATAGTCATCGGGCCAAGTGGTGTTTGTGCTCTGGCGATGATTGCAACTCGTGGCTCGTCAGCTACTTTAAGCATGCGCCAGCCATCATCAGAAGGAACCGCAAGTGGCAGTGACATTGGCGCAGCTTTGAACCGCATAACTTCAATTTGATCTAGTGGGTACCGACTGGCAATGCCATTACCGTACTGTGGGCTAGTTGATTGAGAAAGTGCATCGTCGTGCAAATGAATTGCTGAATCATCGGCCGACTCCCACTGTTCACCAGGAGTGCCAATAAGCGCTGGGGCAAAAATCCAATAGGGAAGTTCTAGACCAACAGCAATGTCTTGAAGTTGATGTTGGTGATTACTGCGAGGCTGTCCACGATCAACTTCCTGTACTCCGATGATGTCAGCGCGAATTAGGCGAGCCTGCTCAACTAGATCTACATCGCGCCCGGCGCCAATTATGGGGGTGGCATGTAACAGATTCCAGGTAGCAATACGCATATCAATCAGCCTACGGTGATGCACAATTGCCCGCAGAACCTTAGGTTAGGTATGTGGGACTCATTCCAGATTTACCGTTAGCCAGATTCGCTGTGGATCGTGGCGCGCTAATGCGGAGTAATCCGCACTGGCTGAGCGAACTCTGGTCACTTGAATCCACCAGAGTTTTGTACATCAACAAAAATCAAGTCCCAGTAACGTCTGAACTCTCATTAATTTTGGTCCAATCACATGCGATGCCTGTGGTTGATGAACAAAGAGCTTTACTTCTTGGCATTGACTCTGATCATGCCTACATAGCTGTGATGTTGGATGAGAACACTGATGTTGCGCCACTGTGGGTAACGCTACGAGATGTGGGAGCGCAACTTTCGCCACTTGATGTTGGCTTAGCCATTACCGCAACCGCGCTTGCCACTTGGCACAACACTCATCGTTATTGCCCGCAGTGCGGTTTAACTACGCAGATTTCTGATGCTGGCTGGTCACGAACTTGTCCAAAGGATTGTGTTACACATTTTCCAAGAACTGAACCAGCAATTATTGTCGCGGTGCACGATTCAGAAGAACGCATTTTGTTAGGTCGACGAACTAACTGGCCCGAAAACTGGTATTCAACTTTGGCCGGATTTGTTGAAGCAGGTGAATCTTGCGAGGCAGCTGTGGTGCGTGAAGTCCGTGAAGAAGTTGGGGTTGAAATTGACTTAGAGTCTTTGCAGTATTTGGGCAGTCAGCCGTGGCCTTATCCAGCCTCATTAATGCTTGGCTATTCGGCCTTGGCAAGTACAACAGAATTCAAACCTAGCGAAGATGAGATTGCGCAGATTCGTTGGCTCAGTCGCGAAGAACTTAGCTCGCAGTGTGAAAGTGGGATATTGAAGTTGCCTAATCCAGCTGCCATTTCTTGGCATTTAATTGAACACTGGTATGGGCAACCGTTGAATCCAGAGTGGACTCGTGGCTAAAAATGTTGCAGCAACTAACTAAAAAGGAGCCAAAATGGCCGATAAATTAACGATGTACAGCACTCCATGGTGCGGGTATTGCCAGCGATTGAAGGCGCAGCTTGGCCGCGAAGGTATTGAATTTATAGAAATCGATATCGAGCAAGATCCTGATTCAGCCGATTTTGTCATGAGTGTAAATGGTGGCAATCAAACCGTTCCGACCGTAGTTTTCCCAAATGGGCAGGCGCTAACCAACCCAAGCCTGGCTCAGGTTAAAGAAATTCTGGGCCTGAACCAGTAACCCGTAGCCGAAGTGTCCACCTGTCGGGCGCTCTTGCGACAATAGGGCAGTGTCCGCAATTCTTAAAGCGCTAGATAGCCAGCAACGAGCTGCGGCTGAATGTGTCAGTGGCCCTGTGGTTATTCACGCCGGAGCCGGCACCGGCAAAACCCGAACTATTACCCACCGACTGGCTTATGCGATTCAAAGTGGTGTCGTTGAGGCGAATCAGACCTTAACTGTTACTTTTACAAATCGCGCAGCAGGCGAGTTACGTAGTCGACTTCTTGAACTTGGTATTCCAAACGCGCAGGTTCGAACTTTTCATAGCGCAGCGCTAAGGCAATTACGGTTTTTCTATCCGCAGGTTTTTACTAACCAAATACCTACATTGATTTCCAGTAAAGCGACCTACGTTGCGCAAGCTGCAACCCAATGTCACATAGATGCAGGTCCTGACACTATTCGGGATTTGGCTAGTGAAATCGAGTGGGCCAAAGTCAACATAATTTCACCCGACTTGTATCGGGAGTCTGCTTTTGACCGCGGTCGAATGCCTGGCCACAATTTGAGTGCTGAACAAGTTGCTCAAGTTTATGAAACTTACTTAAAAGTTTTAGATCAAGCTCATTTGATGGATTTCGAAGATGTTTTGCTAACAACTGTCGCACTGCTATCAAATTATCCTGAGTTAGCGGCGCAAGTTCGTTCCCAATATCGCTACTTCACCGTTGACGAATTTCAAGATGTGAGTCCGATTCAATTTGAGCTGCTCTCACTTTGGCTTGGTAACCATGATGACGTTTGCGTTGTTGGCGATCCAGCACAAACTATCTACGAGTTCACGGGGGCGACACCAGAATATCTCGCCACTTTTGCTAATCACTTCCCCCGAGCCACAGCGTTTGATCTGACAAACTCATACCGCAGCACTCCTGAGGTTATCCAGGTTGCAAATCAAGTATTGACCAGAATTTCGAACAATAGTTTGAAACTGCAAGCCACGAGATCAAGTGGACAGAATGTGACCGTTGACGCCTTTTCCGATGATGAGACTGAAGCGCGGGAAATTGCAAGCAACATTCGCAAGTTGCTCTCTGGGGGATTAGAGCCTAGAGATATCGCAGTCATTTATCGCATCAATAGTCAGTCGGAAGTTTTTGAAACGGCCTTAGCAAATGCGGATATTCCAGTAACAATTCGCGGAGCTAGCCGATATTTTGAACGACCTGAGATCCGTAATGCGCTGCTGCACCTTCGGGCCAACTTACAGGTGCCGGACGCTCGAGAGATGAACTTTATTGTGCGCGATATTGTCAGCGGATTAGGTTGGGCGCCCAAGTCTCCAGATTCTGGTCGGGCGGCGCAAAATACTTGGGAGTCCTTGAATACACTCGTGCAACTTGCCGATGATTTCGCGGCGCAAAATCGCACTGCTCTGCTACCTGAATTCATTGCAGCACTAGATCATCGAAATGAGTACGACCATGACCCAGTTGCTAATGCGGTAACTCTGGCCTCAATTCATGCCGTCAAGGGCTTGGAATGGGACGCGGTGTTCGTAGCTGGATTGAGTGATGGTTTACTTCCGATTACTTATGCAAAAACCCCCACTTTAATTAGTCAAGAACGCCGGCTGTTTTATGTGGCGCTAACCCGAGCCAAGAATTATCTACACATTTCTTGGGCCAAGTCGCGCAACAGTTACACAAAAGCGCATCGCAGCTCATCAATCTTCCTTGGTGAAATAGAAGACGCTCTTTAAAGTTTGTAACTTAGGCGGCGCGGTTCCATTGGCAACCGCAGGCAGCGTGTGTCTTTAGTTGGCTAAAGGATTTATCGGCACTTGGCCAGTCGATTTGCCAGAATCCAGATTCTAGATAGTTCGCTTCCTGGGCCCATTGATAAACGATGTCCATTACTAGCGTTGCAGTGTGCAGCAATAAGCCAGCAGGGGCTAGATCTTGAGTTGGGCGACCTATGAGTTGAGTAGTTAGCAATGGCCAGGCCGAGTCCAAATCGGTTAGTCGCGCGTTGTGGCAGCGTAGGCAAGCAGTATGCATTGGCTGAAATACCGTGGACACCAACGCCTGATTTTTTCCTGCTCCAGCTACTAGATGAGGCAGATCTGCGGCAATCAAGCGATCAGTTAGATCGGGGGCAAACCAAACATTTTGACCCACCTGGTCAGGGCACAGAATTACCAAGCGGTTGGTCCGGGTCTTGACTGCTCGAATCATTCGCGGCCAAACCCCGCGTTGAATCCGATCAATGATCATTAACGCAGTGTGATCTCGACGGGCGCCAACATCCACGCGGCTTGCTCCCCATGCGGTTACATCAGGAAGTGTCACTTTGCCAGAATCATGAATGTGAATGTTCGTAAACCCACATTGAGCTAACAAAATTGCAACAGTTGTTCCCAATCTGCCTGCACCTTGGATTTCGATTTGTGTTTCAGTCAACATGCGATGTTCAGTCAGTTCAGCATCAGTTGTCATTAGCCCGGACTTCATTAGCCGCGATATTGTCAGGAGTAATTTTTCGGTATCTAAGGTTTCGCGAGTTGCCGCTTGAATAACCTCTTTTAGCGTTAGGTGGCCAGTACAGTGCGCAATTAGGTGCGCAGCAGTTTTTGCATCTGTTCGCACTTGGGTCGCGGGATCAATTCCGAATTGAACTTCATTTTTACTGCGCCACAGCACATTGATTCCAGCAGAGAAAATTGGTTTAAACATGTTGCCATAGTGCCGATGTTTTGCGCACAGTGTTCGCGGTAATCCACAGCATGCCTGTGCAGATTGCTTAAGCCAATCAGGGGTAAGGGTTTACCTCTTGTTAATGTGCAAACTATTTTCTATCCACATTCCGATCGCCGTTTTTCCCATTAATTGCTTAAGAAATGGGGTTGCTCCACAGATTGTTCCACATGTTATTCACTTAACATCCCCAGATAATGTCCAGGTTTCCCCAATGCTTCCACAGCCTTATCCACAGGGGTTAAAGCGACTTTTGTCTTTTCGCTTGGCAGCAGTGCCACATAAGCCCTAGATTCAGAATTCGTTGGAGCTCTCGAGATAACGAGTCAACGTTCGCAAGGGGAAGGCGAACGAGTGGCACGCGCCTCGGGGGCTCCTACTTTTTTGTCAGGCGATGCTCTACTGTTGCAAACGTGAGCGCGCTTTCTGAACCTTCATTATTCGATTTCCTCGAATCAGATGAGTGCGCACAAGAACTAGAAGATGTTGCAACTTCGCCGCAAAAATCAGAGCCTGAGATAGAAATACAACGCAGTAAAAAGCGTCGCAAAACTTGTACTGCTTTTCTGCAAGGCGGAAAAATAATTGTTCAAGTTCCTGCCCGGATGTCACAACGAGAAGTTGAAATCACAGTTGCAGAACTTGTTGGGCGCATTCAGCGTCGCGAACAAGTTGTTGTTGATCCAAATGCGTTAATGAAACGTGCAACCGAGCTTGTCGCAAATTACTTAGACCAAGACATCATCAGAACGCACTCTGTACCAGTAACGATCCGCTGGGTGACTAATCAGAATTCGCGTTGGGGTTCCTGCACGCCAGGCACTGGGGTAATCCGGTTATCGCACCGCCTGCAAAACATGCCGCAGTATGTGCAGGATGCGGTGTTATTTCACGAGTTAATTCACTTGGTAGTTTTAGGGCACAATAAGCAGTTTTACAAATTGGTAAACCGTTTTCCAGAGATTGAACGCGCTAACGCGTATCTTTGCGGCTATGCGCACGCGCGTAACCGGAACAACTAATTTACGTCGTCATTCTGGTCGGCTGGTGGCTGTTCGTCGATTACTTTTTCCAAATCCGACATCAAATCATGACTCATGTTGGCAATAAACGAATCGATGTCTTCTAGATCGCTCGATGTTGGTAACAAATCTGGATGAGTCCAGATTTGATCACGCTGTGAAATGCCAATCGTTTCCGTTAGCTTTTGCCAAACGGTAGCTGCTTCACGAATCTTGCGTGGTCTGATTTCTAAACCGATAATTCCTTCAAAGAATTTTTCGGCAGGACCACCAGCAGCGCGTCTTCTTCGTAGCGTCTCAGCCAGTGCGTTACTGCTCGGTAGACGATTTGCTGCCGCGTCAGATACGACCACACTGACCCAGCTTTCAATCAGGGCAATCAGAAGTTCTAGTCGGGCTAGTGCGGCGTCCTGTTGGGGAGTGCGCGATTCAACAAATAACTCGCCGCTGATTGCTAAGTTCACCGCTTCTATGTCTGTGGGGTCGATTTCAGCGAGTGCTTGCTCGATTGCACTGGTATCAATCTGAACTCCCGATGCATAGGCGGCCATCGCTGATTGAATGTGTGACTGTAGCCAAGGGGCTGCAGTGAAAAGTCTTTGGTGAGCAATTTCGCGCAACGCCAGGAATATCAGCACATCTGACACTTCAAGATTTAAGCCATCACTAAATTCTTGAACATTACTAGCGATGAAACTTGGGTTACGCGAATTAGTTAGCGGAATACCAACATCTGTGGCACTCAGTACTTGTGTTGCCATTTTTCCCAGGCCAGCACCAAATTGGTTGCCAAACAAAGTTGCCCCCATTGATTTAGCCATGTCCATTACTGGTCTGAGTAGATCGTTAATGTCGCCAGAGCTAATTAGTTGTTCAATCTGGGATGCAACTTCAGGTGGAAGTTGTTCCAAAATTTCTGGTGGGATGCTCATTGCGCCAGCGTCAATGTCTTGCGGGATTATGGTGGACATCGCTTCTGCGAGTCCGTGCGCAACTGGGTCCACTAAACCTTGCCATGCAAGTAACGTCTCCGTAATCCATTTCTCCCGCGTGAGAATTTCGCAGTTCTGTCCACCGCTTGGCAATGCGGTTGCTTCGCCCAGCCAAAGATTGGCTAAGTCAGTTGCGGTTTCGGCGCTGTGTTGAAACGCCTCGTTAACCTGAGTTGGGGTACTTTCGTGCAGAATGGCCGAGCTTGCCTGCCGCGCTGCATTCCAATCAACTGGTCCAGTATTTTCAGCGGAGCCAGATTGCATCATTTTGCCTAGATTTTCAAAAAACTGGTTCAGATCCTGATTTGCATCGTCACTTGGGCTAAATCCGAATGGAATCGACACGTAATCGCCACCTAACATTTGCCCCGCTTCAAGGAGCTCGGGACTCAATTACCAGCCTAAGCGACCAGTCGAGAATTTGAGTCGCCAGACGCTACGCTACTGGCGAAAACCCAGGGGTTAAGTCCCGTACGCTATTGCTAGCAAGGTTTTCGGGCAAAGGAGTAAGCAGTGGCAAAGAAGCGAGTAATTAGTTTGTCCGTTGTGTTAGTTGCCCTTGCTGTTACTGCGCTATTTCAGCCGGTGCCATATGTACTTGAACGACCAGGTCCGCTTTTCAACACACTGGGTGAAGTTGATGGCACTCAATTAGTCGCTATTTCTGGAACAAAAACCTACCGAACTCATGGCGAATTAAATATGACTACTGTTTCGGTCTACGGCGGACCTGAGCAAGGAATTGACCTTATTCAGGCAATCGGCGGCTGGTTTAGTCCAAAAATTAATGTGGTACCGCGTGAAGTTATTTATCCGGAAAACGTTACCGATGCGCAGCAACAACAAGAGAGTGTGGCAGATTTCTCGGCCTCGCAAAGCGATGCAACGGCTGCAGCTCTGAACTATTTGCAGTTGCCACTTAAGAGCACAATTTTTATTAGTTCAGTCGAAGCAGGTTTTCCCGCTGACGGGGTACTTGAGCCTGCAGATGTGGTTCTGTCAGTAAATGGGGTCGAAGTAACTTCGGCTCGCCAGGCAGTGGCACGTATTCGCATTCCACCAGTGGGCAAAGTTGTGAACATGAGCGTTTTGCGTAAAGGACTAGTTAAAGACGTTCAGATGACGACAGTTCCACACCCGGAGCAACCAAAGTTGCCATTCGTTGGCATTTCGGTTGACACAAAATATGAAGCTAGTTTCAACATTGAGTTTGGGGTTGACGATGTTGGCGGACCAAGTGGTGGAACGATGTTTGCCCTTTCAATCATTGATAAATTGACGCCAGGGGCTTTGGCCAATGGCAAGGTTATCGCTGGCACGGGAACAATAACTCCTGAAGGATCTGTTGGTGCCATTGGTG
>Ga0114964_10001736_pt1 | contig 15785 bp, 13 predicted proteins | sample C_131016_MF_Meta_FD_92638 | JGI IMG/M metagenome (GOLD analysis project Ga0114964, IMG submission 92638) | Freshwater microbial communities from Lake Croche, Canada to study carbon cycling - C_131016_MF_MetaG | ecosystem: Environmental > Aquatic > Freshwater > Lake | place: Lake Croche, Canada... | reverse complement strand
GAACGCCTCAAATTGAAGTGTCTTTTGACATTGATGCCAATGGTATTTTGCACGTTGGCGCAAAGGACAAGGGCACGGGCAAAGAAAACAAAATCACCATCAAAGCCAACTCTGGCCTGTCAGAGCAAGAGATTCAAAAAATGGTCAAAGACGCCGAGCTCAATGCAGGCGAGGACAAAAAGAAACTCGAAATCGTTCAAGCCAAAAACCAAGGCGACGCGGCATTGCACTCGGTGCAAAAGAGCTTGACCGAGCATGGTGACAAGCTTGACGCGTCTGAAAAAGAATCCATCCAAAACGCTTGCAAAGCCCTAGAAGAAGCTCTCAAAACAGAAGACAAAGATGACATCACGGCCAAGACTGAGAGCTTGATGACGGTCAGTCAAAAGTTGGGCGAGAAAGCCTACGCTGACATGCAGGCCCAAAGTGCTGCCGCCCAAGCCGCGGGCGCTCCCCATGATGCAAGTGCTCATGGCGCAACAGGCGCAGCAGCGGCCAAGGATGACAATGTGGTCGACGCAGAAGTCAAGGAAGTTAAAAAAGGCTAAGCCTTTTCAGCCACACCGGCAAGCACGCCGCGTCCTGGCCTCTTTGTGAGGTGGGCGCGGCTTTGTTGTTGAACAAGGACACACGGATATCATGGCAAAACGCGATTTTTATGAAGTACTCGGTCTGGGCAAAACGGCCAGCGAAGAAGAGATCAAGAAAGCTTATCGCAAATTGGCGATGAAGTACCACCCTGACCGCAACCAAGGCGACGAAGCCCAAGAAGCAGAGGTCAAATTCAAGGAAGTCAAGGAAGCCTACGAGATGCTTTCTGACTCAGAAAAACGCAGCGCTTACGACCAATTTGGTCACGCTGGTGTGGACCCCAACATGAGAGGTGGCGCTGGGGGCGCGGGCTTTGGAGGATTTGGCGACTCTTTTGGTGACATCTTTGGTGACATCTTTGGTCAAGCCAGACGCCAACAAGGTGGGCGACAAGTCTACCGTGGCAATGACTTGAATTACGCCATGGAGATCACTCTCGAGGAAGCGGCCAAGGGCAAAGAAACGCAAATTCAAGTCCCCAGTTGGGACTCTTGTGAGGTGTGTCATGGCTCTGGAGCCAAGCCTGGCACATCGGCCAAGAATTGCGGTACCTGTGGTGGCTCTGGTGCGGTGCAAATGCGCCAAGGTTTTTTCAGCGTTCAACAAACCTGCCCACACTGCCGAGGCGCGGGCAAAGTCATCTCCGACCCCTGCAGCCCCTGCCGAGGTCAAGGCAAAATTCAGTCACAAAAGACCCTCGAGATCAAGATCCCTTCGGGCATCGACTCAGGCATGCGAATCAGAAGCACCGGCAACGGCGAGCCAGGCGCCAACGGTGGGCCAGCGGGTGACTTGTACATTGAAATTCGAATTCACAAGCACGACATCTTTGAGCGCGATGGCGACGACTTGCATTGCGCTGTCCCCATTGGTTTTACCATCGCTGCACTTGGCGGTGAAATCCAAGTCCCCACACTGCAAGGGGAAGCGGCCATCGACATTCCAGAAGGCACTCAAACCGGCAAGCAATTTCGCTTGAGAGGCAAAGGCATCAAAGGCATTCGCGCAAGTTTCAATGGCGACTTGTATTGCCACATCACGGTCGAGACGCCCGTGAAATTGACCGAACATCAAAGAAAGCTTTTGAAGGAATTGGATGACTCACTGCGAAAAGGTGGTGTCAAGCACTCCCCCAACGAAGGCGGCTGGGCTGAAAAGTTGAAAGCCTTTTTCAACTGAGTGAGTTTGATCAAGCACGGCTCACCATCAGCCACTGGCCTTCAAAATCCAGGGGCTTTTGTTTTGGGCCAACCAAGTCAAAGCAAACCTCAAACTTGAAACACAGTTCACGCTCAATGGGGATAAACGCTATTGATAAAGGTGTGCAAATCCATTAAAAATTGCTTTTGAACATTTTCAACCAAAGGCAATCCCATGAGTCAAGTCAACCCTCCAGAACTCAGTTTGACTGAGCGCGATCGCCGATGGGCTCGCGTGCGAGCCATGATGCGCGAGCAGCACCTCAAAGCCCTCTTGGTCGCTGGGTTTCGCTCCAGAGAGATGTATGAAAGTTACCTGAGCGACGACTACAACGAAGGCTGCGTTCTCTTTCCATTGGAAGGCGATCCAGTCGTGATCACTTGGGCACACTTGCGAGTGATGAGAGCGAGGTGGTCTGAGGAACGCGGCCACAAACTTTGGATCCATGACTACCGCGTCGCCACCAACGGCCAAGCCGTGGCGGAGTGGTTCAAAGACCTGCACTTGGATCAAGAGACGCTGGGTGTGGTGGGCCTCACCTCTCAGGCCCCCACAGAGGCGTATGGCGCTATTCCTGCCAATTTTTGGTTGCAACTCACCGAGTCCTTGCCCAAAGCACAATTCAAAGATGTCTCTGAACTCTTTAGCCATCTCATGCTCGTGAAGTCGGCAGAAGAATTGGGGCAAATCCGATACGCCGCCCATGCCGCAGAGGTCGCTTGCGAGGTGGTGGCCAAGTTGGCCAAGCCCGGCGTTGGAGAAGAGAAAATTTTCGCTCACGCGAGCATGGCCATGCTCGAGTTTGGCATCGGATTGCGCTACCCCGCTTTGGTGATGAATTCTGGGCCAGCCACCCTATCTTGGGGTCCTCCAAGGTGGAGCACGAGAGGCGAGCGGCCTCGTGTTCTTCAGCGCGGTGATTTGCTCCAAACTGAGCTCATGCCCATGTGCGGCAATCAAGAAGTCCAAGTCCAAATGACGGTGGCCTTGGATCCCATCGATGTCATCAACCAGGGCTGCGAAAAAGTGGCCCGACAATCTTACGACGCTGGTATCAAAGCACTGCGTCCAGGCATTACCTTTCAAGACTTGGTGGCGGCGATGGAAGAGCCACTCAAGACATCAGGGCACTGGGCTTACACCCCCTTGGTGCATTCCATCTCACCTCATTTCTTGGCGGGCAGGAGTCAAGTCAATACAGAGAAATTGAATTTGGGCGTGACCTTCATGGGCAAACCCTCTGCACCCGTTCGCAAAGCAGTCATTGAGCCAGGAATGGTCTTTGCCTTCGAGCCCAATGCCTGCTGGGAGAGTCACCGCGTCAATATTGGGGGGACCGTGGTGGTCACGGCCGATGGCTGTGAAGAGCTCAATCGGATCCCATGCCATGTCACCCATGTGTGAGTTGGCCCAGCCCTTACCCCCCGTCTTTGATCACATGCCAAGGAGTCAGCCATGAACAACTTTCCCCATCGCCCATCACGCACTCCCCTGCGCTTGATTGCAGCCATTGTTTGGATGGCCATCACGACGATGTTGAGTCCAACCAGCCACGCACAGAATTACCCCAAAAAACCCATCGTGGTGATCGTACCCGCGACTGCTGGCTCGGCACCGGATGTGCGCATGCGCCAAGTGGCCCCCAAGATGGGAGAGTTTTTGGGTCAACCCCTGATCATTGAGAACCGTCCGGGCGCCAATGGTGCCATTGGCGCGCGCGAAGCGGCCAAAGCCACACCGGACGGATACACCTTTTTACACGCCAATATCAGCAACTTACTCAACGATGTCTTCACCTCAGAAAAAGGCACCCGATTGGCCGAAGATTTAATCGCCATTGGTGACATTGAATCGGGCCCTTTGATCGTGGTGGTGAACCCCAATGTTCAAGTCAAAAGCCTCAAGGAATTGATTGAGCTTGCCAAATCCAAGCCCAATGTGCTCACCTACGGCTCGGGCGGGTCGGGGGGACTGATTCAGCTCATGGGTGAGCGCGTCAAGCTCGCGGCAGACATCAAAATACTAGAAGTTCCCTACAAATCCCCAGGCGCAGAAATGCCCGATTTGATTGCGGGACATTTGGACGTTGGCTTTGGTGTGTGGTCGGTGTTGGGTCCTTTGATCAAAAGCGGCAAGATCAGGGCCCTGGCCGTGGCCAGCACAACCCGCTTGCCCATGGCCCCAGAGATTGCAACCCTGGCAGAAGCCGGCTTACCTGGAATGGAAACCACTGCATGGAATGGTCTGTTTGCACCCGCGGGCACCTCCAAAGAAGTCATTCAAACGCTTTACAAAGCATTGGTGTTTTCGCTCTCAAGCCAAGAAGTGCATGACTTATTCGCTTCCACGGGATCATTGACAGGCGGTAAAACCCCCGAACAATTTGCCGACTTTGTGAAAGCCGAGAAAAACAAATGGAGCAATGTCGTGAAATTGGCGAATATCAAACCCCAATGAACGCGATCGTCAAGACGGTCTCTCTAAGCCGCCCGTTCTATGGGCGGCTTGTCCTTTATTGATCCCCAACAACCTTTTGCAAGCATCACTCCGCTCAAAACCAATATGACACTCAAACAGCTTTTATGGTGCAGCACTTTCCTTGGCTTCATCTCCATCAATGCGGCAGCTCAAAGCAACACCTGGCCAAACAAGGTCATCAAAATCATTGTCCCCTTCGTGCCTGGATCTTTCACCGACACGGCTGCTCGAGTACTGAGTGTTGAGCTCGCCAAGCAACTCGGTCAAACCGTGATCGTGGACAACAAGGGAGGAGCCGGCAGCACGTTGGGAACAGACCTGGTGGCCAAATCTGCGCCTGACGGGTACACATTCTTGCTCACTGACAATTCCTTTGCCGTGTCTACAGCGCTTTATGAAAAGCTCCCCTACAACCCTGTGAAAGATGTGGCACAAGTCACCATCGTCGCTGAATCTCCTGCCGTGTTGGTGGCCAGACCGGGGTTGAATTCAAAGAGCCTCAAAGAGATTGTTCAATACACCCAAAAAAATCAAACTGCACTCACCTTCGGCTCGGGTGGCATCGGGTCATCGGCCCATTTGGCGATGGAAGCCTTCCTCACACAAAATAATTTACAGCTCACCCACATCCCCTTCAAAGGAATCGCTGGTGCCATCACCGATGTGGCGGCCGATCGTGTCGACTTGGCCATTGGATCTGTGGGCTCGGCACAGGCCCACATCAAAGATGGACGCCTGCAAGGCATAGCAGTGAGTGGCGCACAACGCCATCCCCTGTTGCCGCAAGTCCCAACCTTTGCCGAGTCAGGCTTTGGCAATTACAAAATGATGTATTGGTTTGGCTTGATGGCACCCAATGGAGTCCCCAAAGACATCATTGATCGACTGCAAAAAGAAGTGGTCCACGCATTGACCCAGACCAAAGTCCAAGAGGTTTTTGCGTCTGCTGGCGTGAAGCCTGCGACCAACACGCCCGCCGAATACACCAACTTGGTTCACGATGAGTCGGCCATGTGGGCAGAGGTGATCAAAAAAGCTGGACTAAAATCAATGTCAGCCCAGTGATCCCCCAAGGTGGACTCACTGGCAGACCTCGCATCCGAGGGCGGATAGAACAAACACGCAACCTCAACCCTTTCACGCCGCAAGACAACCGCCTCTTGCGCTTGTAGCACACGCCTTCATGGGCAACTCATCATGTCGTTTGACCTTTCTGAAAAAACTCTCTTCACTCCCCCGCCATTGTCTTGTGACGCCCACTTTCACGTCTTTGGTCCAGCCGGCCAATACCCCTATGGCGGCGACTTAAGGTACACACCACCGCACGCGCCGCTGCAAGAGTATTTGAAACTGGCGCAGCATTTGGGCCTCACCCGCTTTGTCTTTGTGCAGCCCAGCGCTTATGCACGCGACAACAGCTGTATGCTTGACGCCATGAAAGAGGTTGGCACCGATCGCTGCCGAGGCGTGGTGGACTTGGACGACGATGTCACGTTGGAGCACATGCAGTCTTTGCACGCGTTGGGCGTCAGAGGCATTCGGATCAACGTGAGCCCAGTGCATCCCTATGAAGCGGGTTTGGCACAAACGATGACACCGCGCATCGAGGCTTTGGCCGAGAAATGCAAAACCTTGGGCTGGCACTTGGATTTTTTACTCCCAGGATGGCTCACGGCAGAGCTTTTGGGGTTGATGAAACGCTTGACCATACCTTTCTCCATGGCCCACATGGGCATGAATTTGGCCAAAGACGGCGTCAACTCGCCAGGCTTTCAAGCCTTGTTGAAATTGGTGGGTGAAGGACAACGGTTGGCCTATGTCAAATTCACTGGCATTTATCGCATGTCCAAAGTCGAGCACTACACGGACGCAGATCCGATGGCCAAGGCCTTGATCGAGGTGGCAGCAGACCGCATCATTTGGGGCAGCGATTACCCACACTTGTCCTTTGGAGAGCACAGCTCAGTGGCGCTCTTTAATTTACTCGAGCGCTGGTGCGAGAACGACCAAGAAAAGAAACTGATCTTGGTCGATAACCCGTCCAGGCTTTTTGGCTTTTGAACTTCCTCGCTCGCGTCAAATCCTCAAGCCTTCAAAGCTTCAAACCATTGACCTGTTTGGCTTTTTCAGTGGCGGCACCCAAGAGGAACGCCAAATCAGTGCCCGTTGAGACATAGCGTGCGCCCAGTTGAATAAATTGGGCCACCAAATCTGGCCTGGACGACAGGCCACCGACACCACAAAATTTGCCATATTTTTGACACACTGCGATGGTGTGGGCATAGGCTTCTTTGAGTTTGGGGTGATCGTACTGGCCAGCAATCCCCATGTCAACGAGCAAATCGTTGGAGCCAATCATGACCATGTCAACCCCGGGGACCGACATGATCTCGTCAGCATGGTCCAAGGCAACTTGATTTTCAAACTGAACAATCACCATGGTATTGGCATTGAGCGCAGGGTAAGCTTGATCGGCAGGGAAGGAGCGGTATTGCAAATGAGGCAGTGCGCCCGCAGACGAACGCTCGCCAAAAGGCGGGAATTTGGCACAAGCCACCACCGCTTGGGCTTCTACTTTGCTTTGTACATGCGGCGCGATCACCCCCAACGCACCACCGTCCAAAACCCTGGAGATCCATTGCGAAGAGTTGTCTGGGACACGCACAAAGGCTGCAACACCTATGGCCATGGCCGCCATACAAATTTGACCCGTCGTCGCCAATGAAAAACTACTGTGCTCCAAATCGATGTAGATTGAATCAAAGCCAGCAGTTTTGGCAATTTGCGCGATCTCAATACCCGAGACCAACTTCACCGTCATGGATGAGACCACTTGATTGGCCTTGAGCTTTTCAATGACATTGTTTTTTAAAATCGTTGACAACTCAGCACTCATAAAATTCCTTTGATCATGATGGCACTCCTTTACAGCGAATTACCTCAGAGTCATTCTACAGTTGAGCACCCCACTTCAAGACCCAGCGATTGCGCCTTGCTTGGGTTCAAGCCAAAGGGTAATTACCGATTCCAACCGATGCGTGATCTTTAAAATGCGACGTTGAAGTCTGTTCTATTTAAGGAATGAAATGAATTGCATCTCAAAATCCATCGCCCAATACGGCGCAAAGTTATCGGGACTCACCGTGGGCTTGGCCCTCAGTTTGTTGAGTGGGCTTGCTTTTGCGCAAGCCAATCCCCCGATCCGCATTGGAAGCACATTGGCACTCACAGGTCCACTCTCTGCCACCGGTGTTGTGCACAAATTGGCCGGTGAAATTGCCATTGAAGACATCAATAAAAGAGGCGGCTTTTTGGGCAGAAAGGTTGAATGGATTCTCAAGGACGATCAATCCAAGCCCGAATTGGCGCGCACACTCTATGAGCAACTCTTGAACAGCGACAAAGTCGACTTGCTCATGGGCCCCTACGCAACCGGGGCCATTTTGTCAGCCATGGTGGTGGCCGAGCGCAACAACAAACTGCTCATTCATCACACCTTTGGCATTCCAAACCAAGCAAAATACGACAAGCAATTCCCTGCGTGGGCTTTGGGCTCGTACCCTGAAAAAACAGTGCCCAATACCGTTTTTGATGCCATGGCCTCGTTGGAAAAAGCACCCAAAACCATTGCCATCATCACCAGTAAATTCCCTTCTGTTTATTTCTTGTCCACGGGTGCTAGAGAAGTGGCCAAGCAACGTGGGCTCAAAGAAGTTCTTTACTTGGAGTGGGACTTTGGTAACCGTGATTTCTCAGCCATTGCCGCGCGCGTCAAAGACGCCAAGCCCGATCTGATTTGGATTGGTGACATCGGAGCCGAGGGCAATCAAGTACTGGAAGCGATGAAAAAAATCGACTACACCCCTCCCCTTCACACCCACGTTTACCCTTCGCCCGGTATTTTGGCGGCCGCACCTGAGGGGCAAGGTTCATTTGCCATTTCCCCATTTGAGGAGCACGCACCGTTTACCAAGAACAAGGGCTCTGACACGTTGATCAAATCATTTGACCTCAAAGCCAAGACTGAAGGTTTGCCCTATACCAAGGTTGAAGTTCAAGCCGCCAGCTCCTTTGTGGCGTGGCAAATGTTGGAAGCCGCTGTGACCGCCACCAAGAGTTTGGATGATGCGCTCTTGGCCAAATGGCTCAAAGCCAACCAAGTCGATACGGTCGTGGGCAAGGTGAGGTTTGATGGTCCGTTCAATTATGGAGACGATTTGATGCACGTCAAACAACTCCAAAATGGTCAGTGGCTCATGGTTTGGCCCAAAAATTTGGCTGCACCTGGCGTCAAAATGCTTGTCAACTGAGCTATTGAATTTCTGGGTCAGGCACTGACTCAGAATTACACTTCAAGCCCCGTTATCAACGGGGCTTTTTTTATGCAGCAACGGTGGTTGTGGATGACACATGGGCAAGTGCAATGGACTGCTGCGTGAGCACTCACCCAAGACAATCCAGGCCCGTCAAGCTGGTTTTTGCACCATCTGATCAATGAAGAATTGGGGCAAATGGGCAATGTCCTCAAGTCCAGCGCCTGCAGCCACTGCGCCCGATAAGCTCGTGGCCAAAGCACTCGATAGCCCCATGGGAACACCCAAGGCCGATCCACAAGCGACCACATTGGTCATGTCTTTGCGCAAATTGTTGATGTCCAGCGTTGTGTCATCCGTGTGGCCCATGAGTACATTTTTTTTGTTTTTGAGCCATGCATTGGCGGTGGGGGACATGGCCAACACCTCTAGCATTTGCCCCATCTCCAAGCCCTCCCCCAAGCCCAAGGCCAAACCCTCGGACAAGGACTGAATGTATGCAGCCAGGGTCAAATTCGAGACCAACTTGATCGCATGACCAGAACCGACTGCCCCCATGTGCTTGACGGACACACTCAATGCACTCAAAACCGGTTGCGCTCTCTCAATATCTTGCAAACGCCCCCCTGCGGGTATAAAAACCATCCCCGCCTTCACCGTCGGGATGGTTCCCATGATGGGGGCTCCGATGAGTTGAGCGCCCATTTCCTGAACTCGAACACTCAACTCGCGAACGGTTTGAGGCTGAAGGGTGCTGGACTCAATGAACAATTTGCCTTCGACCGATGATTGGAGCAGTCCTTGCGGGCCCAAATACAAATTTTTTGCGCCTGCATCATCATTGATCAAGGACATGATCATGGAGGCCCTTTGCGAAACATCCTCTGCATGCTCAGCCACCATCAACCCCATTTGTTGGGCAGCATTCAAGCGGCCTGGATTTTTATCCCAAACCAAAATTTCATCAAAGCCTTGGGACTGAAGCCGTTGTGCCACTGCCAACCCCATGCGTCCCAAACCAATCAAGCCAAAAATCATCCTAGACCTCAATGTCTCAAAAATTTAAACCCATCCAACACATATTCGACATGGTAAAAATCATATCCAATTAAAAAAATTTACCGCCTGTGGCTTACCCTTATCGAGGCCTCCATTGTCTGACCTGGATCAAACCCAGGCCTGCAAGGGTTGAATTTCATGAAACACCATGAGCGAATTTCTCAGTAGAATCTCAACTCGACCGCAACTCGGCCTTTCACTTTGCCTTTCACTTTGCCTTTTACCGAACCATTGAGCTGCGCCATCCCACTGGCATGAAGTGCAGCATTGGGGGTATTGGCTCCATCGTCTTTTTAACCAGGATCGCCATGAAACCCAACCACAGAGCGTTTTTAAATGCTTCATTAGCACTTGCATTGACAGCGGGATTGGGCTCGTTCTCCTCATCGATTTACGCACAAGCTTTTCCGTCCAAAACTTTGACGATCGTGGTGCCCACTGCACCGGGAGGAGCCAATGATGCGATGGCCCGCATCATTGCCCAAGGCTTGTCCCCGCGACTGGGTCAATCGGTGGTGGTGGACAACCGCGCCGGCGCCAATGGCGCCATCGCTTGCGAGTTTGTCGCTCGCGCCACACCCGATGGGCACACCATTCTTTTCGGCTACATTGCGACTCACGGCATCAACCCGGCGCTGCAAAAGCTCAAATACGATCCATCCACAGACTTTGAAGCGATTGGACTGGTTGCGAATTCACCCACGCTGCTCGTCACCACCATGGGCTTGAATGTCAAAACACCCAAGGATCTCATTGCCCTCATCAACTCAAAGCCTGGGTCCATGAGTTACGCCTCGGCGGGCAAAGGCACGGCGCCACACTTGGCTGGAGAACTCTTTAAACTTGCCACGGGAGTGGACTTGGTGCACATCCCCTACAAAGGCTCAGCGCCTGCGGTGGTCGACACCATTGGGGGCACCACCCAGGTGATGTTCCCCAGTCTCTTCACGGCCTACCCCCAGGTCAAGGGTGGCAAACTTCGCGCTTTGGCAATTGCCGGCGAGAAACGCTCCTCAGTGATGCCTGAAATTCCCACGCTCACCGAACTCGGTGTGCCCAATGTCAACATCAATCAATGGTATGGACTTTTTGCACCAGCCAAAACACCCAAAGTCGTGATTGACCGTTTGAACAAAGAGCTCAATGAAGTCCTGACCGAAAAAGCCAATGAAAAGAAAATTGAAGACCAAGGCGCAGAGGTAGAAACCAGCACACCGCAAGCACTCGCTGACTTGGTCAAAAAAGAAGTGGTGCGCTGGAAATCGGTGGTGAATGCTGCCAAAATTACAGCGGACTGACCCACCTCGTTCGACTTCTTCAACGCACACCACATCATGCAACTTGGTGCAGTCCTTCAAGCCGCAGGGTCCGCCTCTCGAATGGGATACAGACCCAAGTGCTTGCTTGAAATCAAGGGCGAAGCCTTGATTGTTCGAACCGCACAGGCCCTTTTGGACGCGGGGGTTCATGATTTGGTGGTGGTGGTTGGACACTATGGTCTTGAGGTTCGGGCAGCGCTCAAAGATTTTCCGGTGACCTTCATTGAAAATCCCGAGCCTGAACTGGGCCAAGTCTCGTCTCAACGTCTGGGCCTTTTGCACCTCATGCCCCATCACGATGCCATCATCATGGCCTTGGCCGATCAGCCGATGATCGAAACCCAAGACGTTGCCGAACTCATTCATTTTTTTGAACAGTGCAGCAAGTCCACCTCGGTGGTTTATCCCAGGGTGCACAACCAACCGGGTAACCCTGTGCTGCTGAGCGGCAAAGCACGTGAAGATATTTTGGCCTGCTCACCCGACATGGGTGTTCGCGATTGGAGGCGTTTGCACCAAGAAGAAGTGATGGCACTCGAGTGTGACAACAACCACTACATCATCGACCTTGACACCCCACAAGACGTGCTCGCATTCACTGAACGCACTGGTGTTGAGTTGACTTGGCCTGCACTTCCACCATCGGCAAGATAAGAAATCTTCAGCTCAAACTCGGTGACTTGACGTGACAAAGCCCCGAGGTCTGTAAGAAATGTCCAATCCTGAGGGTCAAATCCGCACGCTAGGGGGCCGCATCTCACCAAACCCAGTTATAAAAATCGATCCAAGAGTTTTCGGCTCAATCGATCCATGGCCGATAAATTTTTAATTAAAAATTGAACACCATAGGCGTCTGAGACGATGAGCGTATTGACATTCAAACGCTTGATGTCTTCCTCCCCATTCAAAAGCAACTGGGTGTAGCCTCGAGTGGTTTTTATGCGCCAATGACATGGTGTGACAAAACCACTGACCGAATCCAATTTTAAAATCTCTGGCATGAATTCACGTCCTTGCAAGCAAAGGGTCAATGCGTCTTTGATCTCACTGGGAAGGCCGACCATGGAATCAAACCAACAGAGTTCTTTGCCCTCGCGACTCAGTATGGACACACCTTCATCGGGACTCATGATGGGAAAGGCCCTCACCGCCGTCACGTGGTCATGAACCTCGTGCTCGATGCTCAGATGCCAAACACCCAAAGCGTCGGTCCAAAGCTTGGGGGCGTTGGGGTCCAATCGAGTCAAAGTGGGAGTTGAAGTTTCAGTAGAGGACATGGATGAAATTTTCTGAATTCGCTCAAACCACTTGCGCGTTCAGCGCCAAATGATGCGACAAATCAACATGGGCAGTGGCGAGGGCATCTTGGGCCTGCTGGGCCTGGGCTTCATAAAGACGCCAGTAAGCACCTTGGGCTGCCAGCAATTCGTCATGCCCGCCCTCCTCGACTTTCACACCTTGCTCCAAAACGACCAAACGATCGGCGCGCTTCAAGGTCGAGAGTCTGTGCGCAATGGCGATGGTCGTTCTGCCCTTGACCAAGTTGTCCAATGCTTTTTGGATTTCTTGCTCTGTTTCTGTGTCCACCGAGGAAGTGGCTTCGTCCATGATCAAAATTTTGGGATTGATGAGCAAAGCGCGGGCGATGGAGATGCGTTGGCGCTCGCCGCCTGAGAGCCCCTGTCCACGCTCCCCCACCAAGGAGTCATAGCCTTGGGGCAGACGCAAGATGAATTCGTGAGCATGCGCCGCTCTGGCTGCCGAGATGATTTCTTGCCTGGTGGCGGTGCTTTTGCCATACGCGATGTTGTCGGCAATGGTGCCAAAAAACAGATACGGCTCTTGCAAGACCAAGCCAATGTGACTGCGGTATTGCGCCAAGGGGAACCGCCGGATATCCACCCCGTCGACACTGATTTGACCCTCGCTCAAGTCGTAAAAGCGACAAATCAAATTCACCAGGGTACTTTTGCCCGAGCCACTTTGACCGACCAAGCCAATCATCTCACCGGGCTGAATGTTCAAATCCAAATTTTTGATCACCAAACGATTGCCGTACCGAAATGAGGCATTGGTGAGACTGATCTCGCCTCGAACGTGGGTGAGTGCAATCGGATCTTTGGGCTCAGGAACGCTGGAGACGTGGTCCAAAATTTCAAAGATACGCTTGGTCCCCGCGGCTGCCTTTTGGGTATGCGAGACAATTCGACTCATTGAATCGAGTCGTGTATAAAAGCGTCCAATGTAGGCCAAAAAAGCAGTCAACACGCCCACCGTGACTTTGTGCTGGGAAACTTGCCAAATCCCAAAGGCCCACACCACCAACAAACCCACTTCGGTCATCAAGGTGACTGTTGGAGAGAACAAGGACCACAAAAAATTGATGCGGTCATTGACGGCCAAATTGTGCTTGTTGGCCTCTCTAAAGCGAGCACTCTCACGCCCCTCTTGGGCAAACGCTTTCACCACCCGAATACCGGGAATGGTGTCGGCCAGCACATTGGTGAGTTCGGACCAGACGCGGTCGATTTTCTCAAACCCCAATCTGAGCCTGTCCCTCACCACATGAATGAGCCATCCGATGAAGGGCAGGGGCAGCAACGTTGCCAAGGCCAAATAGGGATCAATGCTGAACAAAATAAGGGCCGTCATCACAATCATCAAAAAATCGGTCGCAAAATCCAACAAATGCAAGGACAAAAACACGCAAATGCGGTCTGTCTCGCCACCGATTCGGGTCATCAAGTCGCCCGTGCGACGCCCTCCAAAGTACTCCAAGGACAACTTCATCAAATGCTCATAAGCGGCGGTGCGCAAATCCGCTCCAATGCGCTCAGAGACCAAAGCCAATATATAGGTTTTGATCCACCCAAGACCCCACGCCAACAAGGCCGCCGCCAACAATCCAAACAAGTACTTGGACACCGTTGAGGCTTCGATTTGTTGTCCGTTTTGAAATGGAATCAACACCTCGTCCATGAGGGGCATGGTCAAATAAGGTGGCACCAAGGTGGCGGCGGTGGAGCACAAAGTCAATCCAAAACCCAAGGCCAAACGGGCACGGTATGGCTTTGCAAATCGCCAAAGCCTCAATAGCCCCCAAGTCGATGGCGTGCTGTCTTCAATGGCGCCTTCACCCGCTATCGATGGGGCTGAACAAATCTCACAGTGGTTGGCGCCAATTTTAAAATCTTCACCACAACTCACGCATCGACCCAGTGTCTGCGACCCAGTTTTCGCTTGCAGGCGCTGACTCAACGGGTTTGAAGCCAACTCCTGTGCCCTGGTCACGGCCGCGTTCCACGCTTCTTGCAAAGACACTGCTTGGACATTGTGCGCCAAAGTAAAACGCCAACGGGCCCATCGCTTTTGGGCATCGAGCAACTCCAAAGAGCCCACGCCGGCATAATCTTGGTGTGCGAGTTTGGCCAAGCCTTCAATCGGAAAAACTTGGCAAGCCCAGTCCGCGCTCAACGCAGCGTCCTCAGCGGGCATCCACGACAACAATCTCTCGTTGGTGGCCACCAAAAACCCTTGGATAAACTTTAAATCAAGACTCAAGTCAACTTCCAGCCACCCCAAAACGTTTTCATGGGCATGGAGTTGCGATTTGACCAAGGCACTGAGGCTTGGTGGCAAAGGAACTTGACTAGACATGGACATTCAGTAAGGGGCAATTCGCAATGTTGTATAAAAAAGAATCACATGGGGGGGCCAAACTTCAGGTCAAGATGCTGGGTTGGCGCCATGGTGTTGGAACTCACTGGCCATGCTCAAAACCCTATAACGCCCCAAACCCCCACTGGGTTGACTTGCGCATCATTGTAGCCCCCATCCACCCTGTCGAAATTGACCACCACCCACCCTTTTTAGCCGTCAAAGCAGCAGAAAGTCGATCAAAAAAAGTGATAATCAAGACCCTTGTCCTTTGTGATGACACCCGTTGTCAAAAATCACCAACCTCTCAAGTGCGAGGCAACCCGCTCAAACCGCATTTTGTCCATCGTGACTTGACCGTTTGTTAGGCTCACTCGTCATCATCCCTCCAACACATCAACAGCACCATGTCACATCAAGACATTCAAATTCTCAAAATGCGCTATTTGAGCGGGCCCAATATCTGGACTTACCGCTCAGTGATTGAAGCTTGGGTTGACTTGGGAGAATTGGAGCAATTCCCGTCCAATTTAATTCCCGGCTTTTATGAGCGGCTGACCGCGTGGTTGCCAGGACTGATCGAGCACCGCTGTGGCATCGGTGAGCGAGGCGGCTTTTTGCTGCGTCTGAAAGATGGCACTTGGGCTGGTCACATCATGGAGCACGTGGCCCTTGAGTTACAGACCTTGGCGGGTTTGGAGACTGGGTTTGGCAAAGCACGTGAGACCAGCACCTCAGGCATTTACAAAGTTGTCATTCGAGCGGCTCAAGAAGAGGTTGGCCGCCAAAGTTTGCTGATGGCCAAAGACTTGGTCATGGCGGCCATCAATGACACGCCCTTTGACATGGATGCCACGGTCAAACAGATGAAGCGCTTGGTGGACAAATTGTGCTTGGGGCCCAGCACCAATTGCATCGTCGAAGCGGCTGTTGCCAGGCGCATCCCCAGCATTCGACTCACCGAAGGCAACTTGGTGCAACTTGGATACGGCAAGAAGCAACGTCGAATTTGGACCGCAGAGTCCGACCACACCAGCGCAATTGCGGAGAATATCTCCAGCGACAAGGATCTCACCAAGCAGTTGCTTCAAAACTGCGGCATCCCAGTCCCCGAAGGCTCCTTGGTGAACAGTCCAGAGGAAGCTTGGAGCGTGGCCCAAGACATTGG
>Ga0114964_10001735_pt1 | contig 15792 bp, 17 predicted proteins | sample C_131016_MF_Meta_FD_92638 | JGI IMG/M metagenome (GOLD analysis project Ga0114964, IMG submission 92638) | Freshwater microbial communities from Lake Croche, Canada to study carbon cycling - C_131016_MF_MetaG | ecosystem: Environmental > Aquatic > Freshwater > Lake | place: Lake Croche, Canada... | reverse complement strand
CCCTTGTGCTCTTGAGCATCGTGTTGTTTGATAGCACGTTTGATTAATGCTTTGTCTTGTGCTAAATCTGCATCTTTCATAATTCCACCTTCTTTCTTACCTATGTATTTGTTTAAGTTAACATTTGGAACATTCTTTTCATTACCGTAGACAGACCCAAACCTAGTGCGTTGTTTGTTAATCTGTCCTTGACCACCTATTGTAATACCTGTACTACCACCTGTACCAAACCTTTTACCTTTATCTGCAGCAGCAAATTCTTCGCCAACTGCCTGTTTAATACCGACCTTTTTAGCAAAAGCTGGAGAATGTGCCACGGCTTCCATTAAGTTGTGTTGTTTCTTTGATTTACTTGGCATATTATTTCCAATGACTTACAAAATAATCAGCAACCCATCCACCAGCAGCAACAATACCAATCCAAACTAAGCCAGCTAAAGTCTTATTGATAATAGCTTTACGCACTTCAGCTCTTTCGGCTTCAGCCTGAATAGCCATACGAACCCAATGTACCTCATCGGAGCTTAAAGGGTGTACTTCAACTGCTTGTTTTACGGCTGCTTGTACAAGCTGTACTAGCTCGGCTTTGGTTTGGTCGTCTAGAATCATGGCATTAGTTGTTAAATAATAAAGAGGTTGTGGTCAGTCCTGTCCCTGCATTTACTACGGGAACTCCTGGGGTAGCACTTGGGTCTCCAGTTTCGGTAACATAGTACTGCACTCCAGGGGTTAACCCTGCTTGTGAAGCAATTGTACTACCAAGAGTCTGGATAATAGCGGTATCGCCATTGGCGTAGTCTGCATAGGAATAACCGATAAAGTTCTTATCTGTCAGGTTGGTTGTTGAAGCTGTATAAGTTACGTAGTTTTGAACCCCGTTGTAGTACAAAATTGCGTTTTGCAAAGGGTTAGCTAGAGGGAATGTCCACATGTAGCTAGAATTTCCCCCTTGAACTAGGGTTGTAACGCCATCAACTTTAATGATGTTTCCATCGTCAACCTGCACTACAGTTGTTCTTAAGTTATCAAGAGCCTGAGAATTGTAGAAAATACCAACAGTTCCATTAGGATAGGTGTAAGTACTAATAGCGCCATAGCCAGTACTTGGAGTTGTATCAATAAGCTGTCTGTTACCGAATGTCACAGCATAGGTGGTGTAATTAAGCTCTAATACAACCGCGTCTAAAACCCCAGTGGTTGCTTCAGCAAACGCTAAGAGTAAGTTAAAGTCATCTAATACTGAAGTAGAGTATGTGCTTTGGGCTAGATTAAGACTTGGCAATGAGGTTGTTGAAGAAAGCGTTAGGCTACCTGAAAACTCGCAAAAACTTACCGCCCCTGTGCTTCCTTCTGTAAAGAAAAACACTACATTCGTTCCATCAATCTGATGTCCATCTATCTCAGTAGTGGTGCTTGTAGACAACTCAATTGAAGCGTTAACACTTGTTATGGAAGTTCCACTCATGGAAAATGTAGTTGCACGAATACCGCCGTCAGTTGTTTGGTAAGCAATGCAAGGTTTTCCACCAATGGTAAGAGATCCAACCCAAAGAGAGCAAGCTACTGCTTGGCTTGTTAAGTATGTAGAGTCTGCTAAAACAGGCGTACCTAAAGAAATAACTCCTTCATAAGTATCAACGCCTATAATATAAAGCTGGTTATCTGATGTTGGCGAGTAGGTAACCCATATAAGAGCACTTCCTTCATAAACGCATATCGTTGGGAAAGTTAAGTCGTCCAAGTCACCTGTTGCAATGGTTGTTGGGCTTCCAAAAATAATTGTAGATCCTGAAAGGGTTCCAAGAATTAGCTGAATATAGTGGTTGGTTGTTTCTTGGTATACAACAACTACACGTCCACCATTAGGTACATATACACCCTGCGCGTTTTTAATCCCAGAAACAATAGTACCTGGCGTTCCAATTACTGAAGCAGTTCCAGTTACTGCGCTTACTGTCCCATCGCTATTTAAAATAACTGTATAACCTGCACCAATAGCACCTGTTGCTACCGCGCCAATAGAAGGAATAGGAGTAGCGTCTAATACTGCGCCAAGGACTTGGTATGGTGTTGCTCTGCTTGTAACTAAACCGCCATCTGTAACAATCGGTAAAACGTCAACTGAATTATTAATAGTACTAGCTGCAGGAAGTTCTGATATTTTTACGTCTGCCATGATTAAGCGTTCATCAATAAAGAGGTTGTAGAAATGGCTGTTCCTGCGGCAACTTCTGGGACTCCTGGTGTTAAGGATAGGCCGCCTGTTTCAGTAACATAGTAACGCAGTCCAGGAGTTAATCCTGTTTGACCTAAAATCCAACGACCATAAGTATATACAATACCGTAAGCATAGCCAGCACTATAACCATTAGCACTAAAACCAAGAAAGTTTGAGTCAGTCAGGTTAGTAGACGATGCTGTATATACCATGTACTTTTGGCTATTTACGCTTGAGAAGTAAAGCACTACGTTTTGCAAAGCATTTATCGTAGGGAATGTATAAAGAGCAGTAGCAGCAGCATTTTGAGCTATTGCCAAAACTCCATCAATCTTGAGAGTGTTTCCGCTATTTACCTGCACAACGGTTGTCTTTAAAGCGTTTAATGCTTGTGACTCATAAAAAATGCCAACTGTACCGTTAGGGTATGTGTAGTTACTAAGCGTACCCCGCCCAAGCGCAGGAGCTGTATCAATGAGCTGTCTACCACCGAATGTTACTGCATAAGTAGTGTAGTTAAGTCCCAATACAAAAGCGCTTAAAACTCCAGTAGTATGTTCAGCAAAAGATACAAGCAAGTTACCGCTAGTTAAAGCGCTTGCTGCAAATGTATTTGCCGATAAATTAAGACCTGATATTTCGGTAGTAGCATTAAAAGTTAAACCCGTACCATTCCAAGTTAAAAAGCTTACAGTCCCTGTAACATCGTTTTGATATAGGGCTACTACGTTAGTCCCGTTAACATTAATCAGGTCTATCTCACCTGTTGTTGTTGTGGATATTTGCTGTGCAGAAACGCTAGATATTGTTGTGCCACTTAGAGTAAATGTAGCTGCATAGATTCCAGCACTAACTGTTTGATATGCAAGGCAGACTTTTCCAACCGTAGGACTACCAACCCAAGCAGAAGCTGCTACGGCTTGATTTGTTGTATTTACTGAATCTACTTGGAAAGCTGTGCCTACGGTAATTACACCTACATTAGTAACTTGGATAACCCTAGCGTACAGTACGCCAGTCGACCCTAAAGAATAGCTAACTACCGCTTGGTTAGTAGTATTTTGAACATAGGTTATAGTCGGGAAAGTTCCACCGCTAGTTGCACCTGTAGCTAAAGTTGTTGGAGTTCCAAAAGTAATTGTTGTTCCTGCAAGTGTTCCAGCCATTACCTGAATAGTATTGGTAGATGTTTCTTGATACACAACAAGGACTTGTGAAACACCGCCTATATATGCGCCCTGCATATTGACATAAGGAGTGCTAACGTTACCAACGCTACCTGATGCGCCTACCACTGAATTAGTTCCAGCAACCTGACTGATTGTGCCATCGCTATTAAGAATTATAGGCTTGCCTATAGTAATGCCTGATGAACCTACTGTGGCAGTAATAGATGGTATGTTTATTGAGTTTAATGCGACTCCAAATGACTGAGTTATAGTAGATTTACTTGTAACTGTGCCGCTATTTGTAACCAATGGGAATACATCAACATCCGGATTAATAACGGTAGCTGCTGGTAGCGCGGTGATTCTTATATCTGCCATGATCTAGCCATTCATTGTTAAAGCGGTTGTAGAAATGGCAGTGCCAGCATTGACTGTTGGATTTCCAGGTGTAGTGCTTAAAGCGCCTGTTTCAGTAACGTAGTAATGCGAGCCTGTAACTAAACCACTAAGTCCAGCTATTGCGCTTCCGATTGTTTTAACGATTGCAGTTTGACCATTGGTGTAGTCACCATAAGAAAAGCCAATAAAGTTTGTGTCAGTCATGTTGGTGTTTGCAGCGTTGTATATCAAGAAGTTTTGTCCATCTGAACTAGACTCAAAAAATACTACAGTCTGGTAATCAGTTCCTGTAGGAGATACAGATAAAGCTGTAGAAAAAGCGCTTTGAACTAATTCTAGCTCGTCTGTGACTTTAATAATGCCACCAGCGTTCACTTGGATTCTAGCTGCTTTTAATAGCCCTGTTGCAGTAACTTCATAAAAGATGTCGGCTGTTCCATTAGGGTATTGGTAAATAGCAATTGCATTGCGCCCAACTGCTGGAGATGTATCAATAAGCTGTCGGTTTAGGATTGTCGCAGTAAAGGTTGTGTAGTTAATACTGATAACAACGGCATCTAAAACACCTGTATTTACCTCAGCAAATGCCACAAGTAAAGAGCCATCAGATCGCAATACAGAAGCAAATGTATTTTGAGTAAGGTTAAAACCTGTCAAATTGATGGTATTAATTGCAGTTAATGTTGACCCATTAAACGTGCCAATCGTAATACCTGCTCCACTACCGTTTTGGTAGAAAGCCACCAAATAAGGACTGTAATACCCTAGAGTAATATCTGGAGTATAGGTTGATGTAGATAGCTGATACGAGCCAGATAAAGTTAATGATGTACCAAATGCCGTTACTGAAGCCGCGCGGATACCGCCATCAGTTGTTTGATAGGCAATGAAAAAAGCTCCATCAAACACATTTAGCAAAGCAAAATAAGAATCGCTTACAGCCTGATTGGTTGTGTATGTAGAATCCACTAATACTGGAGTTCCTACATCAGTAATGTTAGCGCCGCTATCAATTTCAACACCAACTACATATAGTTGATTGTCAGATACTGGAGAGTATGAAACGATTACAAGGCTGCTTCCATAGTACGTGCAAATGGTTGGGAATGTTCCGCCATCGGGAGCGCCTGTAGCTAATGTAACAGGACCAGCATAGTTAAAGTTAATGGTTGTTCCTGAGACTTGACCTGAATAAATCTGAATGGTGTCGTCAACAGTACTTTGATATACGATGGCAATTACATTGGATTCTGTAATCCAGCAAGCTTGTAGGTTTACACATGATCCACTAAAAACAATATCGCTACCTACTACTGCAGCGTTTCCAGTTACCGCGCTTACTGTGCCGTTGGTATTAATGATTACTGTAGAGCCGTCTGGAAGAGTTCCTGTAGCTACAGCACTAACTGAAAATAATGGATCAGTTTCTAGTATGGAAGCAACAACTTCATTGGCAGTTGCCTTCTTTGTAATCAGTGTGCCAGTACCTGTAACCAAAGGCAGTACATCGACGCTAGGAACAATGACGTTCGCTAAGGGTAGGTTTTCTATGGTTACATCTGCCATGACTAGCTCTGAGTTATAAATTGATTACCGTCTTCGGTAGTAATAAAGTCCAAGTCTTGCGCCAAGATATGGCTAATAGCACCAGGCTCGCCGCCAAATAGGACAACAACGCCTGAGCCGCCAACGGAATCAGTACCTCCGCTGTTTATGGCAGAGACACCGAAAGCTCTTCCGTCCGTGGTATTAGCATAATCGCTTACCCCAGTTTTAGAAGAGACTCCCATTTAAGCAATTCCTGCTTGGATCGCCGTAATAGTTACCGTGCCGTTGCTAGTTGCCACATTCAAACGAATCCCTGAAACTGGGAAAGCGTAGTTGCCGTCTTGATTGTCGGTCTGAGCAACCAAGTCCTCGTGTGAGAACCAAGTGGCGTTAGACGCGCTAAATCCAGGTGCAAAAACGTTGTCAAATGTGTGTTGAACAGTATAAGTAACAGTCGCGCCGCTGCTTACAACAACGCCAAAACCCACGTTAAATGGGCTAACATAGTTGTCTAAAGCAATAACGTTGGAAGTTCCAGCGCCAGTAACGGTTAAAGAAACACCTCTCATAATTAATCTCCTAAAGATTTAAGTGGGGGATGACTCCCCCGTCAGATTAATTAAACGTTCTCTTGACCGCCAGTAGGCACGAAGTACTTAATAAATCCAGTAACTGAACCAGTGGTAGCGCTATTAGCTGCAGAAGTCAGAACAACCAAGTTTGTCGCGTTAGCGATTGCGCCTGTAGTAGTTCCAACGTTTGCACCGCCAGTAACGAAAGTAGCACGTGCTGAGCTAACTGCACCAGCTAAGTAAGCTGAAGGAACGTTAGTACCTAAAGTGCCAACTTGACCAGGGCCTACGCCGACTAGTGGGGTAAACCCTAAGTCTACAGTGCCAGTACCACCAGCTACTGTGAAAACGATGGTGTCGATAATTGCGCCAGCAGGCAGAATAACCGCTGCGTTAGATAAACCACTAGTTACGTTTGCTGCTGCAGCAACGTTTGAAGATACTGCTACGTTAGCAATATAGAAAGGCTGAACCATTTCCATAGAGCCAGCAGATGCGGTGCGAGTTGTATCGCCACCAGTAGAGCGCCAGATTGACGAGGTAGTTGATGTTGCCATAATAAATTGTCCTTACATACAAGATAAAGCCTAATAGTCGGTATGTCGTCTGCCGGGACAGTCTAATAGGCCGGATTTCCCGGATACCTTAATAGTACTACGTTTTTAGCTTTGTGTAAGCTTTTTATAAAAGAAAAACCCCGCCTTTTGAGCGGGGTCCAAACTTCTTTACGTTTGATTTAGGGCTTAGTGATTAAGCACCTGCGGAACCGAACATTCCGAGTGGATCTGACCAGCCGAATGAATAACGCTCACGAGACTTGTAACGTACGTTACCTGTATCGAAGTCGCCGTCCATAGAGTTGCTCAAAGGTGTACGAACAAAGTGCTTCATACCGTTAGGAACATCTGTCGTCAAGAACCAAGCATTTGTGTCTGTCAAGAAGTGGTTAATTGCATAGCCTTCAGCAATAGAACCATTGTTCTTCAATGCGTTGATGTCGTTGTCGTTTGTACCAACACGTAATTCAGTTTCAAGCAAGCGAGTTGCAACGAACTGGAGTGAAGGAGGAACGATCAATTTCTTAGGACGTGATGCAATCAACAAACTACGTTCGTCTGTCCACAAGCTAATCTGAATAACGGCAGCTTCTAAAGAAGTCTCGTTTAAGTCAGCAGGGGTAGATGGAATGTTGCTGTTAGTGCCGCCAGAAACCAATGGATGTGCGTTAGAGAACAAAGGTTGACCGTCACCACCAGTATAACCAGAGTTGAAGCCGTTGTTCAATACAGCAGCAGCCTTGACTTGCTTCGTGTAAGCCATAGAACGAGCCAATGCCTTAGTATAACGAGCTGACAAAGAGTCATACAAGTTATCTTCGATAGCTTCTTCAGTTAAGCTGAAGCCCATTGCGATAGTCTGATGGTTGTAACGAGCTGTCCAAGCCTCTTGTCCGTTGTCATAAGCAATCGCAGAGCCTTCGTTTTTAACTGGGGCGGCTGAGAAGCCAGACAATTTGGTTTCTTCTTCGAATGAACGCTCAGAAGTTTCTGTGTCATACACTTCTTTGTGCTCTTCGCCGTAGCGAGCGTACTCAAGTCCAAACAAGGCATTGAGTCCTGGGAGTAGCTCTTTTAGGAGCTGTGCGCGTGAAATAGCCATTTAATAGCTCCTTAGTTGTAATTCTGAGCCGAAGCTAACAGAATTTGTGGGTTGTTCAATTTAACAAACACTTCAGTATAAGCGTTGTTACCCGTTGCTGTTTCTGGAACTACTGCTACTACACGAACAGGCCACGCTGCTGCATTTCCAGTACCTGCTACAGGAGCAATAACTGAAACACCAGAGTCACCAGAAATAGTAGAGCCAGTACCTTGACGAATTGTCAAGTTAGAACCAACTACAGAAGCATTAGCTGTAGTAATAGTAGCGTTACCAGAATAGGTAATTGCCACTTTGAACGCAGCAGATGCGTCATCTACAACATAAGCTACGGCTGAAGAAGCTGCAGAGTTACCTGGGTAGTACTGAGCTTGAACAGTTTGACTTTGAGTATTAACGTACTGAACACCCATGAAAACGCCGTAAGTTAAGTTAGCAGTGTTGTCAGTTGTGGAATCTACAGTAACGTTAGATTTGATAATGTTGCCGCCTTTGATCTGTACGATGTCACCGTAGAAAATCTGAGTATTATAAGTACTCGCGATTGGCAATTGACGTGTCGCGCCAGCATATGGCATGAAGTCAATACGGTTTACAGGTAATAGACCATAGGGAGCTGAAACGGTTGGATAAGCCATTTAATTCTCCGATATGAATAAAGTTTTAACTACCATTGCCAAAGCTGGTCGTAGATTTGCCTTCTTTGAAAAGGGGCATCCTTGGGTCGCTTTGACGCATTAAATTATTATCTACAGCATCCGTTTGAGCATCTGTCTGTTTAGTGTAATAGTCATTACGCTGTTTAACAAACTCAATAGGAGTCTTGCAAAGCAATAATCCACCAATCTCAATGTTGTCTTTAAAACGACTATTGGGATCAATTAGCAGTTGGAATTTAGGTTGTTCTTCAATTCTTACTGGCTCCCAACCTTCTCGCAATTTAGCGGATAAGTTGCGTGGATCAGCGGTATTTAAAGTTGCAACACGAATCCAACGATATGCAAAACCAGCCTCTTTGTCAGGCTCAGGGAGAAGCTCCGGTTGCTGCCACTGCTTAGGGCGCTCCGTTAATTCTCTGTTTTCCAATTCGCGTGTTAATTTGTTACTAGCCATCTTAGGCCTCCAATTTTGTTAGTTCACGGGCGTACTGCTCAGGGGTAAGACCTAACTTCTTCGCTAGGGCTACTTGCGTATTACTTAACCGAATTTTCTTCGGAGCTGTACTGCGCGAGGCCGGAGCCACTACCGTGCTTGATTTCGGCTTAGAAGTTTTCTGTGGTTCTTCAGTCCTACTTTCCTTAACTTCTTCCACTTCCTCTTGATTGTCCTCAAAAGACTCTGGAAAACGGCGACGCATTGTTGTGTCAATAGCATCGTAATACTCATCCGAACCAATTGGTACCCCGGTTCGTTTTAACTTCTCATGCAATCCTAACGCTAAACTAGTCATTTCTTCGTCTTGACCGAACCAACTGTTAGTTTCTTGCCAAGCCGCAGCACGTTTGTCAGGTCTAGGATTAGGTTGCTGTTGATTGCTTTGTACCTCATTTCCTTCAACTTCGACAGGTTTTTTGTAAATTGGGTTGTGATTCTCCAATTTATCTACCTTAATCTTAGCCATAGTTAGGCGTTCTTGTGCATCGACTAATTGATCTGAATCCCCTGCATCGTAGGCATCTTTATATGCTTTTTTAGCTGCAGCTAACTCCAAAACGGCTGTTTCTTTAGAAGCGCTAACGTATTCCTCTTCACCAGTGGAGAGCTTAGACTTTAAACTCTTGTTCTCTTCCATTAGTTTTTTAGCAATAGCAATAGCTTCTTGTTGCTCTCTTTGAGCAGAATCAGCACGTCGGCGCTCATCGTGCCAGACTTTTTTCATCTTAATCAGCTTATCTTTAGCTTCAGAACTGTACTTATCTAGTTCATCAACTTCTACCTCAAGCTTCTTGACAGTTTCCTTATCAATCGGTTTACGGTTGCGATCATCTGGTGGGGTATCGTCTTCAATCTCGATTTCGATATCTGGTGTTTCTTGCTCCATTTGGGGTTTTACTTCTTTTTCCTCATCTGGGAAGGTAAATTCTACTTGATCCATGTCTTACTCCTTAAATAAACTTACGTTTGATTCCTCTTGGGTCTTCAACAACTGCTTCAACTGAATCATCATTAATGATCCTGAATTCGCGGTCATGAATTACCAGACGGGTTCCTGCATTGGGACGGACTAAAACAAAATCACCTTGTTTGCACCAGGGACCGTTTGGGAACCTTTCTTTATCAGCGTAACAATCTGGGCCTAAATCCACAATAAAAAGAACTGTGGTTAAAACTTCATCATGTCGGCGGGTTTCGTCCGCTTTAATAATGCCGCTTTCGAATGCTTCCTCAGTTTCGGGGATAGCACATAGAATTCTGTAGCCAGAAGGTTTAGGGAGTTGCTTTGCTTTGTCTTGCGAAGCTTTGTTCATAATTGCTGTTAAATCTACTGCTTGGGATAAATCTAGATTACTCATCGTCAGAGTGCTCCAAGTTTTTACGAAGGTCTAATATATTTAGACGGGCGGTTAGCAGACCCTGTATCTCACCGCACATCCGTTGGTATCCAGCATAGTCTGGGACAGTGCCTTTACCGAGGGACTCCTGTAGAATCCCCACTTTTTCATCTATTTGATGTAATAAATGATTCAGTCCTTTTTCAAGCATTATTCACCTTTCTTAGGTTTCTCTACTTTGTTTGATTGACCTGCTATATGCTTAGCCAATATGTCACGTTTTTGTTTTTCTGTTTCGTGACTATGGGTAGCGGATTGTTTAGCAAAATCGGCTTGTGCTTTTTCTTGAGACTGCAGAACTTGTACTGCTGTTCTTGCTTGCTCGGCTGTAGATTGAGAATTAATACGCTCGCGCTCAATGTCAAGTTGCTCTTGTTTGAGCATTGCATCAGTTTGATCTTTTCTCTCTTTACGGGCTTGGTCAGCAGCTTTAATCTGAAGTTCGGCTTGTTGCATTTGAACAATCGGATCTTGCGCCTGTTGTTGCGCTTTTTGTTGCTGAGCTTGCTGTTGGTTTTGTTGCGTCAATTGAACTGCTGCTTGAGCCAACATCGGTGCCAAACGAGCTTCAACTTCTGGGTCCATGTGGAACGGTTCACCAGACTCATCTTGCATTGGAGGTAATGACATACCTAACTTCTGCTCAATCTCAACACGGTACTGCATACCTAAGTGCTCTTGTACGTGAGCCATCAGTGCTGCTTCGATCTGAGGTTTCATTGGGCTTTGTTGTACCAACGCTTGAATCTTTGGATCTTGGGCCATAGACATATGAACGGCAATATGCGCTGCATGGTTTTGACCTACAAACGCTTTGACAGGTTTGTTAGTTAAGAAGCTTTGATTCTCTGTTACTGGGTCTTCTGGCTTCTGGTCATCTGCCATCGGGACAAGTTTCGCTGCATCCTTAATGCCGAGGACATCGAGCATCTGCCTGTGTAAGAGTGGGAGGTTATAAAGTTGAGGCGCTTGTTGAGCCAATTGGAGAACTGCTTGGTACTGAACGATCTTCTGCGCCATTGTAGCTGCATTCGGGTCAGAAACCGGGATAACGTCAACGTTGTCATAGTCCGACTTTTTCGCGCGTGGCGAACCTTCGACAGGCTCATAGCTATACTCATCAGGTGTAAACTCCGCAATAATTTTCTTTAAGAGTTTGAACTCTTGTTTCATTGAGTAGTGGATGCGAGCCTGAATAGCTGACATCACTTTGAGTGTGCGCTCTAAAATAGCCAGAGTAGTTCCAACTGGAGAATTAGCTGACATGTCAGCAATCTTCATATCACCAGCAGAAGCAAACGCACGACCTTCTTGAATAATCTTATCAAGCAATCCAGCTAAGACTTGGCTAGGCTCCTTGTACGGGAGTGGCATTACGTTGTCTTTCATTACACCAGACGGTACATCTACGTCACGGAATTCGCCTGGGGCTATCGGTGTGTCGTCGCCTTTGATTCGCAAGCCACGGGTTTTAAAGCCACCTGGCAAGTTTGCAAGGGAACCCGCATCCACGAGCTGACGGAGGATTGAAGTACCAGATTTAGCGAAAGCGCCAATAAGGTGAATAAGACCAAAGCAATAAAAGCCAAAGCCTGGAATATATCCATAATGAACGAAGTGCTGTCGTTTTTGTTGTTTGTCATCTTCAGGGTCCCAGTTACGACGAATAGATAGAACAGTATTGCTGCCCTTCTCAATAGTCACTACATACGGTAGACCGATCCCGGTCTCTTCACCATCTTCATCTTTGTGCTCGTATCCTGGCAAGTCCAAGTTCACGTGCATTTCTAAAACTTTATAGCGATCATCGGATGACGCACGGAAGCCTAACTTCTCAGCAATTTTCTTCTCAACTTCATCAAGAACGTTATCAGGTGTGCCTAAATCTACATCACGATAGAACCCAGCTGCTTGCAAACGATTCATCTCGTTCTCAGTCTTACGCATGATGTGAGTTACACGATCTGCTGTCTCAAGAGAAGACGCACCATAAGGCACTACCATATCTTCAGCAGGTACATACATAGAAACTTGACGACCTAACGCAGGATCAATGTACACTTTCTTAAACGCATTACCAGCAAGACCCAAGCCCCATAACATACGCTCATGCTCAGGACGGTACTCTTGCATTAAATCGGTTAACTGATAGTTCATGTCATCTTTGACACGTTCTGCGGATTCTTTTTTCTCTGGGGTTTCTTTACCAATGATCTGAGTCTTTACTGGACCAGCTGCAGGGAATGTAGCCATCATTGTTTCGGATTGGAACTTTACGATTGCCTCTCCAAGGATCGGATGATACACACCACACGCGCCTTCCCAAGGTTCACTACGCTCTTCAATCTTCATACCAAGAAGTTCAAGACCATCAACGTATGTTTGGATCCAATCTTTTCTTGACGCTAAGTCAGATTCAAAGTCACCAATCAAATCACCAGCAAGTTGTGCTAACTCACCTTCATTCAAAGACTCAGCTAAGTTTTCTGAAAAGTCATCTTCCTCTTCAGGTTCAATCTCAATCTCTAAACCATCCATACCAATCGTTACTGCTTCTGGATCCTCAATCTCGATCTCGATCTCAGGTTCGCCTACACCTAATGCCTCAAGTCCTTCAGGAGCTGCGTAGAGTGCTTTGTCAATGTTTGTTGCCATAATTTACCTATACGTTGTAATAACCGCGATTGCGGCTAGATTTAAATTCTCTTACTTCATCTTCCTCGTCCGACGGTAATCTGATAAAACCACCCTTACGATATCTCAGCATAGCTTGCGACATGCTATCGACTAGGTCATCATGCTCCCCCGAAGGAAACGACGCTACTTCTTCAACCAATTCTTCAGCCCAGTGTGTGTTCGGGACCCATACATGACCAGACGCAAAAATATCCGCCACCGCGTTTAGTCTCGCAATTTTATCATTACCTCTACTAGGAGTATACTCTTGGACCGGAATTCCCATAGCCCTTAATTCAAAAACAAGTGGCGCTCCTGACGCTTTAGCCTCCACAATCAACGCATCTGGCTCCCATTCTTTGTACTCTTGCTGCGCCCGCTGCTTTAACTCCGGAAACTCCATACGCTTTTTAAACGCATTGAGCAAAATAATGTTAGCCTGCTCACGCCCCGTATCATCCGCTTTATAAAACACGCCCCAGGTAGTACACGCCGAGTAATCGCTACGTTCTGTCTTTAAAAACGCCGTATCCCAGCTTTGTATGAGGAATTCACAGTAAGGAGGGTCTTCTTTCTCCCAAACTTTCCACCATTCACGCTTAATAATCGCATTTACGTCTGAGGTTGGCTGCTGCATGTACTGCGCCATCCATTTTCCGTTAGGAAGTTCCTGATGTAAGGCTTCTAGCTCCGCTTTTGACCAAAATTCAGGCCACAGAGGGTTCCCAGACGGCAAAATTGCAGGAAATTCAATGACTTCCCACGTTTCTCCGCTTCTTTGAGCCGCACTTTTCAATACTTGTCCCGTTAAATCCCGTTTTGACCACCGTGTCATAACAATTACGATGGCTCCGCCCGGTTGTAGACGCTGACGAGGACCTGATGTGTACCATTCGTGGGTTTTATCGTAGACTTCTGGGTTCAATTCGGCAATCGTAGCCTCTTGCTCAGAGTGTGGGTCATCAATAATCAATAAGTCTGCACCTTTTCCCGTAACCGCACCCCCAACACCGATAGCGAAATAGTCACCACCCTTGTTAGTAGCCCAACGACCCGCTGCTTTAGAGTCAGACTGGAGTGCAACGTCTGGAAAAATGTTCTTATATACGTCCGAATCAACTAAGTTACGTACTTTACGACCAAAGCCTACAGCCAATTCAGCAGTGTGAGATGTTTGAATGACTTTCTTACCAGGGTATTTACCTAGAAACCAAGCAGGTAGTAGGTATGAGGCGAACTCGCTTTTCGTATGGCGCGGAGGCATGTTGATAATCAGCCTTTTACACTCCCCATTTGCCACCCTTTCGAACGCCTGAGCCATCTTGACGTGATGCCGACCATGAATAAAATTAGGCCAGACGTAGTTAACGTAGGTCATGAAATTGTCTTTAGCTTCTTCTTGGGCAGTAATATCACTGCGCTCTTCGAAAAGCTTTCCTATCTTCGCTCTTATCTCTGGAGGAAGTTTGTCTTTGTTAGCTTGTAGAAGTTTTAGTTGCTCAGGGCTTATCGAAGTCATCTACGATCTCTTCTGCGGTGGGGGGACCGTTATCTTCTATGCGGTGGAGGTGTTCGGGGTTTGGGGGGTTTTCTTGTGCATCTGGGTCAGGCAAGCCTAACTCTGCATTGGTCATTTCAAGCAAGCTGCGTTCTTTAATCACGTCATCTAACTCGGTATCTTCTACCGCTGGGACTACATCGCCTAGGTATTTTTCTAAGATAGTGCTTAGTTCTGCGTCTACTTCTTCGATGTTTCTATGCTTTACATTAACTTCAATGCGCTCACTAAACAATCCAACTGATCCGACTTTACCAAGCAGTTCTAAAGCTTTGAGCCTTATACGGGCATCTTCATCGATGGTTTCTAATAGGAGTTTGTTTGTAACATAGGAGCGGAGGCGACTAGAGGCGTTGAGTAAGTCCCTGTCATATTCGGATAGTATCGCTTCTAAATGCACTAGCGACCCCGCATTCTTTTCTGAAATCTTTAGCGGAGCGTTAGACGCTGCAACACCTCGGGCCTTTACCCGGTCTTCTTCAGTAATTTCTACTTCGCCACCAAGGGCAACGATTTCTTTAATTGTCTCTACTGCTGCTTTAGCCCGCTCTCTGAATTGCTCAATCTCTTCCGGTGTTGTATCGAAAGGAAAAGGTATTCCAGATTCTGGCTCAATCACTATAGGCATGTCCGCCCCGTATAGTTTGTCATTGGTTGGAGTTTAACATGGTTTTATTTTTTACGAAGCGAGGATTTGGGGTTCTAAGTATTTCTCGTCGTAATGATGTATTCGGTGGCAGTTAGCGCACAGCACTATGCACTTCTTGATTTCTTCGTGGGCTTTCTTGTACTGACCGTTCGACGCAAGTTTATATACGTTGTCGGTTTTTGTGCTTGGATCCTCGTGGTGGAAGTCCAGAGCTGCTGGATGGGAGAAGTTGCAGTTAGTGCACTTAAGTCCGGATTTAAACTCTACCCAGTCTTCTCTACGTTTCTTCCTAGTACCTTTGTTGCGTAGTTTTATCGCATCTTGGTTCTGTACGTAATGCTCACGGCTGTACTCTGCGTGCTTTCTTTTTCTTACTTCTGGATCCTTGTAGGGCATCGGGTTCTACTTTCCTCTTCCAATAAAGCGCGTTTTTAAAAGACCACGGAGTATAAGGCTCGTACAACTTAAATCCGCAGTTGATTAAACTATTAGAGGAAGCAGGGTTATCTGTAGTGTCCGTAATTAACCAATTCCAACCCAGCTCTTTTGCTTTCCGAATTCTTACTGATATTAAACGTTTTTGTAGTCCGTGTCCAGTGTAACCTTGCATTACACCAGCTCTACATAAGTAACCTGTATCTGTCCATTTGATCGAGCGGACCAAACCCGCAAAACCTACAGGCTTTCCATCCTGCGCATACACAACCCACCAATGGCCCCGGTCCGGCTTGTACGGAATATCCTCCGTCAGAATTTTCTTTTGCAGAAAAAGTAGTGTGGTTTGAACAGATG
>Ga0114964_10001733_pt1 | contig 15800 bp, 16 predicted proteins | sample C_131016_MF_Meta_FD_92638 | JGI IMG/M metagenome (GOLD analysis project Ga0114964, IMG submission 92638) | Freshwater microbial communities from Lake Croche, Canada to study carbon cycling - C_131016_MF_MetaG | ecosystem: Environmental > Aquatic > Freshwater > Lake | place: Lake Croche, Canada... | reverse complement strand
CGGTTCTAATCGCAATGGCGATTTCCGGAGCACTACCAACCTGGATTCCAATTTTATTGATTGGCCGAGATGTCTGGTTATCCCTGATGCTCTTGGTCATGCGCGGTACCGGTGGCGGTGTTTTCAAGGTCACCTTTCTTGGCAAATCTGCAACTTTCACCCTTCTCTACGCCTTTCCATTGATTCTGGTCTCGAGCAACAGTGGATTTGGTCGAGTTCTACTAATTTTCGGTTGGAGTTTTGCTATCTGGGGGATAGCGTTATACCTTCTGACAGGTTTTCGTTATACAGCTACGGCGCTTTTACGGCTTTTCACCAAACAAATGTTTGTGCAATTAAAGGGGAGATAATCAAATGAGTTCAATTCCAGCGGAACTGAAATATACAAAAGAGCATGAATGGATTGCCGCTACCGCTAACCCCCAAATTTTTAGAATCGGAATTACCGACTTCGCGCAGGGCGCGTTGGGAGATATCGTGTACATACAACTCCCAAAGATTGGTGAGAGCGTTACGGCTGAAAAAGTATGCGGGGAAGTTGAATCAACTAAGAGCGTTTCGGAAATTTATGCACCTCTGACTGGAAAAATCGTTGCGGTCAACTCGGGCCTGGATAAGACACCTGAAGTAATCAACTCTGATCCATATGGATCTGGTTGGATAGCCGAAATTGAAATATCTGGGGGATTAACTGATGCGCCAGGGCTGCTGTCAGCGCCAGATTATGAGCAACTCACCGCTTGACCACGACCCTTCCGTGAAATAGTGTCAGCCTACAGTTGAAGTAAAGGTTTATATCGAAAGGGGGCAGTACATGAGTGCCTCTAGTGATATCCCTAACGGAAATTTCGAATTAACTAGCACGTTAAATTTGAGCAATTTACGCGCAGTCCCTGATGCAAAATCTGACTCACAAGTAATGGATTTACTTAGCTCTAATGAGCGCGAAATAATCGAACAAATCCCTGGGAATTGCGCGATGTTAATTTCGCTCGCAGGTCCTGGGAAAGGTTCACGTTTCTTGCTTGATCGCGACAGTGTAAAAATTGGTCGAGATGCGCTCAGCGATATCTTTTTGGACGATATTACGGTTTCAAGAAAGCATTGCGAAATATCGCGCAATTCAAGTAATCAGTTTGAAATAGTAGATTTGAAGAGTTTGAACGGTACATATCTAAATACAGTCTCTACGGCTAAATCTTCCCTTAGCCAATGCGATGAAATACAAATAGGCAAATTCCGGTTGACCTTCTTTCAGCCGATTAGCGCCTCAAACAATGCTAGAAAACAATAGGGGAAATTGATGAGTGTTCCAGCACGCGCGTATCTAAGTATCGGTGAAGTTTTGACCAAGCTTCGTGGTGAATTTGCAGATATAACTATCTCAAAGATCCGATTCCTTGAGTCCGAAGGTTTGATTGATCCGCAACGTACGCCATCTGGTTATCGTAAATTCACCAACGTTGATTTGGAGCGCCTACGTTACGTACTTGCTGCACAACGTGACCAATATTTGCCGCTTCGAGTTATCAAGGAAAATCTGGATGCTATTGATCGCGGATTACAACCCGCTTCGGCGCCTGGCGGTATGGCAGCACCTCGACTAGCTACGGTAGATGGCGAATTTGCTCCAAGTAATTTTCTACAGGACAGCACACTAAAACTTTCTCGCGACGAACTTATTGCCTCCTCCGGTTTGAGCGACACTCAGCTTGCTGAATTGGAATCTTTTGGCTTGGTAACGATTAAAGGTCGTTACTTCGATGCCCATTCACTAGCAATTGCTAGAGCAGTTGCTGAAATGGCGGCTTTCGGGATCGAGGGACGACATCTGCGTTCTTTCAAGACTGCAGCGGATCGCGAAATAGGATTGGTCGAACAAGTTATTACTCCTCTTCTTCGTCAAAAAGGATCTGATGCGCAGGCTCGCGCAGAAGAAGTACAACGCGAACTTGCTGCGCTATCAATCCGTCTTCATGCGGCTCTGGTTGCTGCAGGTTTAGGCCGCGCCAAGTAATTGAACCTCCATCCTGTTGAGGTTGTCGGTGTCCGTGTTGAGATGCCTTCGAATCAACCAATTGTTCTCCTGAAAGAAACTGGCGGGATTCGCTTTCTCCCAATCTGGGTTGGCTCAGTTGAAGCGACGGCAATTGCTTTCGCGCAACAAGGCTTAACACCACCGCGCCCCTTGACACATGATTTAATTGTCAATCTTTTAAAAACCCTAGAAGTGGACCTGCTTACAATTCATCTAACTGAACTCCGAGATGGCATTTTTTACGCCCTTCTCAATTTATCGGGTGAGCGTTCTATTTCAGTCCGACCTTCGGATGCAATCGCTTTAGCGCTGCGAACCAACAGCCCCATTCTGGCCAGTGAAGAATTATTCGAAGCGGCGGGAATTGAGATTCCGGATCAGTCCGATGATGAAGTTGAGAAGTTCCGGGAGTTCTTGGACCAGATCAACCCAGAGGATTTCTTAGGTTAACCCTCCCGGCCGCCCTAACCCTCTAGATTAACTTTAAGGTTCAAGCGTGTCGGTTATTGCCCCCGAGCTGGGCACAAACTACCCTTCTGGTATATCCGAAAGGATCTTCCCCCACAGAAGTGAGTAAATGACATGACCGAAAAATCGGACGTTAGCACTTCAGCTTTGCCCGAGAATCAAGAAATTGGTTACCGCGGTGCAACTGCATGTGTGGCTGCTGGAATTACTTACCGGCAATTGGATTACTGGGCCAGAACAGGCTTGGTTGAACCAGGCGTGCAATCTGCAGCCGGTTCAGGATCGCAACGTCTCTACGGTTTTCGAGATATCTTGGTTTTAAAGATCGTCAAACGTTTACTAGATACCGGAGTTTCCCTTCAAAACATTCGCACCGCCGTGGAACATTTGCGCAGCCGCGGTATCTCTGATTTGGAACGCATGACGCTAATGTCTGATGGAGCATCAATTTATGAATGTGCCAGTGCAGATGAGATCGTGGACTTACTGCAAGGTGGTCAAGGCGTGTTTGGAATTGCTATAGGAAAAGTATGGAGCGAAGTTGAAGGTTCACTCGCAACTCTTCAAGGCGAGCGGGTCACAACCGGTGAAACCACGGTGGCGGGTCTCACATCGTCCGAGATCGATAGTGATGAGCTCTCAGAGCGTAGAAAGCGCAAAGGCGCCTAAAACACTTTATCCTTCCCCTATAAAAGAAACTTCCGAGAGATCGGGGGGCGATCGTTAGGGGAGTAGTAAATGGCTAGAGCTAGATCGGAATTCGTAGACCGTCATATTGGTCCAGACGCGGCCGAAACTTCGATCATGCTAAAAGAACTCTCCGAAAATTCACTGCAAGATTTCATTGCAAAAGTAGTACCAAGTAATATTTTGCTGGAAGAAAAATTGGCGAAATCAATGCCAACTGCAATATCTGAGGAAGCTACCATTGCGCAGTTACGAATTTTGGCCGGAAAAAACCGCGTTCTTAAATCTCTAATCGGTAGCGGGTATTACGGAACGATTACACCTCCCGTAATTTTGCGAAATGTTTTAGAAAATCCAGCCTGGTACACCGCTTACACCCCTTATCAACCAGAAATTAGTCAAGGTCGACTTGAAGCAATTTTTGCTTTCCAGACGCTAGTAGCAGATTTAACTGATTTGCCGATTGCCAATGCATCAATGTTGGACGAAGCCAGCGCAGCGGCAGAAGCTATGACCTTAGCCCGGCGAATTTGGCAAGGTGATGACGCCGCGGTATTTCTGATCGATGCTAATTTACATCAACACATAAAGGCTGTAATCCAAACTCGTGCAAAACCTTTAAAAATTACGGTAGCTGAAGTTGATTTTGCGACTCTGCGAACCAGCGATTTTCCAACTGGAATATTTGGTGGAATATTTGCGCAAATCGGTAGTGACGGTGAAGTATTCGACGCGCAACCAGCCCTTCAAAATTTGAAAGAGCAAGGGGCGCTTACCATTTATGCCGCCGATTTACTTGCATCAACTATTTTTAAATCCGCCGGAGATCTTGGTTTTGATATAGCTGTTGGCTCGGCACAACGTTTTGGTGTTCCAATGGGATTTGGTGGACCACATGCCGGTTTCATGGCGGTTCGTAATGGATTAGAGCGATCTTTGCCTGGCCGCCTTGTTGGTCAAAGCGTAGATGTGCATGGAAATCCGGCGCTACGTTTAGCACTTCAAACCCGCGAACAACATATTCGTCGAGATAAAGCCACATCAAACATCTGCACCGCACAAGTGTTGCTAGCAGTTATGTCCGGACTCTATTCGATGTGGCATGGACCGCAGGGCTTGAAGGAAATATCTGAAAGAGTTGCAACTTTCACAAGTTACCTAAAAATGACTTTAGTGCAATCGGGTTTTGATATTCCGACTAAACAAACTTTCGATACTTTTGTCGTTAGGGGAGTGGACGCTAAATCGATTCAGGCAATTGCCTTAGCCAATGGCTTCAATGTACGAGTCATATCTGAGAGCGAAATTGGAATTACTTTGGATGAGACGACAGTTTTGTCGGATTTGCAAACAATTCTTAACTTCTTCAATGTGCAAGGTAAAGATTTTTCCAAAGTTGTGGATATTTCTGACTCGTATAAGCGCACAACAGGGTTTTTAACACACCCACTCTTTAATACGTATCACTCTGAAACTTCGATGTTGCGGTATTTACGCGCCCTTTCAGATCGCGATCTTGCTCTGGATCGGACCATGATTCCGTTGGGATCATGCACAATGAAATTGAATGCAACGACAGAAATGGCATCTGTGACTTGGCCAGAATTTTCGCAACTACACCCATTTGCGCCTGCAGATCAGAGCGCAGGGATCCGAGAATTGATCTCGCAATTATCAGAGTGGCTTATCGAAATTACCGGATACGATGTTGTTTCTTTGCAACCCAATGCTGGATCGCAAGGCGAGTTCGCTGGGTTACTTGCGATTAAGAATTATCTTGTTGCAGAAAATCAATTGGACCGAGATATTTGTTTGATTCCATCAAGTGCCCACGGCACAAATGCGGCCAGTGCGGTTATGGCGGGAATGCGAGTTGTAGTAATCGCATGTGATGACGAGGGCAATGTAAGCGTTCCAGATTTGAAGGAAAAGATTGCAGAACATCGCGAAACTTTGGCCGCGTTGATGGTGACCTATCCATCTACGCACGGCGTTTTTGAAGAGGCAATCGGAGAGATCTGCGGTTTGGTTCATGATGCAGGCGGTCAGGTTTACGTCGATGGTGCAAATCTCAACGCACTCGTAGGTTTAGCGAAGCCGGGTAAATTTGGTGCTGATGTCTCGCACTTGAATTTGCATAAAACTTTCTGTATTCCACATGGTGGCGGGGGACCAGGAGTTGGTCCAGTAATCGCTAAAGCTCACCTCGGACCATATTTGCCAAATCATCCTAATGATCCATCTTGTGGTCCGGCTACAGGTCCTGGACCCGTAAGTTCGGCGCCATTTGGTTCAGCCAGCATCTTGCCAATTTCCTGGTCTTACATTCGGATGATGGGTGGCGCAGGTTTAACTAGAGCGACCGAAATCGCGATTCTTTCTGCCAATTATTTGGCGAGCAAACTTGATCCGCATTATCCGGTCTTATACAAGGGTAAGAATGGCTATATCGCTCACGAATGCATTATCGATTTACGCGAGATCACCAAACAAACTGGTGTCACCGTTGATGATGTTGCGAAGCGTTTAATGGATCATGGCTTTCATGCGCCAACAGTTAGTTTCCCAGTAGCCGGAACTTTGATGATTGAGCCAACTGAATCAGAAGATTTGCGTGAGCTGGAACGTTTCATAACAGCGATGGTCTCAATTAGAGCCGAAATTGCAGATATCGAAGCTGGTTTGCTTACCGTCGAAGAATCACCATTACGTTTTGCACCTCACACAAGTGCTGATTTGGTTCGCGAGAACTGGGATCGTAAGTACTCAAGAGAGATCGCAGCATTCCCAACCGGGAATAACGTGGAACTAGCCAGAACGGGCAAGTACTGGCCCACAGTGGGTCGAATAGACGGTGTTCACGGGGATAGGAATCTAATTTGCTCCTGCCCGGCGATATCCGAACTGGCGATCAACTAGTTACTTTACATAATGTAGATTATCGGAGATATCCCTACCGAAATATACGCTTGAGCCCCCATTGAGTAATGTTCAAAAACGCTTCTAAGGCAATGCTGAAGGTCATTTTGGACTTACCTTTTGCGCGCTCGGTAAATGTTATTGGTACTTCTAGAACTCCAAATCCGGCGTAAACAGTTTTCATAACCATTTCAATTTGAAATCCATAACCTTTAGCCAGGACGGAATCAAGTTTGATCGCTTCAAGTACGTTTCGAGGAATAACACGGTATCCACTTGTTAGGTCCCGATAAGGCAAAGCTAAAGCCAGTGCGGCATATTTGGTGCCCAATAATGAAATTGCTCGACGGTACCAAGGCCAGTTAACCACCGACCCACCTGGCATCCATCTGGTTCCTATAACAAGTTTGCCTGGTGTACTTGCTTGAAGCAATTTCGAGAAATCTTCAATGGAATGCGAACCATCCGAATCAATCTCGACAAATAAGTCGAAATCTCGTTCTAAACCCCAGGCAAAACCCGATAAATATGCTGGTCCAAGTCCAAGTTTCCTTGGCCGATTAATCTGTTGAATCCTCGGGTCGTTAAACTTTTGAACAATCGCGCCTGTACCATCGGGTGAATTATCATCGACATTGAGAATTATAAAATCTTTACCGCTTGAGTTCGCATCGACAAATTCAATTAATTCTAAAAGAAATGGTTGAATATTCTCGGCTTCATTATATGTTGGAACAATTATTAGAATTTTCACGCAAGAATTACCATCCCAAGGCTGCAATCAATCGATCTACACTAGCCCCAAGGCCATAATCCTTTTGATATTGATAGATCTCATCAAGATTATCTGGCCTTTTAGGCAAACTTAAATCCATCTTGGGTAATGGAACATCTAAGGCACAAAAAACCAATTTAGGTGCGATTTTTGCATAATCTGCTGATTCAAGAAGTTTCTTCCGCAAATTCGGCGTTAAACGTTCATCATCTTTCTTGGCGGCCGCCATCACTTCCGGCAAAGTTTCAAAATTCTTAGCGATGATTGCCGCGCCTTTTTCACCAATTCCACGAATTCCTGGCAAGCCATCGGAAGCATCGCCGCGAATCATTGCGAATAGGGCATACCTATCCCCCGGTATTTCGTATTTATCAGAAATCCATTTCAGATCTACATGATCATGATTTGAAATCCCCTTGGCCAAATAAACAACAGAAACTTTGCGTTTATCATCTACCAATTGAAACAAGTCTCGGTCACCAGTAACAATCTTGATTGGACCGTTCTCGCGTACGGCGAATGAAGCCATGACATCATCGGCTTCGTAATCATCAACTCCGACTAATGGAATACCGAACGTCTCTAGCAGATCCAATAAAATGGGTATTTGCGGGCCAAGAGTGTCGGGTTCTTCCTCGGCTCCCTCTTCATCTAATCGATTCGCCTTGTATTCTGGGAAGAGATCTACTCGCCATGATGGCCGCCAATCTCCTTCAATGCAAGCAACAAGTCGATTCGGCTTGTAAATCGACAAGAGTCGAGCAGTCATATCCAAATAACCGCGAATTGCGTTAACTGGTTCACCGGAAGGTGATACGAGCGTGTCAGGCATCCCAAAATATGCGCGATACCAAAGTGAAGCACTATCCAATAACATCAAAGTCATACGAGAACTCCTGCATAAGCGATTACACCGCGATCTATCTGAGCTAATGCTTTTTTAGCTACGGGCGCTAAATCGGGAGATGCAATTGCGATTTGGCGCAGTAAATCCATAATCTGTTTCATCGAACGAACAAAATCGCCAACGGTGAGTTCAGTTCCCTTAAAAATAGCCGACAAAGAATGACCACTTGCCCAACGATAAGAAGCCATACAGAAACCAGGATCGGGATCTCTAATTGGTTCGAGCCCTAAGGCCGTTTCCTCTTCGTTTATTTCTGCCCAAGTTTTTGTGAGATCAAGGAGGAAATCTTCAACCGCGCCTCGCGGGATCTTTGGGGTCATCTCTTTGCGTGCTTCATACACCAAGGTGGAAAGTGCTGCTACGAGCTCGGTTGATGAAAGTTTATTCAAAGCGCCGTTTCGGATTAATTGCGCAATCAAAAGATCGGTTTCACCATAAATCTTCGCAAGCAATTTTCCAGAATCTGTAATTTCATCATCTTTTATATAGCCGAATTTATCGAGAACGATCTTAATCAGGTCGAAACGTCTTGCGATAACGTGGGTCCTATTGGCAACTCGAGCGGTTAATCCGGCATTTTCACGGCGCAAACGATCAGCACGTTCGGCAATTCGAGCATGCGTCTCTCGGTCATTACAACCGTGGCACGGATGTGCGCGCAACGCCCGTCGGATTTCAGAGATCTTAGCTTCATCGAAAGCGCGTGTTTTTTTACTCTTATAGGTCGCTGATTTTTCTAATTCCCGGATCTCAAAACGAAGATCTGAATATTCGATGAAATCTCCTAAGTGACATTTAATCTCATGTTGAAGTTCAATGATTGCGTCGGAATTTTTAGCGATCGCCCGCGCCAAACCAACTACTGCTTTATCTGCCTGAAATTGGGCAAAGGATGATTCAAGCGAGGTTCTGGCGCGCGTTGAACCGAACTGCGAGATTAGATTTATAGTCATGTTGTAAGTTGGTTGAAACGAACTTTTCAAGGGATATGTTCGAGTTGAAGCCAGACCGGCCGCTGACGCAGAATCCACATCCTTATTCCAAAGTATTACGGCATTACCTTCAATATCTATGCCACGACGTCCAGCGCGCCCAGTTAATTGGGTGTACTCCCCTGGTGTCACCGAAACATGCGCTTCGCCATTCCATTTAGTTAATTTCTCCAACACAACAGTTTTTGCCGGCATATTAATTCCAAGCGCTAATGTTTCGGTTGCGAACACCGCCTTTACTAGCCCTTGCTGAAAAAGCTCTTCGACCGTCTCTTTGAAAGCAGGCAAGAGCCCGGCATGGTGCGCCGCTACTCCTCGTTCCAGGGCATCCACCCATTCGTGAAAACCTAAGATTGCTAAATCATCATCTGGCAGATTTCGGGTTTTCTCCGCAATAACTTCGCGAATGATGGAACGTTCCTCGCTATCAGTTAGTCTTAAACCCGCAGCTAAACATTGCTTAACAGCTGCATCACAACCTGCGCGCGAAAAAATAAAGGTAATCGCGGGTAAAAGATTTTCACGATCTAACTTCTCGATAACCTCGGATCTAGATAGTGACTTGATAGTTGGAGTTAAAGATTTATTATCCTGCCAACTTCGACGGTCTTTTGGGCCACCCCTATGAGCAACTTTTACCGAGCGCATTGAATCTTTCTCGAGCTTAAGAATTTCAGGGTTGATCTTGGCATTGCCCACGAAAAGATCAAGCAATTTCGGGCCGAATAGCACATGCTGATACAGCGGTATTGGACGCGTTTCGCTAACGATTACCTTCGTATCGCCACGTACAGTCTGCAACCAATCACCGAATTCTTCGGCATTTGAAACTGTTGCTGAAAGTGCAGCGATTGAAATACTTTCGGGTAAATGGATAAGAATTTCTTCCCAAACCGCGCCTCTAAATCTATCTGCCAGGTAATGCACTTCATCCATCACAACATATTTCAAATCAGCCAAGGTATTTGAAGACGAATAAATCATGTTACGCAAAACTTCCGTCGTCATGATCACTATGTTTGCCTCAGAGTTGATCGAGGTATCACCAGTTAAAAGACCGACCTGATCTTCACCAAAAATATTCGATAAATCTTGGAACTTTTGGTTTGATAGAGCCTTAATCGGTGTTGTGTAGAAGCATTTCTTGCCGGCTTCAAGTGCAAGATGTGCTGCGAACTCTCCAACAATCGTTTTACCAGCACCAGTTGGGGCGGCAACCAGTACTGATTTACCACTTTCTAACGCATGGCATCCTTGTATCTGGAAGGAATCTAGATCGAATGGATAGCGAGCTATGAAATCTTGTGTTTTAGAAAATTCGCGCTTCGCTTTTACTGCGGCAAAGCGTTCCGCTGGCGAGGTTGTCATCGTGTTTCCCATACCCGAAGCGCCTTGGGCACTATTTCAATATTTATTGGAAGCGAACCAATTTTTTCGCCATCCGCGTAAGCAATCGCATTTGATTCGAGCGTGAGTTTTGCGACCTTGATAAATTCCACCGCAGGATGGCTGACGTGCTTACCTTTGAAAACTTTCGGGAACACTTTCAATAGTTCCACTTTACTCACCGGATGCAGAACCATTACTTCGAAAAGGCCATCGCGCCGGTCAGCCGACGGACATATCAACATGCCACCACCGTAAGAAGCTCCGTTAGCAACGGCGATAAGCATTGCTGGAATCTTGCGGGTTCCACCTGGAGTAACCATTTCATAGCGATATGGGCGAAAAAGTGGCAATTCCAAAAGTGTTGCGATCGTGTATTTGATCTGGCCTTTTATAAAGCTAAATCGATTGGCTCGTTCATTTACAAGTGAATCAAAACCGGTACTTAAGACCTGTCCAAACCAGCGAGTCCCGATCTCACTTTCGGTACGTCCTAAATCTATTTCAACTGGACTAGTTTCGAGCATGCGCCTTACGGCTCTAGTCACATCTAAATCTAACGGACCACCAGTTCTTGCAAAATCATTGCCTGTGCCACAGGGCAATACATATAACGGAATATTTGAAAGAGCGAGCTCCTGAATCGCCAGGTGGACCGCACCATCTCCCCCAATAGCCATAACCGCATCCACTTGCCCGGATAAAACCTCTTGCAATTTTTTTGAAGTTGCCTCTGCGCTATCGGCAAGAATGCTGACGATTTGCACGTGATTCTTTTTGAGTTCCTCTGAAATTAACTCCAAGTATTTAGCTGCTTTTCCAGTCCCAGATTTCGGATTGGCAAGCAGCACTACGTTCTTCAATTTGCGCCTCTAGAAGCGCTTTTAAAGCGTTTACGGTCTACCAAGATGGCAATTGCTCCAGCTAGAAAATAGAGTCCTATTAAAGGTATCGCGAGTAGACCCATGGTGAATGGATCTCCGGTTGGGGTAAAAATAGCCGCAAAGAGCGTTATTCCAAAGATCGCAAAGCGCCAAGGTTTTAAGATGCTCTTACCGCGTAAAACTCCGGCGAGGTTAAGAGAAACTAAGAAAACAGGCAGCTCGAAAGCGATTCCAAAAATCAATATGAGTTGGAGCACAAAATTTAGATAATCATCAAATTTAACAAGATTCGTTAATGAAGCGGGCGTAAAACCCAGGAGTACTTTGACTGCTAACGGTAGAACCAAATAACCTACGTAAATACCAATTGCGAAAAATGGAATTGCAAATAGAAGTAAAAATATCGAGTTCCGTTTTTCACGGCCCTTCATAGCCGGAGCAATAAATGCCCAACTTTGATAGAGCCAGATTGGCGCTGCTAGGATAACCCCAATCAATAATGAAATCTTAAATTTCAGATCAATTGGTCCGAGGACACCATTTATATAGAGAATTCCACAACTTGATTTTCCTGTTGCCACTACTTCTTTCAGGTTACAAATCGGTGCCGCTAAGTGATTGATGATTGTATCGTAAAGAAACCAGCCAACAAAAGCGCCTAAGATTATGCCGAGGGCAGACTTAAATATTCGCTTACGAAGTTCGGCAAAATGCGCCATCAATGGCATACCACCGCTCGATTTCGAGCTCATTAGATATCTATTCTGCTGGTTTGGTTCCGGAGTCAGGCTTCTCTTTCTTGACTTCGCCATCTTTTAACTCGCTTTTAAATATCTTGAGTGACTTGGCTAGTGAACGAGCTGAATCAGGAAGTTTCTTAGCGCCAAACAGAACGACAAATACCAAGGCCAAAATGATGAAGTGCCAACCTTCGAGTCCTCTTAACATATTATTCCTAACGACGATTCCGTAGTTGTTCTGGGCTAAAGGATAGTGGTTCTTGGCTACTGATACAGCGATCTGATGGCAGCCAAATGGCCGGAAAGCGCCGCCTTCAAGGCGGGTGGATTCAAAACCGCTATTTCTGGACCAAAACCAGCAATTGTGCGAACTAACCAATCTTGATCTATCGCGGTTACCAAAACCTCATAACCATTTGAAATATTTACAGTATGTGCAATTACCGCAGAATTCTCCTCAATAAAAATTCGCGCGTTATCCGAAACGAATAGCAAATAGTCATCGCCAGGTTCATGATCACTACGCTCTACTCCCGCGCTAAAGGCTTGATCGCTCTTGCGGATCGCAAGAATTCGATCAAGTCGAAAAACGCGTTCGCCCTGAGAAGTAATACACCAGCTTTCGATATATGTATGTCTTCCTTCGATATAAACTCTATTCGGGATTATCGTGCGCCAAGATTTCTTATCACTATGCGCGCTGAGGTAATTAATCTCGACCGCACAACCCCTCACTATCGCCTGCAAAATTTCATCAAGTTTCGCATCAGTTGGTTCATTCACTACAACATCTATCGTGGGCTTGAGATCCAAAACAGCACGTAGTTTGGCTTGAAGATCTTCCAATTCTTGACGGACATCTGGATTAGCCATTGTTTTCATGACTTCCAGAGAAACAAGTAAAGTTGTAAGTTCAGGTTTTGAAAGTTTCCGAGGTTTATCCAAAACTTGCGGGTCTGAGACTGTCACATATCCATCTTCAAAATTCATATCAATCAGTTCCAGCGGCGAGTAACCAGGCAACCCGCACACGAACAACAAATTCAAATCTTCTAGAATTTGCATTTGAGTGATTCCAAATTCATCCGCCAATTCTTCAACGGAAATCCCTTGATTTTCCAGTAAGAATGGAACCAGGTCCAAGGCGCGAGCGGTCCTAGTTGTCGATGCTTCACTCATGGTTTTTCGCCACTAACTAAGGCGATAATTTCATTGCGAAGTTGGATGGGCTCAATTATTTCTACGCTCTCTCCGTACCAGACCAGAGTTCGGAGAAAAGATGAGGCAAGCTCGTACCTAAATTCATAGAGATCCGTGCTCTCTCCCTCGGATAAACGCCTTCCATTTGAGCGCAGAGTTATCGCTTCACCTTTTTTAATAGATACCTGGGCAAGATTGCGAGCATCTTCCGCGGTACTAGGTAAAATGCTTCTTATATCGAAATCACTGGGGATATTGAAAGCATTTTTCTTCCCGACAGCTCTAATGTCACCGATAACTCGAGATAATTTGAACATCCGAATTTCATTCTTCACTAGATCTAATCCAACGAGATACCAATAGCCATTCCATAAGAGGACCCGATAAGGCGCCAATTTGCGCTTGGTTACCTCGCTACCCTGATATTCGAATTCCAATTGCCGGAGTTCATCTATAGCCTCGGTTATTTCCAGCAACGCTGCCTTCGGATTTTCAAAACGGTATTCTATTGTTGATGCCAAGTCCATGGCGGCCGGAATTCCCAATGATTTTAATTTCCGAATCCCAGACTGAGCGGCGGGAGTAAGCGCCGAATCTTTCCAAAAATTTGCGGCTACCGATAGATAAGCAACTTCTCGTGGCGATAAATTTGGAATTTCCAAACTGTAACTGCTCCTAGAAATTCGGTATCCCGGTTCATCCTCAAAAAAGGGATCCAGGTCACCTACCTGGATTTCAATTCCTAAGGCTCGTAGATCGTCCTTATCTCGTTCAAACATCCGATCCATGGAATCAGCGGTCCCGTCGTAGCCCTGCACGGTTCGAAAGATTTCGGATTTTTTTAGATAACGTTTTGTTGCCAAAAGAGCTAGCGTTAAATTAATCAATCGCTCGGTCTTATTGTCGGCCATAGGGATAGCCTATAACGTCCCGAATATTGCTAACCTGTACCTATTGGATTACTAATTTTGGAGGCAAGATCTTGGCTAAATTAGCGGGAATAAAGATACGAGGCGCACAAACAGGCACAATTTTGGCACTATCCACGCTGGCCATACTCGCCACGGGCGCACTAAGCGCCTGTACGACTGACGGTGGAACGAAACTACCTAACACTTCATCTAATAGCACATCTCATAGTACAAAGGAGAAAACCATTACAGATTCAAATGCCGAATACGTTTCGGTTACCGGTTCACTAGGTTCAGCTCCAGTAATTGGCACTCCCAAAGGAAACCCTCCCGGAACCTTAATAAGTAAGGACCTTCACGTCGGCACTGGCAGTGTCGTGGCGCCAAACTCAACTCTTACTGTTAATTACACTCTAGTGGCGTGGTCAACTGGAAAAATTGTTGACAGTTCTTGGAGTAATGGAACTAGTGGCAAGCCAGCAACATTTCCACTGGCAAACGTAATTCCCGGATGGCAACAAGGATTACCAGGGATGAAAGCGGGCGGCCGTAGACTTTTAATTATTCCGCCTACTCTTGGCTACGGCGCCAATGGCGCTGGTCCAATTGCACCAAATGAAACTCTTATTTTCGTTGTTGATCTAATCGACGTAAAGTAATCAGCTTTCGCTCTCATTTGTACCGTAGGCACCTTTAGAAGGGCGCCTACGGCGCAAAGGTGCAATGGTTCCAACTGCGAGGCGACGAGTCATAATTAGGAACGCGGTATGACCAATCATCCGATGTTGCGGTCTAACCGCAAGTCCTTCGTGGTGCCATCCTCGTACGATCGTCTCGCTGCTCTCTGGTTCTGTGAATTGCCCAGAATTCTTTATTGCCTCTGCAACTTGTGAAAGTTGCGTAGTGGTTGCGACATATGCGATAAAAACGCCACCTGGATCAAGCACCTTAGCCGCCATGTCTATACACTCCCACGGCGCCAACATATCTATCACAACACTATCATAACATTTCGTGTGCGCGAATTCTTCAACTGCCCCGAGAGTGATCGTCCAATTTACAGGAGTATCTGCGAAATAGTGTTTGATGTTTTTAACTGCAACATCAGCAAACTCTTCCCGCTTTTCAAACGAATCAACGTATCCGCTAGGACCAACAGCTCTCAGCAAGGAAATTGTTAGAGCCCCCGAGCCAACGCCGGCTTCTAAGACTCTGGATCCTGGCGCTATGTCAGCAAAACCAAGAATCATCGCTGCATCTTTCGGATACACAATCGTTGCGCCTCGGGGCATAGTCAACACGTAGTCCGCCAGAAGTGGCTTGAATGCCAGGAATTTTAAACCGCCAGATGTTTCAACAACAATGCCTTGAGGCTTGCCGATTAAATCATTGTGCAACAACCAGCCATTGTGAGTGTGCCACTCTTGATTCGGCTGAAGGGTTATTGAATGCAGTTTACCTTTGGCATCAGTCAGCTGGACGCGATCTCCAACTTTGAAGAGGGCGCTACTTTCATCTGTGCTCATTGGTCAATTCTAGTGGAGATTAAAAAGATCCGTTACTTGCAAACCTGCCAACGTTTTTACAACTTTCACTTGATCATCCTCTTTGATGCTTACCAGATGTGGGATGGCAATCACTTTAGCCCCACTGGCTTTTCCTGATGTAACGCCAGTTTGGGAATCTTCCAAGACTAGGCAATTTGAGATTGCTACGCCTAGGATTTGCGCCGCCTTCAAATAGCTTTCTGGATCCGGCTTTGTGTTTGTGACATCATCACAAGATACGAGTGCATCAAAGAACCCAACACCCAAAAATCGATCACAAGCTTCAACTAGCTGACGTGGACTTGCCGAAACTAGTGCAACTGGAATACCCAAGGATTTGGCACCT
>Ga0114964_10001731_pt1 | contig 15812 bp, 17 predicted proteins | sample C_131016_MF_Meta_FD_92638 | JGI IMG/M metagenome (GOLD analysis project Ga0114964, IMG submission 92638) | Freshwater microbial communities from Lake Croche, Canada to study carbon cycling - C_131016_MF_MetaG | ecosystem: Environmental > Aquatic > Freshwater > Lake | place: Lake Croche, Canada... | reverse complement strand
TTCAATTTTAAACTTCCCTGCATTAAATATTAGGCTAGCACATGAAAGGCCTGAGGCAATGGAAGAGGCTTCAGTAATGATGGTTGGACTTAATCCAGAAAGAATACTTCAGGGTGTAATGCAGTTAGACTCTCAAAAAAGAGGCGATGAAAGAACTTTCAGAACTGTTTCAGATTATTCAATGCCAAATGTTTCTGATAAAGTCGTAAGAATAATTATTAGTTATGTTGATTATATTAAAAGAGTAGTTTGGTCTGAATAATGAAAGTACTTTTTTTAACCTTATCAAAGATAAATAGTATTGAGGAGCAAAGTATTTATCAAGATTTACTCCGAAAATTTAGAGATGAAGGTCACTACATTTACATAGTATCACCTGTTGAAAGGAGGTATAACAAAAAAACGAATTTAGTATATGAAGATAAAGTAACGATATTAAATGTATGGACTCCAAATATTCAAAAAACGAATATAATTGAAAAAGGTTTTGGAACTTTAATTTTAGAATTTATATTTAAAAAAGCAATAAACAAATTTTTTAAATATGAAAAATTTGATTTAATCATGTATTCAACACCACCTATAACGTTCACAAGGCTAGTAAAATCATTAAAAAGATATAATAATGCTAAAACATATTTATTATTAAAAGATATTTTTCCACAAAATGCTGTAGACTTAAAAATGATGAGTGATTCAGGTATGCTTTATAATTATTTTAGAAGAAGAGAGATTGAATTATATATGATGTCAGATTGGATAGGATGTATGTCAATGGAGAATAAAAAATATATTTTAAAACATAATCCTTATATAGATAAAAAAAAGGTAGAAGTTAACCCCAATAGTATTTACTTAAAAGAAGTGAATACTTCAAATAATATACAAAGTGAATTATTAAGTAAGATCCCCAAAAACAAAACCATATTTTTATATGGAGGTAACTTAGGAAAACCACAAGGAATTGACTTTTTATTAGATGTTATTTTAGAAGCAAAAAATAATTCAAAAGCTTTTTTTGTTGTAGTTGGATCTGGTACAGAGACTAAACGAATTATTGAATGGTTTAAGGTTAACAAACCCGAAAATGCATTATTCATTAATGAGTTAAATCAAGAAGATTATGATATTTTATTGCAAAATTCTCATGTAGGTTTAGTTTTTTTAAGCCCAACATTTACAATACCAAATTATCCATCTCGAATTTTGCCATATATGAAAAATAGGTTGCCAATTTTATTTGCAACAGATGTCAATACAGACGTAGGTAAAGAAGCTGAAAAATATGAGTATGGTTTTTGGTGTGAGAGTGGAAAACTAAACGAATTTAAAAAATTCGTTGAATTATTTAGCTATGATGATGAACTTAGAATTAAAATGGGAATCAATGGATTTAATCGACTAAAAAATGATTTTAATGTAAACTATTCATATGATATGATCATGAATCATTTTTGATGATTAATATTGTAAATATAAAATTATTATTATGTTGCTAATAAATAAGACTGCTGTTATAACAGGTTGTAATAAAGGAATTGGAAAAGTTATTTTGGAAACCTTTGCCGAAAATGGTGCAAATATAATTGCTTGTACAAGAAAAGAAACAATAGAGTTTAATGATTATATAGAGTTTATTAAAAATAAATTCTCTATTTCCATAACACCTATTTATTTTGATTTAGAAAATTCAGATGAAATAAAAAATGCAATTTCAAAAATAATTTCTTTGAAAATAAAAATTGATATTTTAGTTAATAATGCAGGTTTTGCATCGGGGGCATATTTTCAAATGACACCAATTGTAGATTTAGAACGAATGATGAAAATAAATTTTACATCCCAAATACAATTTACGCAGGGAATTTCTAGATATATGGCAAGGTTTAAATCTGGATCTATAATTAATATAGGTTCTACAGCTGGATTGTTTGGGGATGTTGGAATGCTAAGTTATGGTTCAAGTAAAGCAGCACTGATTTTTGCTACAAAAACTATGGCTTCCGAATTAGGTCAATATAATATTAGAGTAAATGTTGTTGCTCCAAGTGTAACTAAAACTGAAATGTTCGACCAAATGGAAGAAAATGCAAGAACAAAACTAATTAATTCTTCTGCGTTTAAGCGTGGTGCCGAACCTATTGAAGTTGCTAATGTAGCTTTGTTTTTAGCAAGTGATTTATCTACTTTTGTTAATGCCCAAACCATAAGAGTAGATGGCGGAATTACCCCTTAAATAAATTTAATATGAATTTAGGTATATATGGAACTGGTGGATTTGGCAAAGAAATATATGACGTAGCTTGTAGAGAGAATGAAAAAACTCAAAAGTGGGAAAGTATATTTTTCATTGATGACTTTAAGGAAAATAACACCTCATGTTATCTAAGTAGTGTTTATACTTTATCTCATATTTTAACTTTTTATCCCTTAGATAATTTAGAAGTTGTAATTGCAATTGGAGAGCCTGTAGTCAGAATTAGGATTAAGGAAAAGTTAAAGCAGAATGGTATAAAACTTGGTAAAGTTATTGATCCTAGCGCAATAATTTCATCTACAGCTACATTGGGTAATGGGATCATTGTGACATCGGATTGTATCATAGCAAGTTCTGCAATTATTGGTGAAAATGTTGCTATAAATGTTAAGTCAATAATTGGACATGATATTATATTGGCAAATGATATTGTTATATCTTCGATGGTTAATATAGGAGGAGCTTGTAAAATAGGTGCTGGCACCTATTTAGGCATGGGTTGTTTAATAAAGGAGGGGCTGGAAATTGGGGAAGAAGTTATAATAGGTATGGGTTCGGCAGTTCATCATAATATACCTAATAGAATGATTGCACTAGGAAATCCAGCAAGACCAATGAAAGAAAATATTGAAAAAAAAGTTTTTAAATAAAGATATATGAACAATAATGAACTTACTTTATTAGCCAAAAAATCAAGAGTTCAACTCTTAGAATTAGCTTTTAAAAGTGATGGTCCATCACATTTAGGAGGAGGACTTTCAATGGTTGAAATCTTTACAGTATTATATGGAAATATACTAAATTATGATATTAAAAATCCTGAATGGGAAAAACGAGATAGATTTATATTAAGTAAAGGACATGGAGTCTTACCATTCTTTATTGCCTTACATAATGCTGGATTTATTTCACAAGAGGTATTGTATACGTATAAGAAAAACGAGAGTGATCTAATTTCCCATCCGGTAATGAACTTGGAATTAGGTATGGAGTCTTCAAATGGAAGTTTGGGTCATGGCTTATCTATGGCTGTGGGTATTTCATTAGCACTCAAAAAAAGAAACAATTTTGAAAGTAGAGTATTTGTAGTAATGGGAGATGGGGAATGTAATGAAGGCTCAGTTTGGGAGGCAAGCATGTCGGCTGCCCACTTTAAGTTAGACAATCTAATTGCCATAGTAGATTATAATAAGTTACAAAGTGATGGCAATAGTGAAACAGTGATGGATATTGGGTTACTTGAAAAAAAATGGGAGAGTTTTGGATGGGATGTTATTTCCTTAGATGGTCATGATATTGTCGCATTAAATGATGCCTTGAGTCATAATGCTAATAATATGAAGCCTAGAGTAATTGTAGCACATACAACTAAAGGCAAAGGAGTTTCGTTTATGGAAAACAATAATACTTGGCATCATAATAGACTTACACAAACAACTTTCGATCAAGCAATTGTTGAATTAAATCTATAATTGAATTACATGAAAATTACAGGAAAAGAAAATAAACAGTGGTCAAGACTTGGTTCAAGGGCAACCTATGGTCAAGCAATATTAATGCTTGCTGAAAAATTAGATGATCTAATGGTATTATCAGCCGATTTAGGTAATTCTTCTGGATTAGATCGTTTTAAAGCAACCCATCCAGATAAATTTTTAAACATCGGTATAGCTGAACAAAATATGATTGGTGTAGCAGCTGGATTAGCCAAAGAAGGTAGTGTTGTTTTTGCATCCTCTTTTGCACCTTTTATTACAATGCGCGCAGCTGAACAGGTTAGAATGAATATGGGATATATGGATTTAAATATTAAAACAGTTGCTATTGGAAGCGGAGTTTCTATGTCTTTTTTGGGAAACTCTCATTTTGGCCTTGAAGATGCTGCAATAATGAGATCAATTCCAAATATGACTGTAGTTAGTCCTGCAGATTGTGCAGAAATTGTAAAGACAGTTTTTGCTGCTGCAGAATATCCACATCCAATGTATATACGTTTAACTGGAGCAGTTGGATTTCCAGTTGTATATGAAGATGATTATGATTTTCAAATTGGTAAAGCAGTTGAGATAAAGCTTGGAACCGATGTATCAATTGTTGCTACTGGATCGATGGTATATGAATCATTAGAAGCAGCTAAAATTTTACAAGAAGTTGGGATTTCAGTTTCAGTATTGAACATGCATACTATCAAACCTATAGATACAAATGCGCTAGATAATTTAATACACAAAGGAAAAATAATTTTTACAATTGAAGAGCATAGTATAACAGGTGGCTTAGGAAGCGCAGTTGCAGAATATGTTTCTTCAATACCAAATAGTCCTGTAGTGAATAGAATTGGATTACCTGATGAATTTGTAATCACAGCTGAATACAGATATATTTTAGAAAAGTATGGATTAGTAGGAAGCCATATCGCAAATACGATAAAAGAAAAAATTAAAATTTAAATAATAAATATTATGACAAACAAAGAAAAGTATGACCAAGTTTTTATTGACTCTTTTTCAATAACTGCAGATCAATTAAATGAAAATTTAGTGTATCAAAGTGTTCAACAATGGGACTCGATAGGACATATGGGAATGGTTGCTGCACTAGAAGAGGCATTTGATATTATGATGGAGACAGATGATATTATTGATTTTGGATCTTATAATAAAGGGATAGAACTTTTGGCAAAATACAATGTGGTTATCTAATTAGTGAATAATGAAAAGTTTTTTTAAGGATTTAGAATACTTTTCAGATTCTATAGCACTTACTACACAATCTGAACAAATTACTTATAGTGCTTTAATTGATGAAATTAAAGCACTATCTATGTATATTCGAAATAGAGATTTGGTTTTTTTAATTTGTGAAAATAGCATAGAATCAATTGTGGGCTATTTAACATGTTTGAGAGAAGGGTATATTCCTTTATTAATTGGTAGTTCAATAGATGAAATTCTCCTTCAAGATTTACTTAAAATATATAAACCCTCGTATATATGGACGAATAGAAATTTTGAATGGGCATTAAATGAATGGAAAAATGTTTATCACAATAGAAGTTTTCATTTGCTAGAAAAAATTAATAAGTTTGAGCATTTTTTTCATGAAGATCTTGCAGCTTTATTAATGACATCTGGAAGTACAGGAAGTCCTATACTTGTAAGGCTTTCATATGAAAATCTAAATCAAAATGCAATTTCAATTTCTCAATCTTTAAGTATAACCAGTGATGACACTCCGATAACTACTTTGCCAATGAATTATACTTATGGTCTTTCTATAATTAATAGTCATCTTTTGAATGGTTGTGAAATTATATTAACTGAATTAAGTATCATTTCAAAGGAATTTTGGGATATAATTAATACTAAAAATGTAACAACATTTGGTGGAGTGCCATATACTTATCAAATGCTTAAAAGGCTCAATTTCGAAAAATTGAACTTAAACAAAATTTCAAAATTAACACAGGCAGGTGGAAAACTAGATTCAAATTTAGTTAAATATTTTTCTGAACACGCTCACAATAAAGGTATTCAATTTTTTGTCATGTATGGTCAAACAGAAGCAACGGCAAGAATGTCATGTTTGACAGCAAAAGATGCTATGAGAAAATATGGCAGTATAGGATTACCTATAGCTAAAGGGGAATTTTTTTTAATAGATGAAGCTAATAAAATAATTTCAGAACCTGAAGTTGTTGGTGAATTACATTATAAAGGACCAAATGTTTCAATGGGATATGCTTATACTGTTGAAGATTTTATAAAAGGTGATGAAAATAAAGGAGTACTTGCAACAGGAGATATGGCCAAGAAAGATTCTGATGGGTATTATTATATTGTTGGAAGAAAAAAAAGGTTTATAAAAATTTTTGGCAATAGAATAAGCTTAGATGAAATCGAAAATATTTTATTAAAAAATGAAATCTCTGCTATTTGTACAGGTGTAGATGACAAATTGTTAATTTATACTACTCAAGAAAATGGCCTAAATGATATAAGGCTACTAATTTCTACAAAAATTGGAATACATCAATCAGCAATATCTGTAATATTCATAACTGAATTTCCTCGTAATGAATCAGGTAAAATATTATACTCAAAACTTCATGTCAATTAAAATGTATACTTTAGAAGATTTGGATCAATATCAACCCTATTCATTAGATTACAATAATAAAAATCTAATATTGGGAGATATTTTATTCGGTTTAGAAAAATTACATAATAATAAATGTCACGAATATCATAAGATAGCTCAGAATTGGATGTTTAAATTTTCTGATGAAATAAAAATTGAGAATCTACCTTTTATTCCCGTTAGATTATTTAAGGAACTTGAATTATTGAGCATAGATAGAGCTGATATTAGAAAAACACTAACATCATCTGGAACTTCAGGACAAACTCCATCTAAAATATTTTTAGATGCAACAACTGCATCAAATCAAACAAAAGTCTTATCTAGAATCTTATCTAGTTTTATTGGAAAAAAAAGACTTCCGATGCTAATTATAGATTCTAAATCAGTTTTAAAAAATAGAAATAGCTTTTCAGCAAGAGGTGCTGGAATTTTAGGTTTTTCTATGTTTGGATATGATGTTCAATATTTATTAGACGATGATTTTAACCTAGATTTTGAATTACTTCAAAATTTTCTTAAAAAACATGAAGGAGAGAAAATTTTACTATTTGGTTTTACATATATAGTATGGGAATTTTTTAATAATGCAATACAAAAGAATGGAATTCCAATTAATCTAGAAAATGGAATACTAATTCATGGGGGTGGATGGAAAAAGATGATAGATAGCGCAGTTGATACACATGTTTTTCGTGAATCTTTATATAATAAAACAAAACTTCAAAATATTTATAATTACTATGGACTTGTAGAACAAACAGGTTCAATATTTATGGAATGCGAGGCTGGTTTCTTGCATGCTTCTAATTACTCGGATATAATTATTAGAAATCACAAGGATTATTCTGTTGCATCAATTGGTCAAGAAGGGTTAGTTCAACTAGTTTCAGCTTTACCATTAAGTTACCCTGGCCATTCAATTTTAACAGAAGATTTAGGTACCATATACGGGATAGATAATTGTACCTGCGGTAGACTTGGAAAATATTTTAAGATAAGTGGTAGGATAAAAAATGCTGAAGTAAGAGGTTGTAGTGATACAGTACAAAAATAATATTAATGGGAATCCAAAATATAACTTTACCTAGTAGCGAGAATGTTGAATATTTGGTTGGTCATCCATCTTATACCAATCAAATTAGTATTATTAATCCATTTAATGATACTGTCATAGATTTCCTATCTGAACTCTCTCATTCTATTTTAACGAATTCTCTAGCAAAAAAATACTCAGATATTATCACATTTGGTTATTGGTGTAGGTCGGCGAACTTAAAAAAAATGAAATTAAGTTATCCCAAGGTTGATAATAGAAAAGGAGTTGGTATTGTATTTCATATTGCACCTTCAAATGTCCCTATTAATTTTGCTTTTTCTTATGTATTTTCTTTGTTATCTGGAAATGTTAGTATTGTTCGAGTTCCTTCAAAGCAATTTTATCAGATATCAATTGTTTCATCAATTGTTAACAAGCTATTCGAAAATCCTAAATTTTATACAATAAAATATAACACATTTTTTATACGGTATCCACATGATGACTCTATTACTCAAAGTTTATCTATAATATCAAATGCAAGATTAATTTGGGGTTCAGACGAAACAGTAAATAAAATTAAATCTTTTAAAACTCCTTCTAAATGTTTTGATCTTCCATTTTCAGAAAGGTATTCATTAGGAATTATAGGTGTAGAAGAAATTTTAAATTTAAATGAGAGTGATTTGAAAAGACTAGCAACAGGTTTTTTTAATGATACTTATTTAATGGATCAAAATGCATGTTCTTCACCACAGTTTTTATTGTGGTATTTCCAAGATGAAAACTTAATAGAAAAAGCAAAACAGATATTTTGGAATGCAGTCAATGATAAAGTTTTAAACGATTATGATCTGTCAGCTAAAAGTTCAGTTGATAAACTAACTTGGATGTGTTTAGATTTAGTAAAAAGAGATGAAGTTATTGAAGTTAATGTTTTAAAAAATAACATAAATCGAGTACAAATAAATTCTTTACCAAAATCAATTTTAGAACTAAAAGGAAAATATGGATACTTTTATGAATATTCAACCTGTGATTTAAATGTAATAGAAACATTAATGGATACCAAAATTCAAACACTAACTTATTTTGGCGTTGAAAAAGACAAGTTATTTGATATAGTATATAATGCCGGTAATATCGGTATTGATAGAATTGTTCCAATTGGGAGTGCTCTAGAAATGGGAATTATTTGGGATGGCTATGATATGATTTATAGTTTGACGAAAATTATTGACTTAAAATAAACAGTATAATTATGGAAGGATTTAAATTGAATTGTGTAGAGTTACAAGAGTATCAACCAAACCGATACCCTTTTTTAATGATAGATCATATTGAGTGGGTTGTTCCAGGTAAAAGCGCTAAGGGACATAAGAATTTAACACTTAATGAATGGTATTTTCCAAAACATTTTCCTGGTGCTCCAAATATGCCTGGGGCCCTTCAGCTAGAAGCTATGGCACAAATGTTAACTGTTGCAATTACAACTTTACCTGGACTTAAAGGTAAAGTAACACACGCTCTTCAACACACTGTAAGATTTAGAAAAGAAGTTTTACCAGGACAAACACTACATATAGAGACAACTGTTATTTCATGGAATAGAGGTATTTGTAAAGGGAAAGGTGTCGGATACACCGACGGTGAAATTGCATGTGAAGCTGATATGTTAATCACTATACCTGATATTTTGGATCTCTATTTACCAAAGAAAAAATAATCATTTTAATAAGATACTAAAGTGAAAATTGAAAATCCAGATGTACTTATAATTGGAGGAGGAGCAGCAGGAGCGGCAGCAGCATGGAGCTTGAGTCAAACAAAATTAAAGATTGTTTGTTTAGAACAAGGTGGATTTATGAATCCCGATGAATACCCAAGTACTAAAGTGGGTTGGGAGGCAATGAAATATGATAAATTTAATGTGAGTCCAAACGTTAGAAATTTAAAATCTGACTATCCAATTAATGATTTAGAGTCTCCAATTGCAATTGCAAACTTTAATGCAGTAGGAGGATCTACTATTTTATATTCTGGACATTTTCCACGTTTTCATCCTTCAGATTTTAAAGTAAAAGAGCTTGATGGAGTTGCGGATAATTGGCCCATGAATTATTATGATTTAGAGCCCTTTTTTAACTTAAATGATAAAATGATGGGAGTTTCGGGATTGTCTGGTGATCCTGCATATCCTACAATTGATGGAATGTTTCCTCCTATTCCATTTGGTGAAATGGGAGAAGTTATGGCAAAAGGTTTTAATAAATTGGGATGGCATTGGTGGCCTTCATATAGTGCAATTATTACAAGAGAATATATGCATAGGGGTAAGTGTATAAACTTAGGTCCTTGTAATATGGGATGTCCTCAAGGAGCAAAATCAAGTACAGATATTACTTATTGGCCATTAGCAAAAAGGAATGGCGTTGAGTTGAGAACAAATTGTCGTGTTAGGGAAATTACAGTTGACATTAATGGTAAATTAACTGGGGCAATTTATTTTGATGAGAATGGAAAAGAATGGTTTCAGTCTGCTAAAATTGTTTTAGTTGCTTGTAATGGAGTTGGGACACCCAGACTACTATTAAATTCAAAAAATAAGTTTTTCCCAGATGGTTTAGCAAATAGAAGTGGTTTAGTTGGAAAAAACTTAATGCTACATCCTTTAGGATATGTGGAAGGGTTATTTGAACAAGAATTAAATTCTAATTTAGGTCCCCATGGTTGTTTAATGCAAAGTCAGGAATTTTATGAGACAGATAAATCGCGTGGTTTTGTAAGAGGATATACTATGCAATTATTACGAGGGCCTGGACCTATTGAAACTTCAATTTCTGCAGTAAGCAGAAGAGATATTCCTTTGGGTGTAAAGCATCACGATGCATTACAAAAAACATTAGGGAAGAATATAGGTATAGGAATAATTGTAGAAGATTTACCAGAAGAACATAATACAGTTACTCTAGATCCTGTTATGACGGACTCAAATGGCATTCCTTCGCCTAAAATTAACTATACCTTAAGTGAAAATAGCAAAAAGATGTTAGCACATGGAATTGAAAAATCAAAAGATGTAATGATCGAGGCTGGTGCATATAAAACAATTAGTTTTGGTCCGGTTAGAAATACTGGTTGGCATTTAATGGGTACAACGAAAATGGGTACTGATCCAAATACTTCGGTTGTTAATCAATATGGGGAGTCACATGATGTTAAAGGTTTATATATTATTGACAGTAGTGTTTTTGTAACTAGTGGAGGTGTGAATCCTGCATCTACATTACAAGCAGTAGCATTATATATATGTGATAAAATAAAAAATAACTGTAAAGTTGAATAAATCAGATGGATATATTTAATAAAAAGGAAATAGAAAAGTTAGATATTATTTTAAAGTTGATTTTACCTAATATCAATACAAATATGCCTGATGCGAATTTATTTTTAAATGATTTAGACATAAATAATAAAATTGATTTTAAATTCATTGAGGCTTCTAAAGCGTTATGTTTTAAAATAGAGAAGATTGAAAATCAAGAAGACCTAGATATATTTAAAAAAAGAAATTTTCGGGACTTTTCAAATTTTATTAACTCTTGTTTAATTTTATACTATAGTAATAAAGAGGTATTAAAAAATTTAAAAGTTGGATCAACTCCACCCTTCCCGGAAGGAAATTATGTGAAAGAAGGTGACATTTATTTATTAGAACAAGTTTTTTTAAAAGAAAAAATGTATAAAGATTAACGTGGGTAAAATTTATATTAAGTATATTAAAAGAATTTTCGATATTTTTATTTCCATTTGCATTTTAATGCTGACCTCCCCAATATTAATTCTTGCTATAATTGGATTGATGATTTCAAATAAATCAATAAATGTATTATTTTTTCAACTAAGACCAGGTTTTAACGAACGAATTTTCAAGCTTGTTAAAATTAAAACAATGAATGATAAAGTTGATCATAATGGCAATTTGTTATCTGATGAAGAAAGAACTACTAATGTTGGTAAAATTCTTCGAAAGTATTCAATTGATGAATTGCCACAATTATGGAATGTTTTAAAAGGTGATATGTCACTAATTGGTCCTAGACCTTTGTTGGTGGAGTACCTTGAACATTATACTTTAGAACAAAAAAGACGCCATGAAGTCATGCCAGGAATTACTGGTTGGGCTCAAATACATGGAAGAAACGCACTACAGTTTAATGAAAGATTTAAATTAGATGTGTGGTATGTAGATAACGTATCATTTAAATTAGATTTATTTATTTTCTATAAAACAATAATTAAAATATTTAGGTCAGAAAATGTACTAATGCAAGATCCAAATAAAATTACTGATAAATATTAAATTTGATTTATTGGAAATTGTAAAAAAATACGTTTTTAATAAAAACAAAAAAGATACAATCATCCTAATTCATGGCTTATACACTTCCTCTGGATTCTGGCTTTCATTCTTTAGATTATTTAAAAATTATAGAATAATTGCTTTTGACATTAATTATGAAAAATTGTTAGGGAGTGAATACAATAGAGAACTTCTTAAAGCCTCATTTGAAGTAGATGGACATATTGTTGGTGTAATTTCTCATTCTTTTGGAACAGTAATTTCTGATTTAGTATTTGATTATGAAAATGACAAAACTCATAAAATTTGTCCTGTCGCTTTTTCAAAAAGAAAAGAAACTAATAATTTTGTATTAGATATTTTAAATAAAACACCATTATCGGAAGAATCAATAATTCAAAATATAAAATTAGTTAACACTTTCCTTTCTCGGATGAGAGATTCTTTAAATTGTAATGGTCATATCTATATTCCAACTGATGATTGTTATTTTTTATATGATATACCACATAAAAATATAATTCAATATGAAGGAGATCATTTCAATATTGCGATTGCACTGAATAATATTATAAATAATCTATAAACATTTAAAAGGCAATTTAAACGAAAGTACTTTACTACCAATTAATTAATACAATATAGCATGAAATCTAAAATATGGCTTTCTTCTCCTCACATGGGAGTTAATGAACTTAAATATGTGAATGAGGCTTTTGAAACAAATTGGATAGCTCCATTAGGACCTCATGTTAATGCTTTTGAAAATGCATTGCAAGTTCAAACACAAACTAAACATGCTGCAGCTTTATCATCTGGAACTTCTGCCATACACTTGGCATTAATTCTTTTAGGAGTAAAAAATGGTGACACTGTTTTTTGTCAATCAATAACTTTTTCTGCTTCTGCTAATCCAATTGCATATCAGGGTGCTATTCCTGTTTTCATAGATTCTGAGAATGAAACATGGAATATGGATCCAGTGTTATTAAGAAAAGCTTTACAAGAAGCAAGAAAAAACAATGAATTACCTAAAGCAATTATACCTGTTCATTTATATGGAATGCCAGCTAAAATGAATGAAATTATTGAAATTGCTGAAGAATATGGTGTTCCTGTAATTGAAGATGCTGCTGAAGCATTGGGATCTAAATTAAACGACAAACCTTGTGGAAGTTTTGGAAATTTTGGGATATTGAGTTTTAATGGAAATAAAATTATAACAACTTCTGGAGGCGGAGCCTTGGTTTCAGATGACGCCGAAATAATCGAAAAAGCTAGGTTTTTATCTACACAAGCAAGAGATGCGGCTCCTCATTATCAGCACTCACATATTGGTTATAACTATAGAATGTCTAATGTACTTGCTGGTATCGGACGAGGTCAATTAGAAGTATTGGGTGACAGAGTAAACTCAAGAAGAAATAATTATGAAAGATATAAGGATTATTTTTCTAAACACAATAAAGCTGGATTTGATATTCAATTTCAAGAAGAGCCCATTGGATATTATTCTAATCGTTGGCTTACTTGTATATTAGTTGATCCATCTTTAAATAAGGGATTAACAAGAGAAGATATTAGATTGATGATGGAATCCGAAAATATTGAAACTCGACCATTGTGGAAACCAATGCATCAACAACCAATATTTGCGTCCTTAAAAAATTATTTAAATGGAGTGTCAGATAAATTATTTGAAAATGGATTATGTCTGCCAAGTGGTTCAAATTTAAGTGATGAAGAATTTGATAGAATTTTTACCTGTTTAGATAGCATTTTTACAAAGTATAGTTAAAACAAAACTTTACAAACGTTTTATTTAGTAAAGGGGTTACCCACTAGTAAATTAAAAAGTATTATGTCGAAAAAGCCAGATTAATGTTAATCTGGCTTTTCTTTTAGAGATTAGCCTTAAATTTGTACCCTAGAATGACACAAATGAAAAAAGCCCTTATAACAGGTATTACTGGTCAAGATGGAGCCTATTTAGCTGAGTTTTTGCTCAATAAAGGTTATGAAGTACATGGTATAAAGCGAAGATCGTCTTTGTTTAATACCCAAAGAATTGATCATATATATGAGGATCCGCATATTCCCGATAGACATCTTCATTTACATTATGGAGATTTATCAGATAGCACCAACTTAATTCGTATTATTCAGGAAGTACAACCTGATGAAATTTACAATTTAGGTGCCATGAGCCATGTGCAAGTAAGTTTTGAAGAGCCTGAATATACTGCCAATGTAGATGGTATAGGAACTTTGAGAATATTAGAAGCAATTCGTTTATTAGGGCTAACACAAAAAACTAAGTTTTATCAAGCATCAACCTCAGAATTATACGGATTAGTGCAAGCAGTTCCTCAATCAGAAACAACTCCTTTTTATCCTCGTTCACCTTATGGAGTGGCAAAATTATATGCGTATTGGATTACGGTAAATTATCGCGAAGCATATAATATGTATGCTTGTAACGGAATATTATTTAACCATGAATCTCCTCAACGTGGTGAAACTTTTTTAACACGTAAAGTAACACGTGCCGCTGCACGCATTGCTCTAGGATTAGATACATGTTTATATTTAGGAAATTTAAATGCACAACGCGATTGGGGACATGCCAAAGATTATATAGAAGGTATGTACTTAATGTTACAGCAAGAAAAACCAGAAGACTTTGTGTTGGCTACCGGTATAACCACTACTATTCGTGATTTTGTTAAAATGACTTTTGCTGAATTAGGTATTGAACTTGGTTTTAAAGGTGCCGATGATGGGGAGGAAGGATTCGTAGTTAAAAATAATGGCGGTTATAAATTGAACGAAGGGCAAGTAATAGTCAAAGTAGATCCTAAATACTTTAGAAGAACCGAGGTTGATTTATTAATTGGCGATCCAACAAAAGCCATGACTAAGCTTGGTTGGAAACCTAAATATGATTTAGCGGCTTTGGTAAAAGAAATGGTAGCAAGCGATTTAGAGATATTTAAGAAAGAGTTGTTGTTAAAAGAAAATGGCTATACTATAAGTAAAGAAAGTGAATAGTCTTAATACAATTATGGAGAAAGCTGCTAAAATATATATTGCTGGGCACAGAGGGATGGTAGGTTCTGAAATAGAACGTAAACTAAGAGCAGAAGGCTATCATAATATCATACATAGGACATCCAATGAATTGGATTTAAGGAATCAGGGTTTAGTGAATAGCTTTTTCTTTATAGATAAGCCGGACTATGTGATTTTGGCAGCAGCTAAAGTAGGAGGCATTCATGCAAACAATACTTATCGCGCTGAATTCATTTATGATAACCTAATGATGGAGGCTAATATTATTCATGCATCTTATTTGAATAAGGTTAAGAAGTTATTATTCCTTGGTTCATCTTGTATTTATCCTAAAATGGCTCCACAACCATTGAAAGAAGAATACTTACTAAGTGGCTATTTAGAATCCACAAATCAACCCTATGCAATTGCTAAAATTGCGGGTATAGAGATGTGTGAATCTTATCGCGCTCAATATGGATGCAATTTTATATCCGCAATGCCAACAAACTTATATGGCACCAATGATAATTACCATCCTGAAAATTCTCACGTATTGCCTGCATTAATACGTCGTATTATTCTAGCTAAAAAGAACAATGATCCTAGTGTAGTCATTTGGGGCACAGGCACTCCACGTCGTGAATTTATGCATGTGGATGATTTAGCGGATGCTTGTTATTTTTTATTACAAAAGTACAATGAAGCAGGTCATGTTAATATTGGATGGGGGGAAGATGTTTCAATTAAGGAACTTGCTGAAACAATAGCAAGCCAAGTTGGTTATAAGGGTACATTAGAATTTGATACTACCAAACCAGACGGAACTCCAAGAAAATTATTAGATACTACCAAAATTAATAACCTTGGCTGGAAGCCATCAATAAAACTAGAAGATGGAATAAGAAAGACAATTGAGGAAGTAATAAATATGTTTTAGATTAAGAAAAGCATGCTTCTAA
>Ga0114964_10001730_pt1 | contig 15823 bp, 14 predicted proteins | sample C_131016_MF_Meta_FD_92638 | JGI IMG/M metagenome (GOLD analysis project Ga0114964, IMG submission 92638) | Freshwater microbial communities from Lake Croche, Canada to study carbon cycling - C_131016_MF_MetaG | ecosystem: Environmental > Aquatic > Freshwater > Lake | place: Lake Croche, Canada... | reverse complement strand
TCAACAGCTGCAGTAAATCTTAGATGCGTATACTTTCCCGATGCAACAACAACTTCAGCAAAACTCAGAGTCTGTGTTTTGAATGTATCTTCAACGGCAGTAGATTCTTCCACGGTCTATGGAGTATTCTCAGATGGAACAACAACCAATCCTACAGTCGTTCAATCTACGAATGCAGTCCAAAGAACAACTATTAATGTAACTTCTTCAGCAACAGGTGCTGTTCGTGGAATGTTCTTCACAGGTGCTCTACAATTCATCGTGCGCGATGCTACGATCTTCGCGAATGGAACAGGAAGTTCCGAGGATATTGCTGGTGTAGAATGCACGAATACTGGGGCGCTTATACAAATTAAAACTTCTACAGTAAGCGGAGAAGCGGCGTCAGGAACAACACACTATAATATTCTACAACCTTCCGCACTAGCAAAGACTGATTTACCTGTGATTTACCTGAATGCTACAGATATCTTGAATGGAAATTCATCTTCTTATGGATTTGGTGTGAATACACAAGTAAATCAAATCTACTATGTATTACAAGGAGCTGCAGGAGCAGATGGAAATCTAAGTGCTGGTTCTTATTATATGTTACCAGGGAATATATTTCCAAAAAGTATTGATTCTGTAACAGCTGGAACTGGTTTATATTTATCTTCCCCATTCCCTTCAAAATGCGTGGTAATTTACGCAAATATCTTTTACACAGGCACAGCCCTTACGGCTGGTCGTGCTATAGTAGTCAATCTAAGAAACTCTACGTCTCCTACAACAGAGGGGACAATATTTCTTACACAGACTCTCAGTAACGGATCTCAGGGTCCTTATCGCCTACAAAACTTCTCTTCTACCTTTGATCCTGCTACGCCAAACTACCTACAAGTCCAGATAAGCACTCTTGGTAATAACGTACTACCTGCCGCAACTTCAAATGCTCTGTATATAAGTATTGGAACTTACTAAACAGCTAAAAATTGAATATTCACCTGGCTTAGAGTTAAAAGTCCCCTCCTCTATACAGTATGGAATATGTTCGTTATCTTCGCATCGCGGTAGCAAATATGTTCCGTCGTTATATAGATTTTCAAGATTATTTTCCTAAGAAATATGACTATAATGATGATAATTCGGTAAAGATTAATGTCTATACTCCTCCAAACTACGATATGATGACATATCATGCGCTAGGTAAGACAATACGTTCTCGGATTCCTAGTTCTACCGCCCAGCCTTCAGTTCTTCCTTGAACTATTGCTGTAGGACGATAAGGCCAAGAACATAAGTATACTGCATTTGGTTGCTCACCCTCTCTCGGCCATGCTAAATGATTTCCTGGAATTCTTTGTAAAATTTTCTGGCCAAATTCAACTTCACCTAAATTCATTCGTATTTGTAAATTAACTTTTTGCTTAGGACTCTTAGGCCCTGGGTACATTTTTTCTATTTCTTCAATCAGATTATCCATAAATCTTTGGTAAGAGTGGCGTCGCCATAATGTAGCTTGGTATGTAAACACATACGAATCTAGATTAAAATCCAACTTCTGCCACGCCGTTTCTCCAAAGTGTTCAAACCCTTTCGGACCAGGACATGGCATCAACCTCAAAGAAGAAACTTGTGTAAACTCATCCAGAATACTAAGAGCTTCTTGGATAATCTTCTCAATCGGCCTACCTTCCAAAAGGAAATCTTCCTGAATAGGAAAGATGTATTTGATGTGAGGAGGAAGAGCTCGCGTACCTTCTGCTCGGCTTTCTAAGAAGGCTTCTTTGTCTTGTGTTAGAGGGGTTGTGTGGATGTTGGGGAACTTGACTCTAAGTTCTATGATTGTGGGATGATTCGGTTCTTCTGTTACTAAATAAATAGGCCATTTGAGCTGGGGCGCATATCTCTTGAGAAGAGTTAAGTGGAGTTCCAGCATGAAGAAATATTTCGGGGTCGTATTAATCATGTAAGCGACATCCGTGCGATCCATTTTATAGATTGGCTACGGCTCTCCTTTAGACAACACACAGTCTAAACAGAATCCTCTTAAAAAAGAAAAGATGCTGGCTCACCATCCCATCACAGGAAAAGAAATACGAGTGATCCAGACAGATGCCAGTATTTGGAAAGAGAATAAGACTCTAGTTTTTTCACCCGTGAAGAATGTATATGACAATATTTGTTTGGCCGGCAAGGGTGTTGGTGACTTTGTTCTTCACTTGGAGCCGACTTCCGCCGAGGTTTTTACAGAATCTTCTAAGTCTTCCAGACTCGTCTTTGTGAGTAAACGGGGTATGGGGGTTATGAGCCTACAGGAATTCAAACGACTCAAGATTGGGAATGTCATGGGAATGGAAGAACTTCATAATCTATATCCTCATATCGGCGCGGCCTGGGATGGAACTGTGGAAGATGCGTGTGTTATCATAGCAGGACTTCTACGTTATAGAAAGCTGGGAGGAGTATGGAATTCTCGCGCCTCTTTGATGGGCTTGGAACAAATCACAGAACCTTCTGCACGTCTCTGGTGGCTTACACAGTACTATACACCGAGCTCCGCAAAAAGACAACAAGAAATACAGACTTGTCTTCAGCGTAATTCACAGAGTATTTTGTTAGACAGAATTGTACTCTTGAATGAGCATAAAGAAAAGATTCCCAAGGTTCTCGGTCGTGTTCCCGTTGAAGAACGCGTAATCGGAAAGCGTTTGACTTATGCTGACGTATTTCAGATCGCTGCAACCTTTCCTAAGGATGTTATATTAGCATTCGCTAATGCCGATATCTGTATTGACGACGCGTCTTGGAAACAGCTGTGGGATGTGAATCTTGAAAATAAGTTCATGGCTCTGCTACGTTATGATGTTCCTCCCTCAGGGAATGTTGCCGACGCTAGATTATTTGGACCTCGTGCGGATAGTCAAGATACGTGGGTGGTTCGTGTAGCGGATATTCTTTCTTCAGGGATAGCTGAACGAGCTGCTAAAATTCTTGATTTTAACTTTGGTCGTATGGGCTGTGATAATGCAATTGCGCTAGAAATGTTGCGTCAAAAGTTTATGGTTGTCAATCCTGCTCTGTCGCTAAAGACTTGGCACTTTCACAGCAGCGGTGTACGGAACTATGATAAGTTAGATGTGATTGAACGTGCTGTGTTTCATTACATTCAACCTTCTGGATTTCATGACTTGGAACCGGTGTTCAACTTCAAGAAAGAAGAGATTGTTGGTATTTATAAGAGATCTAGTCTTTTACGTCCTGTGCGTGGGAATGGCGCAACTTCTTGGTTGATTGCGTCAAATCAGAGAGACTCTGAGCGATCGTTGAAGATGGAGAACGCAAATACTCTGGTATCTTCTGACGAGACTGTGTTAGAGGTGGCTGATTGTTTTCAAACTCCTGGGGGGCTCGTGTTCGATAAGAGTCGTCTGTTGATTGGGAAGTGTATAGCTTCTCAGAAACTTTGGTCGAAGACTGCAATGAGTGCTACGACTCCTTCGCTGGAATGTGAAAGAGGGTTGATTGTAGCGTGGCCTGAAGGGGCCGAGAAGAGTCGCGAAATATATATATTAAAATATTTATCCAAAATTCTCCAACTTGTTCCTGAATCTGCACAAGGTTCTTGTGCTGCGCATAAGGCAGCAGTAGAAGGATGGGAATTCTTTTGCCCTGAGAAGAAGGATATTGTTGAAGCGCTGGAATCATTCAATTGGCGTACAGGCAAGTTGCCTGTGATCAAACATGAAGAAGAACTAGTTGTCTGGTGTAAGAAAGCACGTGTACTTGTTCCGAGTGAGAATGATTCCTTGCTTTCAGAAGATATGGCGGCTTTGCGTAAGTCTGTTAGAGGGTGGACTGAGAGTATTGAACGATTTGCGGATGAGAAGCTGCGCATAGTGATTGTGGAAGATGGAAAGACTATCACCGCGGAGTTGGCGCAGAAATTGGAAGAGGCTTTGGAGGGTGACTATGATGTAAAGGTTGTGTATCCTGAGCGGACATCTTCTCATCGTATGGTGACTGTGCTGAATGGTGCTTGGGGGATTGTGTCAAAGGGTGGTTGGGATGCTTGTGGATGGAACTGGTTATTACCCAAGGGGGCTCATGTCTTTGAGGCGAGTTCTGCAGGAGATCGTGCTGGAATGGAAGTATCTTCAGCTTCTTCTTTGGAGCACAGGTACTGTCTTCCTTCATTTGATTCGGTAATGCGGGAAGTGAAAAAGGAACAAGAATCTTGGAAGTTGCGGCAACCTGTGTCAGAGGATTTGAATTTGCCTGTAATCTGGATGCCTCGTTCAGATTTGGAGGGATACTTCGCGCATCCTGGAGATTCTTTCCGCGGAATGGTGAGACTCTGGGGGGCAGCTGGACTCTGTTCTGTGCGCGAACACCCAACAGCAACTATGGTGTGGTGGGGAGAAGTGGGTTCGGGTGGAGTCTTATTGTACGATCGTCCAAATCACGATTGGCGCCTTGCTGCGCCCTTACTTGAGAAGGAGTGGAAGTATGCTCTGTTTGGAAATCCTAAGTGTCCTACCGGCCATACAAATACAACTCCATGGTTTTTTTGGCCTCGTCGTCCTGATCTTGTCGAAGAACTCGTAAATTCTGGAATAGTGGAAACCTCGTGGGCTGAGCGTAGTAAGAGACTGGTATTTTACGGAAAGACGGAGAACAAGGTGCAGGAGCGCAGAAGAACTGCAGCTGATTGGGAGTCGGCGTGTAGTGAGTGGGTGATGGTGAAGGGTTCTTCGGAACCTTATCCGTTTACGCAGAAGGAATACTTGGAGAATTTATCCAAGGCTCGCTTTGGTCTTTGTTTAGCTGGTTACGGATACAAGTGTCATAGGGAGATTGAATGTATGGCGATGGGTTGTGTGCCTGTTTGTGCTCCTGAGGTTGATATGAGTTCTTATGCGCGACCTCCCGAATTAGGGGTTCATTATATATGTGCCGCGAATCCTGAGGAAGCGCGTCTAGTTTCTGAAACGATGAGTGAAGAAACTTGGTGTATTATGTCCGAGGCGTGTAAGAGGTGGTGGAAGGAGAATGCGAGTTGTCTTGGATCGTTTGAATTAACAAAGCGGTTAGTACAGTAGAGGAATGTCTTTGCCGAGTACCATTCTCAGTTCTACAACAGTCTCTGTTGCGCCTTCTTCTGGAGCCGATACGGCAAAGGCCGATACGGCAAAGAGTGAGCCCACCAAGAAAGAATCTGTAACTTCTGGATCTCATAATTTAGTTCGTCTAAGTCTTGAACTTGGTCTTGCTGTGAATGACTATAATTCTGGATTTGTGAATAATTTAGACGAAATCGGTAAGATCACCTTGGCCTATCTCACAGTAGTAAAGATAGCTCTCAAAGATAAGGTTGTTGCTTCCAGAGAAATTCGTGACTACTTTGCCTTAATCGGCCAGAGTTGGGGATCTATCGTCCCGCGGTTTGAGAATGAGTATCTTGATGATCTCAAAGAGTAAGCATAAAATTTGATTTGTTGCGACTGGCTCAAAGCCGGTCCCAACAACGTATAGCATAGACAAAATGGCTGATTGTCAGATTTGTTGTGATAAGTATACAGCGCAACTGCGTAAGGCCGTTGTCTGTCCTTATTGCGAGTATAGTTCTTGCACAATCTGTGTGAAAAAGTATTTGACGGATGGTCTTCTAGATCCTCACTGCATGAGTTGTCGCAGAGGCTGGAATGATGAGTTTCTCGATTTGAACTTTACCAAGGCTTTTCGGGTAGGTCCTTACAAGAAGCATAGAGAGAACATTCTTCTCGATCGTGAAATCAGTCTTCTTCCTACTCGCCAGCCTCGTGTAGAAGCGACGGTGAAGAAGAATGAGGTGATGAAGACGTTGAAATCAGTAAGACTAGAACTTGAAGAAGTGGAAAGGAAGCGTGGCGAGATTCTAAATCGCACTTCTAAGCTGAATCGTCAGCTCACGAGATATCAGGCAGAGTCTGAGGGTCGTCCTCCTCCAGCATGGACTCTGACAGAAGATGAAAAGGCGAATCCTCAGGAAAAGGCAAAGTTCATTATGAAGTGTCCTGATGGAGAGTGCCGTGGATTTCTGAGCACGGCGTATAAGTGCGGGACGTGTCAGAAGTGGGCTTGTTCTGATTGTTTGGTGATCAAGGGTCTGGAAAAGGATGCTGCGCATACGTGTGAGCCTGGTCAGAAGGAAACGGTTGCGCTAATTATCAAAGAGTCAAAGGCATGTCCTAAGTGCGGTGAGCGTATTTCTAAGATTGATGGTTGTGACCAGATGTGGTGCATAGACTGTCACACGGCCTTTAGTTGGACGACGGGTGCGATTGTGAATGGGATTGTGCATAATCCGCACTATTACGAGTATCTTCGTAAGCAGGGTGGTGGAGCAGCGCCGAGGAATGCCGGGGACGTACCTTGTGGCGGTGTTCCTTATTGGAGGCACCTGTATGCGGCTGTTGATAAGGTGGATGATCCAACAAAGAAGCTCATTCAAGCCATTCACCGCATTACGTCGGAGATTTCGGATCAGCATATTGGAGGATACCAAGGCCATTTCAACGTGAATGACAACGGTGATCTTGGCGTTCAGTATCTCATCAAAGAGATTGACAAGGAGGCGATGAAAAAGGAACTTGTGAAGAGAGAACTAAAACGCAACAAGCAGGTCGCCATACGAGCGATTCTGGAAATGTTTGTCAATACAAGCACGATGATGCTGACTCAGATTGTTAACGAAAAACCAACTAAGACTGAAGATCTATATCCACTCTTACTTGCCTATGAGAATCTACGTGTGTATGTGAATGACAGTCTTCTGAACGTATCTAGAATGAAGAACTGCACGGTGCCTCAGATTATGCCTGACTGGAAATATTCTCGTTTTAATAAGTCGCCTACGAAAAAGCGCGCAAATGCAGAAGCGGCTTCTGTAGAGGGTTCAGTTGTCGTTGTTGAGTAACTGACTACCGCGTCTTACTGAGCCTGCATGGCCCAGTTAGGATTAGAAAGCGGCTCATCGATATCATCGCCAAAAAAAGACTCATTCTTTCCTCCATATAAAAATTTCCACGCCATCTTGTATGTCAAATGGAATACAATAGCAAAGACTACACCGTGGACGAGCGCCTTTGTCTTCAAAGAACCGCCCTTAGGGAGTGATAACAAAACTCCAGGAGTCAGGACAAAGAATAAAAAGGCTACGAACATGCTCATGTAGAGATGGAACATCTTATACTTTATATAAAGAATTTATACTATTTTTTGAAGAAGGGTTTCATAGGGGCTTTTACAGGGCCTCTCATGACGGGCTTCACAGGGGCTCTCATGACGGGCTTCACAGGGGCTCTCATGACGGGTCTGACAGGGGCTCTCATCGCCGGCTTTACAGGGGTTCTCATGACAGTTTTCTTTGCAGGAGCGAAGAATCCCTCAGGTTTTCCAGAGGAATATAAATAATTCTCCACAATCTTATAAGTGTAGTGAAAGATAATAGCAAAGACTATCGCGTGTACTGCAGCCTTTTCCGTAACAGAACCGCCCTTAGGGAGTGATAAGAAGACTCCAGGTGTAAGTACGTAAAACAAGAAAACAATAAACAAACTTATATATACACGGAACATTCTATTATATAAAAGAACTTATTTCCAGTAGCAACTCTTTTCTACTTCTTCTGCGCCAGAAGGAATTTCTTCTTGAGAAGGCCAAGACCAAGAAGCATTCCAAAAGTTCTTAATGATGCTATGATTTTCCCATCTTCTTCCTTTAATTCCAAATAAGACTTGTATAGCTCCGCCAAGAACTATACAAATTTTTCCTCTGCCTTTTAACTTTGCGCCGATCAAGAGTCCAAGGCCACCACATCCAATCAGAACTATACGCGCTTCCGTTTTGAGAACTTCTTGTACAACCCAATTGATTGCGTCGGAATAAGATTCGGGAGATTCTTCCCAACCTGCTCGCCCTTTTGCTAGAACTGGAGCATATCCTGTTTGAACCCATGACCACTTTGTAGAAGAAGGCCAGATTGTTCCATTCGCCCCAGGCCATATCTTTGATTCACCAAGACCAACTTGTTTTTGTGCAGACTGTGTAAAAGAGGTGACTATACAGACTGATTGATCCTTTAACAACGATGTCCATCTCTCTTCAGGATTTGCATAGTAGGGTTCTAGACTTCTCAGTTGGAGTGAGTGGCCGCTCCAAGAAATATTTTTTAGAACCTCTTGTTCTTTTACCCGTGTGTTTTCATACCATCCTACAGCTAAAGCATCACATATACGGAGTGCTTCTTTTGATTCTCTAGCCCAGAGGATGATTGATCGTGAATCGCTAGGAAATACACCAGCATTTTTCTCTAGAGTCAATCTGTATTCCTCAGGAACCTCGCCATAAAGATAAGAAATCATGTGTAGAATGGTGCATTCGATTGTACCGATTTTACCGATCAGTAGGCTTTTCTTATTGAGTAAAGCATCCTCTAGCAGTTGTTTTACAAATGTATGACTCATTCTCAATTACTGAATCTTTGGCGAGATATTTTAGACCAGAGTAGATGAACGAGAATACTTGTTGTATTTGCATAGAAGGTCCGAACAAGAAAGAATCGATTCGTCTCATTTCTTGTGGTTGTAATTGCGCATGGTTTCACAGATCATGTGAGACAGAGTGGATATATTCTATGAATGATGAAATTCCTTACAAATGCCCGACTTGCCGCAGGATTGTACCTATGAAAACAAACTATTCATTCTCTTATGATGCTGGGGATGAACAGAAATTTTTATGGAAGGTTGGATATTGTATGTCGGCGGAGATTCTTGTTCTTTTTATGAAAAAAACTTTGTGGGTTCTTCCGTGTCAGAGTATCCTTATGGTATCTATGCCTTTTATGCTTCCTACATATCAAAATGTATCATTCTATTTAATGAATGTACACTTGCGAATTCTAACGAATGGATTTTTATTGATTACAGGAATTGCTGAGAGTGATTTTCTTATACTTATTGGGAGCATGCATATTTGGGTTTTAATCTTTTTGTCTTTACTTTGGATACGATGGAACAGGGATCCTCTTGAGCCTTATGCGATTAGTCGTGAAATTATGCACAGGAAAGAGGATATGTTTAGTTTAGTCGCACAGGCGGCGGCCAGTTCCTTGAAACGGAATAAACCCAGAACGAAGAAGTCCGTGGGTAGTCGGTTCTGAGACCATGGGAGTTTCATCAAAGGTTTCTTGGGAGGGCGTATCGGCAGGGGTATGTGTTAGAGGGGGTGTTTGGATTGGTGGTTCATCTTCTTCAATCTCTAGGGCGATATCAGAGCCGTCTAGGAAGAAGGGTCCTTCTGTATCAGAAGTTCCTTCGCAGACTGAGACAATCAGATGTACATTCTCAAGGATTGGTGCAGGGATAATTTGTCCTTGGTGGAGAACACCAAGTTGTGAAAGAGGTTCTTCCAAGAGTTCCTTGATATCCAAATCTCTAGGAAAGTCTCCCACAATCTTAAAAGCGAGGCGTGTAGCCTTTGGCATACTTTCACAGCGTTCAAAGCGAATTTCAATCTCTTCGCCATCATTTATGTTTTGAGATTCAATAAGCCATAGAGGGAGAAACATCATACAATCTGTCGTTTCTGAGAGTGAAACAGGATCACCGAGGGCAATTCGTGTAGAATTGGGTAGAACGGCGATCCAGCGTGCGGATCCTTGGTTATCATTCATGCGGTGTAAGAGGTTGAGTAGGCGAGTATTGGGTAGCGCGCTCCAGCTAGTATCCTCTTCACCGAGATACAGCTTTGAATATAGCGACACCGTGAACGACATTCTGTCCGTTTAGTAAGTGGGGGACTTATGATGGTGTCCCGAAATGAATTCATTTTTTATGTAGGATGCTTAGAAAGAGTCATGATGCCTATAGACAATACACCGATGATTCCATCCGCTGTTCTCGTAAAAAGGGCGCAGGGATGTTGTGGTCGTCCTTTGAACACTTTACGTTCTGTGAATGAGGCTCTGGAAGTTATTCCTTTGACAGGGATTCAGAGGTCAATCTTACAACTTCGGTATATTTCTCTACTTCGTGAGTACAGAGCACGTTCTGGGCGGTATTCTTATTTTTTCAACGGTCTTCGCATAATTATAAGTGTGGGTTCTTTGATTGTGCCTGCACTTCTTTCGGTACAATACACGCCTGGAAGTTCTAGTGCTACGGAAGGAATTTCGCAAATGACGGTGCATATGTATTGGGTTGTGTGGGTATTGTCTTTGACAGTAACGATCAGTAATGCTGTTATCGCTTTGTTAAAAGTGGACAAGAAGTACTATACGTTGAACACAACGTATCAGCAGCTTTTGAGTGAGGGTTGGCAGTTTATAGAGTTATCTGGCAAGTATAGTGGATTTTATACGCCGAATGTGGTCTGTACGCATTCAAACCAGTTTATCTACTTTTGTAATGTTTTGGAGAAAATTCGTATGCGTAATGTGCAAGATGAGTATTATAAGGTGGATGACCATCCTCACGCAGCACCGACAGGTAAGAACGATCAATTGATTCCTCCTACGCCTTTGAAAGCTCCTCTACCTTTTGATGGGGTGATTGTGGATGAAAAATCGGATATACTAGTAAATGGAGGAGAAGAAGAATCTCAGTCCATTACAACGACGGTACGGAAACAAAACGCGCAGAAGGAGCAGAGGGGACAAGCACCAACAATCCCAGAATCGTTTACAGAAAACAGCAAACCTTATGAACCACCCTAGTGTTCGTTGCCAGTGTATAGCGAGTTGTCCTAATGTCCCCTACAAAAAAGAAGCGCTCTGTCTAAAGCACTTGAAGAAGGGATGTCCGAGAAAATCTCCTTTGAGTGGTTGGGAACCTCCTTACGAACCTTGGAGATGGAATGATAAAAAAGAAGTACTCCTCTCACACAACTGCTTCAGCTATTCCTTTAACACCATGGATCCGAAACAGATTGAGGCTTGTAAAAAAGATTCCAAGTGCGATGTCCCTTTTCATCAACCTGGTTCAATTAGTGGATATCCCAAGTTTAATGATAAGATGCCAAAAACCTGTCCGAATATGATTGCCAGATTGATGGGAGATAATCCTGGAAAACTTATCCCTAGTGCGTTTGAACTTGTATGCCCAAAGGAAACGTCAAAGATTGCCTTGATTGTTGATGAAAACCAAGACTATCATTTTCTACGACAAGATTCGAATGGTTATTTTTCACAAAAATCCGGCGCTCTTCCTGTGACTGACCGTGATGCTAGAGGTCATAAGATTTTTGATGCGCAATTAGCAAATCATAATTACAACCATCCGAAACGAAAGGATGAATTAAATTATGATCGTTTTTGTGGATACTTCTGTATTCCTCGCAATAAGCCTTTGTATTTGAAGATTGGTGGGCAAAGGGGGCAAAGGGGGCAAAGACGCTGGGGAATTACAAGAAGGACAAGGCTTCCTTACAGGTGAGGCGCATACGCGGATCTACTTCCAAGAGACCTGTCATGACTTTTTTGATGACTTGTTTATTTGGATTCCAGGTTCTCTCTACAAATCCAGGATGCATTAAACAATCATTCAAGATTCTTATGAACATGACGCCTACCGCCCAAGAATCAAAGACAGGCCAAAATTTGTGGAAAAAAGGTACCCAACTACCTCCTTTCCATTCCTCCTGTTGTTTCCAAAACTCGTATAGACGAAACTCATTCTCAGACTTGGAAATGCTGAACAGATTATCAATCACCTTGAACACCTTTTTTGCAGCCATAATCTTCGGAACACATTCGTGGATTGTCATCTTTTCTTTAAATCCATCTAATACACTCAACTCAGGGGGCTGTGGTTCATACTCCGGTAAAAATCCTGCATAGATTTGATGCCACATATTATTTTCTGAGATCGTATCACCAATAAATGCCGATCCAAAATCAATCATACGCACCATTCCTTCTGAGTCTACAACGATGTTTGTCTCTTTGATGTCATAGTGGCAGATTCCACTTTCTGCTAGCAAACTCCCAGCTGTCAGAATATGTTTTAAAGTTCCCATAAAGTTAAAGTTGCTCGTAATTTGTACACTCAACAGAGTTCTTCCTCCATAAGATGATATAAGTTGTGTTAGATTCTTGTTATTGGCTCTTTGAAATATACTACAATTCTTTTGATAATCCTTGCGAAGTTCTGAAAAATTCTTTGACTTGCAGCGGTCTTCTTCTTGAATGATAAAGTAATCTTCCCAGTCAGGGATTCCTTCAATCACGCTAGTAAGATTTAATTCAAACACAGCATCTTGTTTACGGATGATTTTGCCCACGGTTCGCTTTCCTTTACTAGCTTTGGAGTCTTTACACGGCAGAGGTGGTGTATAAACACAACCATAAGTTCCCTTTTCTATAAAATGAGATTTCTGCGGATGCTTCTCTTTCATATCTAATCAAGGGAAGTAGAATAGAAGGAGGAAGAATGAGCGTATTTCCTCTATTACTTCTTTTCAGTATTATCGTTTTAGCGATAATCGTATTGAGTGAATTATATGCACCAAATTTGGTAAAAGAAAGCTTTGTGAATCTACCACAAACAACCTTTTGGTCAAGTTTTGTAACCCCCCGTAGCGATATCGGACCCACCCAAGAAAATCTTGCTTACATACGTGATCCGCGATACTTCAACGACTATGCCGATGTAAGTCGTATAGGAACAAAGTATGATTTTTGTCGTATGCTTTCTTCAGCAGATGATCCTAAAAATTTATTCTTTGCATGCGCTCTCGCCGGTACCGATGGTCTAAACTCTGTTTCTTTTCGGTCAGCAACTGTGAATGATGGATTCAAAATCAGTTATGATGACTACATGAAAGATTTGAACGGAGATGCTAGAGATGACTACTGTCGTATCATAAAGAGCGCTGATTCTAGCTGGCAACCGATGTGTGTAGTTGCTTCAGATACTGGATTTAACGGGAAAGAGATTGTTGACACGGATCCGCCTGAAGATATCGCGACCATTCTGAATTTCTACCGAGGTTGCGTGGTCTGGTTTCGTTTGATGAGTGATATGAAGGATACGATTGGGAATGTAAGTCTTCAAGTAGCTGGAAATCTTGCTATAGATGAATCGCCTAGACCAAAACTTGCGAGTACTTTACAATTGAATGGTAAGAACCAATTTCTCCGGGTTTCTGACTCTACTGACTTATCACTCGGATTTCACGTGCCTTTACGGTCGGTGCGAGCATTCATGGTTTGGGTGAAGTTTGACGAATTTACTAACAACGCAAAAATCTTTGACTTTGGAAACGGAAAAGCGAGTGACAACGTATTCCTAGGAATTCTTGGAACAGGTGATCCAAAATCTGGATCTGGAAACTTGATTCGCGGGACTGTCTGTGGCGATGAATCCACAGTTCCCACAGGAAGTTCTGGAGCACAAAAAGCGGATGAAGTCAGCCCTCAGACTTTGATGGAAACCACTCCTGCTAATATAAACAGTTATACTGCACAAGGTTTTGAAGTACTTCCTAAAACACTCCCTCCCACTCTTCCTCAGACAGATAACACAACAAAAAATACTGATGCTCAATATGCCACTCTTATCTATGAAGTCTGGGACAAACAAGCAAGAAAAATGAGAATCAAAGTGAACGGCATTATTCCTTTAGGAAAATGGACTCACATTACGGTTGCTGCCATGAGTGATGATGCATTTCGTCCGAATATAGGAATTTATATAAACGCGGAAAAGGTGTTAGAGAGGGAAAGTGGCTTTCTTCCATCCACGGGACGTATGACGAGTTGTTATCTTGGAAAGAGTAATTGGGCAAACTCGGCAAGTCAATACGAAAATCGTGATGAATTATTCAAGGGAAGTCTATTTGATTTCCGTATGTATCAAGGAAGTATTCCGTCCAACGTGATTGTCGATAGTTTTGTATGGGGGCAACAGAAGTTAAATATTTCTTTGCCTTTGCCGAAAGGAACAACGTCTGCTCTTTTACCTCCTGCAGCGCGTCCTGCTCCTGCTCCTGCGCCCGCTCCCGCTCCTGCACCCGCTCCCGCTCCTGCTCCTTCTCCTTCTCCTGGACCTGCATATACTCCTGCGCCTGCGCCTGCGCCTGCTCCTGCACCTTCACCATATTACCCCCCAGCACCTGCGCCTTCACCGTATTATGCACCTGCTCCTGCTCCTGCTCCTGGACCGGCATTCTGTCCGAAGGGTTTGACAGAAAAGCAGTGCGCAACTTTACGAAAGGATGCCTTTGACATAGAATCATTATTAAGAAAGATTGACGAATTCAATAGCGAAGCTGGACCAAGCCCTGCGCCGAGTCCTGGACCAAAACCTCCTCCAGGAAGATTCGGGCCGTTCACAACTGCTGAAAGAAATTATATTCTGAGCGAAGGTGTAAAAGATTCTCCTGCCCCTGCTACACACGCGCTATGGAGTGTATTAAATCCTCCTCTCCCTCCTGCTGCTACAAAGACTCCTGCTACAAAGACTCCTGCTACAAAGACTCCTGCTACAAAGACTCCTGCTACAAAGACTCCTGCTACGAAGACTCCTGCTACGAAGACTCCTGCTACAAAGACTGCTACAAAGACTCCTGCTACAAAGACTGCTACAAAGACTCCTGCTACGAAGCCTGCTGCTACACCTTAGTACCCCTGTATCTGTCAAATAAACTTTCAGATATATTAGTAGAATGGCGAATAATTCAAATAGTACGAGAGGAATACCTAATTCTGTTTATGATGACGATGATGAAGAAGAAATCAATAATAATTCTTCTTCATTAATGGGCCAACCGAACAATAATTGGAATTCGAATAGTAATATTGATAATAATAACAACGAGGCTGAGAATATTGAAGAAGTTCCTTTGCAGCTGCGAGGTGGTAGGAGAACTCGTAGAAACAGAAAGAGAAAGTATCGTGGAGGTGCCGCTGTCCCTCCTCACTTGATCCCTGTAAAACTTACAGCAGCACAAGAACAACTTCGCATATCAAGAAGTATTCCTTTACCGCCGAAAGCTAATTTTGCTCCCGCTGCATCTCCATCTTATATGAAGCCCATGAAAGGTGGAAAGAAAAGATATGCGCGTATGCGTGGCGGTGCCCCTCCGCCGGCGATGGCGCCTTTCTCGGCAAGTCCTATGGCTGCTCCTATGGGACCTATGGGATATATGCGTCCTAGCCCTATGGCTGCTCCTATGGGACCTATGGGATATATGCGTCCTAGCCCTATGGCTGCTCCTATGGGATCTATAGGTCAAATTATTAGCCAACTACCTCCTGCTGCCCAACAACAATTTGCGCAAATGCCTCCTCCTGCGCAACAGCAAATGCTTCAACAAATGGGTGTACCGGCTCCTGCGCCCCCTATAACACCTCAAGCAGGACAGGCCGCGCAAGCAGCATTATATGCTCAGAGCCAGGGAATGCCTTCTATGCAAAAAGCCATGCTTCCCACAGTTGCTCCCCCTCCATTAATGGGTCCGATGATGAAACCAGTTATGACTCCGCAAATGACAGGACAAATGCCTTCTCCTCAAGCAACTCAAACCTTGAGTCTTATGCAGAATTTAGCAAAAGCTTCTGCGCCACCTCCTAGCCCTCCGAGTGGAATGTATGGACCGCCTGGAGGCATGTATGGCATGTCGAACATGTATGGACCGCCTGGAGGAATGTATGGCATGTCGAACATGTATGGACCGCCTGGAGGAATGTATGGCATGTCGAACATGTATAGACCCCCTCCTGCCCCGCCTGGAGGGATGTATGGCATGTCGAACATGTATGGACCCCCCTCTGGTCCGCAATCTGGAATGACATATC
>Ga0114964_10001728_pt1 | contig 15841 bp, 16 predicted proteins | sample C_131016_MF_Meta_FD_92638 | JGI IMG/M metagenome (GOLD analysis project Ga0114964, IMG submission 92638) | Freshwater microbial communities from Lake Croche, Canada to study carbon cycling - C_131016_MF_MetaG | ecosystem: Environmental > Aquatic > Freshwater > Lake | place: Lake Croche, Canada... | reverse complement strand
GTTATTGCTGACTTTCTAATAAGATTGCAGAAACCGACGCGGGGTGGAGCAGCTCGGTAGCTCGCTGGGCTCATAACCCAGAGGTCATAGGTTCAAATCCTGTCCCCGCTACTAGATCGAAATCAGAAGTTACTTACTCGGTGACTTCTTGCAATCTATGGCTAACTTCAAATGTGCCATACGCCAAACCATCCACACCTAATACGTAAACGCTATTTCCCTTGGCCTGCGCCGCGGCAACAGCCGTTGCAATAGGTGCCAGAAAACTTGCAGTAGCCCTAGCCATTGCAATTGAAGGTCCAAGAATTACATTTCGAGCCTTTCCGGCCACAATAATCTTTGCCGCAATTCCTTGCACTGGCGACTGACTCCATTGGGTAAATGCAATGGGAGTTACTCCTTGTGACGCTAAGTGTGTTCCAAGAGCGCGCATACTTTTATGCTGGTCACTAGGATTTTCTGCACTTTTTGCGAGGAAGTCAGTTAGCCCAACTAGCAGCGTTGCGGTAATGGTCTTGAGTGTTGTCGAATCCAAAAGGGCATCTGAATCTGCCGGGTAAGGGTTCTCTTCAAAAATCTCATTCTCAATTTCAAAAACTTCTTCAAATTTTGGTACAGCCTTCGCTTTGGAATCAGACTGGCCAGCCTTGGGCCGCTTAAAAAGAATAATAAGTAAGACTATAACTAATACAAGAACTAGGGCAGCGACAAAAAATAGAACCTTATGTGTTCCGTAGTTATCAATTAGCGATTGCCATTTTATTTTCAAATTACTTACCCGCAATTGCTGTAATAAATTCAGTTAGCAATTTTCCATTACTTGAAACCGCTCCGGTGCCGTGCGGCCCAGGCTTGCCTGCGAGATCGGTAAATGAGCCGCCAGCTTCACGGACGATAATGTCGAGAGCTGCCATATCCCAGAGTGCGAGTTTTGGTTCAACTGAAATATCAACTGCGCCTTCGGCAACCAACATGTGTGCCCAAAAATCTCCGTGGCCGCGAGTTCGCCAAACGCGTTCTTGTAAGTCTATAAAGGCTTGCCTGTGCTCGCCCCAGCCAACTAAATCAGAGTAAGCGAGTGAGGCATCAGATAGCTTGGCGACGTTAGAGACTGATATTTTCTTTGATTCGTTATTAAATTTAACGAATGCGCCTTTTCCATCTGCGCCATACCAGCGGCGCCCAAGAGCAGGTGCACTTACAACACCAGCAACTACTTCGTTTGCTGGATTTACTAACCCAATTAGCGTGGCCCAAACTGGAACGCCGCGCAGATAATTTTTGGTTCCATCAATCGGATCTATTACCCAGTAATAGTTCGCACCATCCAAATTTGGCCGGCCAAATTCTTCGCCAACAATTAGATCAGTTGGCCGACGCTTGGCTAGCTCGCTGCGGATCGCACTTTCAACTGCTTTATCGGCATCAGTAACTGGTGTTAAATCTGGTTTAGTTTCAACAACGAGATCGATCGCTTGATATCTTGCCAGTGAGATCGCATCTGCAATTTCGGCAAGCTCGATTGCAAGATTTAGGTCATCCGTTAAATCAAATTCTCGGTTCGGTTTGTTGTTCATATGATTTATATGATTCATATCGTTCATATCGTTCATATCGTCAGAGGAGCTCACGGGACGAGCCTATCAAGCCTGCATTAATCGGCGCAGGCTCTCCAACCTAGATTTACTTGTCACATCAAGATCCCACGAGTTAAGTGCACAGCTCTCTTCATTGTGGGAGCAATTCTTTGGGCAGTGTTCAATCGCCTCAGAAAATTCAGTGAACGCACCAATGACTCGTTTGCTATCGATGTGCGCGACACCAAATGAGCGAACACCAGGTGTGTCAATGATCCAACCGGTCTCACTCGCTCCAAAATCGCGTTCCGCAAGTGAAGTCGGATTTAGGCGAAGCGCCAGCGCCGAAGAGGAAGTGTGCCGCCCACGACCAGTGACTTCATTAACAATTCCTGTGGCACGATCTGCGGCATCAACGAGGGCGTTAACCAAAGTTGATTTGCCAACTCCGGAGTGACCGAGAAGCACGGTTTTCTTATTGGTAAGCGTCGCTCGTATCTCTGATAAATCAGCGCCACGTTGGGTCTTTAAAATTTCAATGTCGAGATCGTCATAAGCTGTTAAAAATTCTTTTGCATCCGCCAAGTCACATTTAGTCACAATAATGATTGGCTTAATCCCTTGATCAAATGCAACCACAAGAGCCCGATCAATGAAACCATGTCGGGGTTCTGGGTTGGCACTGGCGATTACAATCGCCATTTGATCGACATTGGCCACGATCATCCGCTCCATCTCGGCGGAGTCATCAACTGTTCTTGTTAAAGAATTTTTTCTAGGTGCCACAGTAACTATGCGGGCCAGGGTTCCAACGTCACCTGTTGTATCTCCAACAATTCCAACGATGTCGCCAACTACAACAGATTTACGGCCCAATTCTCGAGATTTCATCGCGGTAATAACTTCATCACTTTTCGTTGCTGGCTCTAGAGTTATACAAGTGGTGCGACCACGATCAACTGCAATGACTAGAGCTTGTTTTGCGTTGCTGTAATCCGGGCGATCTTTTGTGCGTGGCCGAGTGCTTCGAGCCGGTCTTGACCTGACATCATCCTCATCGAGGTCACGAGACTTACTTACCAAGATTTGCCTGACTTGTATTAACCTGATTTAACAAATCCAGCCAGGCACCAGGAAAATCTGGCAACGTTTTTTGAGTTGTTGCGATGTTCTCTACTTGAATTCCCTCGACAACGAGCCCCAACATGGCGCCCGCAGTTGCAAGCCGGTGATCATCGTAGGTATGAAAAATTCCAGCATGTAACGGAGTTGGTGAGATGTATAGCGAAGTCGCTTCTTCTTCAACATCACCACCGAGTGCATTCAATTCAGTCGCAAGTGCTGCCAGTCGATCGGTTTCATGAAGGCGAAGGTGTCCAATTTCGCGGAGCGTTGAAGGTGAATCAGCTAGCGCGGCAACTGCGGCAATCGAAGGTGTTAGCTCGCCAACATCATGTAGGTCGACATCTAATCCGTGAATTGCGCCAGTTCCAGTTACCTTCAAACCTTGATCCGTAAAAGATATTTGTGCGCCCATCTTCGTAAATATTTTGCGCAATTGATCACCTGGTTGTGCGGTTGACTTTGGCCAATCGGCAATCACAACCTCACCACCACAGATCATCGCAGCCGCCATAAATGGTGCCGCATTTGATAAGTCTGGTTCAATAACAAGGTCTTGGCCTTGTAGCTCTCCTGGCCAGACGCGCCATTGATGTGAAGTGAGACCATCTGAAATAACCTCAACTTTTGCGCCAAATTGGCGGAGCATAAGTATTGTCATCTCGATATGTGGTGCCGATGGCAGCGAGCCACCAACATGTTTGACTGTTATACCTTCTGTTGTTGCCGGTCCTATAAGTAATAGCGCGGAGATGAATTGGCTGGATGAGGAGGCATCAATCTCAAGGTGCCCACCTTTTATCTTTCCATTGCCATTAATTGTTAGTGGCAGGCGATATTGGTTTCCGTGTTCGATGATGACGCCAAGATCTTCCAAAGCGGAAATTACTGGTCCAAGCGGACGCTCGTGTGATCTGGGATCGCCATCGAAATGAACCAGTCCGTTAGCAAGTGCTGCAACCGGTGGCAAGAAGCGCATCACAGTTCCGGCATTTCCAACATCAACGCTTGCTGGCCCAAAGAATTTTCCAGGGGTAACTGTTAGATCGCCATTTGGTTCCTGAACTATCTGGCAACCGATTGCACGCAATCCTTGAATCATTAGTGCGGAGTCGCGCGAATGAAGTGGCTTTCGCAATGTTGAAGGCGTTGCGGCCAGCGCAGCCAAAATTAACGCGCGATTTGTTGCAGACTTTGAACCGGGAATAATAATTGATGCCGAGATTGGTTTCGTGCCACGAAACGGCGCTGGCCAAAGTTCATGCGCGCCCGATGCGTTACTCGCTGTCATAGGACACAAGCCTACCCGCTATTCTTGCGACCATGTGTGGCCGATACGCCCTTTCGAAATTGCCCAGTGAATTAATTGAAGAATTTGAAATCACCGCTGGCGCAACTGGAAGTGCGCTGCCCTTTGATTGGAACATGACCCCGACTCGGCAAATTAATGTGATTCGAGCCAATCAAGATCACGCACGCGAACTCGCTAACGTATCCTGGGGAATCATTGCCCCCTGGAGTAAAGACCGCACGGAAGCGGTTCGTTCACAATCCCAAGCAATTAATGCGCGTGGTGAAAGTGTTCATGAGAAGCCAACATTTCGTAACGCATTTAAATCACGTCGCTGTTTAATTCCTGCTACTGGTTATTACGAATGGGCAACCGAACTTGGGAAGTATGAAACTAAGCAACCGTTCTACATTCACTCTGCAACGAAAGATAAAACGTTAGCGTTTGCTGGAATTTATGAGAGCTGGGTTGACACTAATGGAGAAATATTTGAGAGCGCTGCAATAATCACGCGAGAAGCAGTTGGGTTCTTAGCAACTGTGCACCACAGAATGCCCACCTTCTTGCCAGCTGATCGTTGGGATAAGTGGTTAAGCCCAGAACTCACAGATATAACTGAAGTTAGATCACTTATGGAGTTATCTGATCCAGCCGGCGGCTTAAGTGCCCACCCAGTTTCAACCCTAGTAAATGCCACTCGGAACAACGGGCCAGAATTGATAGAGGAGATCGAGCTGGGGGAGCCGCAGACACTCTTTTAGTCTGGCTTTAGTCTGGCTTTATTTTGGCTTTATTTTGGCTTTAGTCTGGCTTTATTAAGGTCGGCCCGACAAAGCACAATACTGTTTGGACCGTTTGGAACTGTTTGGAACTGTTTGGACCGTTTGGACCGTTTGGACCGTTTGGAATAAAAATCCAACCTGAGAGGTTGCTTAGTTAAGAAGCGCTGCGTGGATTTGATCGGCTCACCTGATCAGTTCGCGGAGTGGGCCCACTTGGAGAAGATTTGATCAAGGTTTGATCAAGGTTTGATCCAGGTTAGATCAAGAGTCTGGTCGAGGGTTTATAAAGGGTTTGATAAAGAGAAGGAGGCGCTGGTGGCGGTAGCCTTATGGCCAATGGCCTCAAAAAAATTAGAAAAATCAGAAAATTTAGACCAGCCCGCAAACTCTGGGAATAGCGCAGATGGCGCTCTGGAAGTAAGGTCGCGCGCTGGCGCGCTTGCAACAGAATCACTTAGCGCTCGCACCGCACGTTTTGAGCGCGATGCCATGCAATATACAAATCAACTTTATGCCGCGGCCCTTCGTTACACAAAGAATCCACATGATGCGCAAGATTTAGTTCAAGATACTTATGCCAAAGCATTTACCTCATTTCATCAATTTGAACCCGGCACAAATTTAAAGGCCTGGCTCTATCGCATTCTTACAACAACATTTATAAATACTTATCGCAAAGATCAACGCCGACCACAAATTTCAGATGGCGAGTTAGAGGATTGGCAGATTCACGCCGCAGCTAGCCACACCAGCAACGAAGGAAAATCTGCTGAGGATGAAGTTCTTGAAAATCTTCCAGATGGTGATGTGAAGCGCGCGCTACATGAGATTCCAGAAGAGTTTCGGTTGGCAGTTTTCTATGCTGATGTTGAGGGTTATGCCTATAAGGAGATCGCTGAAATTCTGGGGATCCCAGCCGGAACTGTGATGTCTCGACTACATCGGGGTCGCAAACTGCTGCGCGAGCTTTTGATGGACTATGCCAAGGATCGTGGCTTTCTTAAGAATGCGGAGGGCAAAGAATGACTTCAAACGATTTTGGTATTTTCCCTCCCTTTGACGACGGCGACTGTGAAAGCATCCTTCAAGCGCTCTTCCTCTTCATCGATAATGAAATTTCTGATTTAAGTCAGGCACAAGCTCTCCAACTTCATCTACAGCAGTGCCCGCCCTGCCAGGTTGAGATGGAACATGAAAGTCGAGTCATTAATCAATTGAAAAGTCTGTTGGCTTCAAGCTGTTGCGAGAGCGCCCCAGAGGATTTAAACCGCAGAATTGCCGCGCAGACCGCCCTGCTTGCCGCACAGATGTCCAATCCAACCCAAGTAATAACGGAGTACCGGCGTACTGAGACAACAATTAATGGCGAAACACTTATTGAAATTCAAACGACACATGAAATTAGGCGTGATTTCCCGCTAAGTTAGCCGTTATGAATAGCGATGCAGTTCGTGGCGCCATAGGGATGGCGTCTCTAACTGTTCGCCCCGCCGACACCTCGGTCGCCCAGGCTTTAAATGATCTACCAATTCTTGCCACACCAACACTTGTAAATATTTTCGAAGGTGCATGCAGCGCAGCACTTGCCGAACATTTGGAATCTGGGGAAACAACCGTTACTGCTGAAATTAATCTACTAACAAATCTTTCGGTTGGAGTTGGCGCTGAAATTAGGGCTCATGCAACTTGTGTCGAGGTTGATGGTGCGCTACTTAAGTTCAGCATCGAAGTACATCATGGAAGTAAGTTGGTCGCTTCCGGTTCGGTGTTGCGCAAACTTGTCGATCGAGTTTCATTTGGTGCCAGAGTAGCCGCCGAAAGCATTCTCGGTGAGGCTACGCTGACACCAAATTAACTAATTACTTTTTATTTTTCAGTTTATTTTTTAGTCGCCCAGAAAATTTCAGAGATCTCATCGATCTTAGCAAGCAACTTATCTGCTACTGCAACGTCATTTGAACCTTTAGTTCCACCTGCTCCAGCAAGTTTGGTTGCCTCGTTAAAGAGCACGTGAAGTTGTGGGTAGGTTTCAAAATGTGGCGCCTTGAAGTAATCGGTCCAGAGAACCCAGAGGTGGTGCTTTACTAGCTCTGAACGCTCTTCCTTAACTGCAACCGCACGTGATTTGAAATCTGCATCACTTGAGGCTGCGTACTTCTCCATAGCGGCTTTAACTGACTGCGCTTCAATCTTGGCTTGCGCTGGGTCATAGATTCCACATGGTAGGTCGCAGTGTGCAAATGCAGAAGATTTTGGTGCAAAAGCATTTGTTAAGCGAGTTGTTAAATTCTGAAACATTTTTACTCTCGATTTCTACTAGATCTAATAGTGCTTAAGTCTTTCCACATCCTTACTGTGAGAGAGTACTACTACTATGAAAAGGTTGCATTTTCTGCCCACGCTCGCCCCGCTAAAGCTCGTTGCGATACGTGTTAGCGGAAGTTCCATGGCACCTGGCTATAACGATGGGGATTGGCTGCTCTTTCGAAATATTTCGATCCCCGATACTGGATCACATGTTGCAACCCGGGCTGGTCGATTAATCGGAAAAGTTATTTTGATTCAACGTAATTCAGCTATTGGAAGTGACTTTTTGCAGGTTAAACGCGCTCTCCATGTCCAGGTGCGTGATGAGGAGGGCGCACTTGGAATTTGGGTTGAAGGCGATAACAAGATTCATTCCACAGATTCGCGAACTTGGGGTCCAATTAGTTTGCATGAAGTTCGTGGTGTTCTCTTATTTCGCTATCGAAAAGGGGCTGCGCAGCCTACTGGGCTGTAAAAAAACTAACTTATCTAGAGTTATCTAGAGTTATCTAGAAAAGGCCTCAAACATTAAAGCCTTCTGCTCTTCTTCATGCAGATGATGTGAACCAGTTGCTGGGCTAGCAGTAGCGCGACGTGAAATTCGGCGCAGCGTGCGTCCCTCTAAAATTTCTTGGGTATTAAGTGCGGCAAATGGCCAAGGACCTTGATTAGCAGGTTCATCTTGAACCCAGAGCAGATTTGCTTGTGGATGCTTCGCAGCAACAGCGGCAAATTGATCTGCTGGGAATGGATAAAGCTGTTCAACACGAACGATCGCTGTTGAGGTTTCATTCAATTTCGCTCGCTCAGCAATTAGATCGTAATAAACCTTGCCAGAGCAATAAATAACGCGGGTTGCATTAACAACGCTCTCATCATCAATTACCGGTTTAAATGTTCCGCTTGTGAAATCTTTCAGTCCTGATGCCGCAGCTTTTAGGCGCAACATTGATTTTGGTTCAAAGACAATTAACGGACGACGCGCTGGATTCTTCATGTGCCAACGCAGCAGATGGAAATAGGAAGCAGGTGTTGATGGCTGGGCCACTGTCATATTTAATTCCGCGCAGAGCGCTAGATAACGTTCGATTCGCGCAGAAGAGTGATCCGGACCTTGACCTTCATAGCCATGTGGCAACAAGAGCACAAGCGAGGATCGTTCACCCCACTTTTGTAACGCAGATGAGATGAACTCATCAATAATTGTTTGAGCACCATTAGCAAAATCTCCGAACTGGCCCTCCCACATCACAAGAGCGTTATCGCGTTCGGTGGAATATCCATATTCAAATCCCATAGCGGCATACTCTGAGAGCAGCGAATCGATAACAAAGAATTGATTCTCATTGGAAATTAATCCGCGCAGTGGGGTCCAGGTTTCACCGGTGTTTTGATCAACAACCACAGCATGGCGATTGCTGAAAGTACCGCGGCGAACATCTTGACCTGCAAGGCGAATTGGATGACCTTCGAGCAAAAGTGAACCCATGGCCAATGATTCTCCGGCGGCCCAATCGACACTTCCTTCGTCCAACATCTCAACGCGCTTTGCTAATTGTGGAAGCAACTTCGGATGGATCGTAAATCCTTGCGGTGTTGCAATTTGAGTGGCGACAATCTTGCGAAGTGTTGCTTCATCGAGTGCGGTATTAACGCTTTCTGGTGCTGGCGCAACCGGTACTGGCGTCTTATGAGAATTATCTGGTTCCACGTTATGCACGGCATTAAATGTTAATTCCAACTGAGTTTGGTAATCGCGAAGAACTTCTTCAGCTTCTTCAATAGTGATATCGCCACGACCAATAAGAGCTTCGGTATAAAGTTTTCGAGTTGAACGTTTCGCCTCGATCAACTTATACATAAGTGGTTGCGTGAAGCTTGGTTCATCGCCTTCGTTGTGACCACGGCGGCGGTAGCAAACCATATCGATCACGACATCTTTATTAAATGCTTGGCGATATTCAAATGCGAGGTGGGCAACTCTCGCCACACTCTCTGGGTCATCACCGTTGACGTGGAAGACCGGGGCTTGAATCATCTTTGCAACATCAGTTGAATAGGTTGAAGAACGTGCTGAGGTTGGCGAAGTTGTAAATCCAACCTGGTTATTAACAATTATGTGAATTGTGCCGCCGGTGCGATAGCCCGGAAGTTGTGAGAGATTTAGTGTTTCGGCAACTACACCTTGACCAGCGAATGCCGCATCACCATGCATCAAAATCGGTAGAACTGTGTAAATCTCTTTGATATTTAATTTATCTTGCTTGGCGCGGGCGATACCTTCAAGAACTGGGTTAACAGCTTCTAAGTGGGAAGGGTTTGCGGCTAAATAAATCTTTGTCGTCGCGCCAGATTCGGCGGTGAAAACGCTTGAGGTTCCGAGGTGATACTTCACATCGCCAGAACCCTGCACTTGGTTCTCGGTGTAGTGGCCTTCGAATTCTTGGAAGATTTGGCCTTGAGATTTTCCGGCAATATTTGCAAGCACATTAAGTCGACCGCGGTGGGGCATACCAATACAGACCTCATCCAGCGCGCTATCAGCGGCAGCCGAGATGATCACATCTAGCAATGGAATTACCGATTCGCCACCTTCGAGTGAGAAGCGCTTTTGCCCAACATATTTAGTTTGGAGAAACGCTTCAAATGCTTCCGCGCTATTTAGTTTACGCAAGATCCGAAGTTGCTCTTCGCGCGGAGTTCTAGGTGCGCCAACCTCAACGTGTTGTTGAATCCATTCACGTTCTGCCGGATTCTCGATATACATGTATTCGACGCCAATAGTTCGGCAATATGAGTCGCGCAGAATTCCCAAAATATTGCGAAGTTTCATAACTGGCTTGCCGCCAAAACCACCGGTTGCAAATTCGCGATCGAGGTCCCAAAGCGTTAAGCCATGTGTTGTAACATCTAAATCTGGATGGCTACGTTGGTGATATTCAAGTGGATCGATATCTGCCATCAAGTGGCCGGTAGTGCGGTAGGCATGAATTAGCTCTTTGATGTTTTCAGTTTTTCCAGCCGCAGCAGTGCTCGCTGATTTAACATCAACCATCCATCGAATCGGCACGTATGGAATACGAAGCGCGGCAAAAATTTCGTCATAGAAGCCACCTTCACCGAGCAAAATTTCATGAATGCGGCGCAGGAAGTCACCAGATTGTGCACCTTGAATAATTCGGTGGTCGTAAGTGCTTGTAAGAGTTATGACTTTACTTATTGCAAGATTAGCGAGCGTCTCTTCATTCGCGCCATGAAATTCTGCCGGGTAGTCCATCGCGCCAACGCCAAGAATCAACCCTTGGCCTTGTACCAAACGCGGCACGGAGTGAACGGTGCCAATTGTTCCGGGGTTTGTTAGCGAGACAGTTGTGCCAGCGAAATCTTCAACGGTTAACGTTCCGCCACGTGCCTTGCGAACAGTCTCTTCATAAGACGCCCAAAATTGTGCGAAATCTAACTCTTCACAGCCCTTAATAGATGGAACTAGTAATTGGCGAGAACCATCTGGCTTGGCTAAGTCGATCGCAATTCCTAAATTAATATGTTCTGGCTTTCCAATCGCTGGCTTGCCGTCAATTTCACCGTAAAAGGCATTCATCTCTGGCATCTGACGCATTGCTTTGATCATCGCATAGCCAATGATGTGGGTGAAGGAAACTTTTCCACCACGACCGCGTTTGAGGTTATTGTTAATTACAGTTCGGTTATCGATCATCAACTTTGCGGGAATTGCGCGCACACTTGTCGCAGTTGGCACTGCCAATGAAGCTTCCATGCTTTGAACAACTCGGGCGCTCACGCCGCGAATTGGTTCAAGTGTTGCGGCTCCAGGAGTTACAAGAGTTGGGATTGGTTTAACAACTGGATCAGCCGGAGTTGGTGTTGCCTTTTGAATTTGCGAATTAGCGATTGCGGGAGCAGCAACTGGGGCGGCTGCAACTTGAGCAACTGCAACAGGTTGTGCAACCGGCGGAACTACTGGCGCAACCGGCGGAACTGCCGGTGCTTGGGATTGTGCAGCGGGCGCAGCGACTTGAGTCGGCGCAGCAGATTTTGGAACTGGCGGCGTGCCACCTTTAGGAGCGCCACTTAGCGGCGGAATATTATTTGTGGGAGCTGAACTAGCAGGTGTGTAATCAGCGAAGAATTCCCACCAGGATTTATCAACTGAACTGGGATCTTTTTGGAAGCGCTCGTACATCTCATCAACGAGCCACTCATTTGGACCAAATGATCCGCCGAAGTGATTCGCTGGTGTATTAGCTCCCGTAGCTGACACTTGCGATGCTCCTAATTCTTAGAAACGATCAATGCTGTTGAACGCTATCTTGTAACGATCACCACGTGGTAACAATTACGTCGTGGTAACAATTACGCCCTAAGTCTAATAGGGCTCACGCGCCTGGACTATTCCCAGGTGCGAGTGGATTATGTGATGCGGAGCGCAATACCGCTCTGGATACTGCTCTGGATCTACCCAGATGCTCGCGCAAGCGCAGCGGCCAGTGAACTATTCGCGATAGCCAAAGAGCGCAGAGAAGAAGGTCACTGCGGCTAGGAGCGCCAGTGGTATTCCGACCGCTAATAATTTTCCGGTGATCATGAAGTAGGCAACGCCACAGGCAATCAGGTTAGCGAGAACGGCTGGCGCTCGCCCACGTGCACTTGCCTTGGCAAATTCATTCGCACAGACGAATAGACCAACGGATCCGAGAAGCCCAAAAATCATTTCACCAACCAAAGCAGCTGGCGCAGAGACGGTTGAGGTGAGCGCAGCAATCGCCAAATAAACTACAAGCCCAAAGAGAATGAGAGATTCCATGCGGAGTAACCAGATCGCTGACGTGCGAAATTGATTTGTGCGGTCTGGGCTATTCAACGCAACACCTCCATTTGTTGCCTGAGAATACTTCACTTCGATTGGAAAACTGAATTTTGCTCAGACCTAGAACGCCTCTTGGCTCGAAATTTTGCATCAATCACGCCAACGATTTAATTAGTGGTAGCCATCATCCAAGATCTATTTAATCCAGAGTAAAAGTAATAACCTGCAAAGGTGGTAAAGAGCGATAGCGAGAGCGGGAAAGTCGTATCTGCCGCGACCGAGTCATGCGCCAACGAACGATGGGGCCGGTTCGCAAGTGCCGGCCTGGAGTTTGGAAATAATGGGATCTCTGATTCATTAACAGGTTCGAGTGCCCCAAATATATTCATGCAAAATTTGCGCAGAGCGGTCAGTCACGCGAATAGAAATCCCGAACCACTCACGATTATGACAATAAAATTTTGTCCCGCCAACCCCGCCAACCCCGCCAACCCCGCCAACCCCGCCAAAGTATCGCAAGGAGCTCGCGGGAAAAAAATTTCAGAAGCAGACATTTCAAGAATTCGAACTACGATGGAACGAGATCTTTTAGTTGGTTCAAGGGCTATATCTATTTCCCTTCGCGGTGAAGACTTTTTTAGTCGAGTTGCCTTGGCTGGATTCTGGATATTTCTGCATAGTGATTTAGCTAGTGCGCAAAAAGCAGCCAATCGCTTCAAAAGCAAAATACAAGCAGCTAACCCGACCCAAATTTTGAATTTAGATGTGCAGCTATATTCCAGGCAAGAATCAACAACAGCAGGAAGTTGGGTCGCCACAATTGATAATGGTTACTTTAGTCAGAGATAAAAATAACAATTAGTGATTAATTCCCCTCAAAAACCGAAGGTAGGTGTACAAGAAAACTCGAAGTTGGCTACCTGAGGTTTGATCAGCGCGTGGAATTAATAGAAAATAGTAGAGGCGAACCGCAAAGTATGGTCGCAGATCAAACACCGAACGTCTTTGGCAAATTGCAAGGCTTAATGGATGACCAAACGATCGAAGAAGTTTGGGTTAACTCGCCTAATCGAATATTTGTCGCAAAAAGTGGAATAAGTGAATTAACTAATATGACGCTATCGGCCGATGAAGTGCGAAATATTGTCGAAAGATTATTGATGTGGGGCGGACGAAGACTAGACCTTTCACACCCTTTTGTTGACGCCAGACTTCCTGACGGAAGTAGGTTACATGTTGCAATACCTGAAATAACTGCACAACATTGGGCGGTAAATATCAGAAAGCATTTGGTGCGCGGAAAGTCTCTTGCACAGTTGGCTTCACTAAATGTCATGACCCAAGAGGTTGCTGATTATTTAACACGTAGCGTGGAATATGGTTTGAACATTCTGGTGAGCGGCTCAACGCAAGCCGGAAAAACAACTTTACTAAATGCACTAGTTAGCGCTGTTCCTCTGAAGAGCAGAGTTATCACTATCGAAGAAGTTTTCGAGTTAAAACCAAAATTGCCAGACTGGGTTGCCATGCAGACTCGTCCCGCAAATTTGCAAGGGGATGGGGAAATTCCATTACGTCGGCTTATCAAAGAAGCTCTAAGGATGCGGCCCTCCCAAATTATCGTCGGTGAAATTCGCGAAGCTGAATCCCTTGACCTGCTGATCGCCTTGAATTCGGGACTACCTGGGATGGCAACAATTCATGCGAATTCGGCACGAGATGCCATCGCAAAACTTCAAACACTCCCCTTGCTAGCGGGTGAAAACATATCTCACCGATTCATAACCCCAGTGGTTGCATCAGCGATCGATTTGGTCGTTCACGTTTCAATTGCGAGTGATGGTGTACGCAGAATTATTGAAATTGCTCATGTAACAGGTCGAGTTGAGGCCGAGCGAATTGAATTAGAAATGCTTTTCAAACTAGTAGGTACTGGGAATTTGGATTCAGATCATTATTATGAAAAGGGTCTAATAGACCCAGAACTTCTTCTATCTTCACGGAAAAACTAGCGCGATGAAAACAAAAATTACCATCTATCTCGCTGCGTTTTCTGTCGGACTCTTTGTCGCGACCATTATTACGGGGTCAATCTCGATTGGAGTACCTTTTGGAATTGTTTCGGTGGGAATTCCAGTCGCAATTCTTGCCAGGAGAGAAGAGGTGGCAAAGAGCGAATTACAAAGTCTTTGGCCAGAAATATTGGACCACTTAATTTCGGGCTTACACTCCGGATTATCGCTCGCGGAAACGATCGCGAATTTAGCCGTGCGTGGTCCAGAGCGCACGAAATCTATCTTCGCATTATTCGCAATTCGCCTAAGAGAAGGAGCAACATTCAGTTCTGCCATAAAAATCATCCAAGAGAGTTTTAATGAGAGCACTGCCGATCAAGTGTGTGAAGTTCTAGATTTTGCACGGAGTTCTGGCGGCCGAGATACGGCACTTACATTGCGCACACTTTCAAATTTTATTAGGGCAGATATTGCACTTCGGAATGAAATTACTGCCAAGCACAGCTGGGTCAAGAACTCTGCAGCCCTAGCGGCAGTTGCGCCGTGGGTTTTATTATTGCTTCTCGCTTCCCAACCAAATACGGTCTCCGCGTATTCAAGTGGATCTGGATTAATGGTTTTGTTAATTGGAGCCGGTTTAACTGTTGTTGCTTACATCTGGATGAATAAAGTCGGTACTCTTAAAATTGTTCCGCGGGTGTTTAAATGAGTCCGTTCGCACTGTCGCTCTTGTTTCTTTCGCCACTAATTTCTGTAGCTGTCTATATCTTGATTCAAGAGACTTCGAATCCACTGAAAGGTTTTCACGAAGCTTTTCGAAGTAGCCAATTGCAGAAAGCGCCACCACCACCAATTTCAGTGGAAGCGCAATCAAGTGCGCAACGAAGAAAAAGAGTTTTAGCGGTCGCAATAATCTTCGGGGTACTTTTGATAATTATCGGTGCCAAATTTTCAACAATATTTCTGCTTTTTATTCTAGTAATGTCTTATCTCTATTGGGAGAAATTAGATGTTGGCCGGGTCGAAAAGCGAAGGATCTCAAAAATAGATAATGAATTTCCATCACTCATCGAGCTATTTACGGTCTTGGTTTCTGCTGGCGAAAGCCCTTCAACTTCGTTTGAGCGGATCGCAGATAAAGCGCAAGGTGAATTAGCAAAAGACTTTCAGAATATTGTTAGCGGATTGCAATCTGGCTTGAACTTATCGCAAAGCTTAGAAATTATGGGCGCGCAAACTAAATCTACAATCATTCGTAGATTTTGTGACACGCTTATTTTGGCAATCGAACGAGGTTCTCCGCTCTCAGAAGTCCTGCAACGACAAGTGCAAGAAGTCCGGCAACAGCATCACGCGGCCCTGCTTACCGCTGCGGGACGTGCGGAGATCGCCTTGATGGTTCCTGTTATTTTTCTAATACTTCCAATCTCGGTTTTATTTGCGCTCTGGCCTTCATACCTCTCACTCGGACAAAGCATTGGCTGATCTGCTAGTTATACCCAGAATCAAGTTATCAACAGTTGAGCTTTAAAAATCCAGAAGCTGTAAATGAAAATAGAAAGATCCACATAAGCGCTCGTCATCAAACCGCAAAGGGAGAAAAAATGTTAAACAAACCGAGGTTGGCCCCCAAATACAGCTTGATTGCCTACGTATTTATCTTTCAAATTCTGACCAGAAACAAGGTGGTTAAAAAGTTCAAGGGTTCATTTGGCTCCAAAATTGAACGTTTCCAAGAACTTGCATACCAAGAGCAAGGTGATGTTCCCGGCTGGGTTCTAGTGGTTCTCATGACAACTGGACTAGTGACGGGAATTTGGACGGTTGCGCAACCTCGTTTGAGTTCCATACTTCGAAACTCGCTCGATAACATGAATTCAATTCGGTGATCATTTCGGAGATTATTGATTATCGCTGGC
>Ga0114964_10001727_pt1 | contig 15846 bp, 7 predicted proteins | sample C_131016_MF_Meta_FD_92638 | JGI IMG/M metagenome (GOLD analysis project Ga0114964, IMG submission 92638) | Freshwater microbial communities from Lake Croche, Canada to study carbon cycling - C_131016_MF_MetaG | ecosystem: Environmental > Aquatic > Freshwater > Lake | place: Lake Croche, Canada... | reverse complement strand
TTATACTATGAATTTAATAAAATGTTTAAGAATTATAGTTCTATCCAAGTGTTGTCTGGGTTAAATCGTAAAATGTATACTCCATTGGTTTGATTACCACTGTTCCAAAAAGTATGACCAACTAATCTAACTATGTTACCTGCTGCTGAAGGAGCTATGTAAGTCATCTCACCAGCGGTAGCTTTCATGTACATCGGATCTCCAATTTTAAACTCACTTATATAAGTAGTTGTAACAAATCCATTAATTAATATTGATGTTGCTTCGCCCTCTCCATGATTCCCAGCTACACAAATACCTAACATAGATTTTGATGATATTCCAGAAGAGCTTGCGTCAGCTAAACCCCATTTACCACCTATTGTTCTATAACATAACTGACCAAAACTCAATCCTTCACTTGATATTTCTGAATATAATACATCTCCAGAATAAGAGGTACTGGCCCAACTCTGTAAATCACCCAATACTGATGTTATACCATCTAATATTGTTCCTTGTAATGGAGTTTGACTATATCCACCAACTATAGATGTTCCATTATCCAGTATATTACTATTACCAATTGTACTAGATGATGTAAATTTAACCACATAATTACTTGATCCTGATACAGAAACGGATGTTCCAGAGCTACCTGATGATCCACTTGATCCAGTAGACCCACTTGATCCGGATGATCCACTTGATCCGGATGATCCACTTGATCCGGATGATCCACTTGATCCAGTAGAACCAGTTAGTCCGGATGATCCACTTGATCCGGTAGAACCACTTGACCCGGATGATCCACTTGATCCTGAAGATCCACTTGATCCATTAGATCCACTTGATCCATTAGATCCATTATATCCTGATGATCCACTTGATCCTGAAGATCCACTTGATCCATTAGATCCACTTGATCCATTAGATCCATTATATCCTGATGATCCACTTGATCCATTAGATCCATTAGATCCGGATGATCCACTTGATCCTGATGGTCCACTTGATCCTGAAGATCCACTTGATCCATTAGATCCATTAGATCCTGATGATCCACTTGTTCCAGAAGATCCTGAAGATCCTGAATATCCTGAAGATCCTGGTATAGAAGCTGTCCAAGTAGCAACACCATTAGTATCACTAATTAAAATATAATTATTACCTTGTGTACCATCTTGTAATCTAAATGCGCCTGATTGTGTAGCATAAACATGTAATTTAGTAGATGGGTTTGATGTCCCAATACCTACATTTCCACCCATAAATGATCCAGCGTAAACAATAGATGATTGTGTTGTTGTAACAGCAGATACATCGGTATAAATTCCATATAATCCATAGGATGTATTTCGTGGACTAAAACTACCACCCATTACAGAAGAAATTCCATATCTATTACCTGCATTTCCAATTAAAGGTAAATTATCAACAAGTCTTATACCCCATCTATCCGCGTTTCCTGGATCGGCAGTAGTATCCGAATCCATTTTAAGTGTTAGCAAAGCACTTCCAGATGAATAAGTAGCTCCCATAGAAAATAATCCTGATGATAAAGCTTGGAATTGTGATATTTTGCCATTATATCCTGATATAACTCTTAAAGTAGTAGCCCCTGGTGTTCCACCAGCTCTATTAGTATGTTCTATTGTAACAACAGATGCTGTTGTCCCAGCATTATCTAAATTTCTTTTAAAGTAAGCTGCATGTCCACCTGTTTGGCTATTACTAGAAGGACCATCAACCAATAAAATTGTTGAATATGTTGTGTCACCTTGGTATTTAATGTGAACTCTACCGTCTGGTGATATAGTTCCAATACCAACATTTGTGCTTGTTACATAAATAGAACTTGTAGATGAAAGTGTTGTCGTTGATGTATAATAAGGTACATAATTATTTTGCCCTGATAAAGAAACGCTTGTTCCTGATGATCCGCTTGATCCACTTGATCCTGATGATCCACTTGATCCTGAAGATCCTGAAGATCCTGAAGATCCACTTGATCCTGATGATCCAGATGTACCAGATGTACCAGCCCCAGAAGCCCATTCAGTTCCTGTAAATCTATAAATCTGGTTAGTAGTATCATCAAATACTAAAGAACCTTTACTAACACCCGACGTACTATTTGTACTAGCGTTATCGACAACTGGTAGATTTAGTCCTTTATTACCGGTACCGGTTCCTGTTATAAGTTGAATTCCACCACTATTCTTAATTATATAAGCCATTCAGGTTCTTTAATTTTTATTTATATTTCTATATATTAATTTTTCTATAATATTATATTCAATTAAAATAGTGTTTGTGTATATCTCACATAACAAACAAAATTTGCGGGGGTACTACCAGTATTAATTGCCTCAACTACCAAATTGTTACCAGATACATTAATATTAACATCATGTATAGTTGAAACCGACTCAGCAACTACAATTTTAGTAACACCGGTAAATCCACCAACTATAGTAGCTGTTCCGGTAGGATTTGTAGCCGCCCCAAAAAGTTGTAGATAAGTAGCATTATTTGAACCGCTTTCTAAAACAGCGATTTGCATTTCCAATGCTAACATACCACCAAGAGGAACATCAATCTGACCAGATGAAGATAAAGGATTTGAATATAAAACTCCATTACCTACATGAACTGTATTTTTTAATATTATCTGGTTAGTCTGAGCATCTGCTTTAATAGATATATTACCTTTAGCGTGAGCAATTTGACCATATGTAAGAGCATCATTATCTGTTGATGGACCAAGTAATAAAGTACCAGCGGTTGGATCCTCATGTATATTATATGATGTATCACCAATTGTGGTTGCTGATGTAAATTTAGTAAATACATTAGTTGTGCCAGAAAAAGTAGATCCACCACCAGATGATGTTGCTACTAATAATCCATTAGTTCCTACTGTTACAAAACAAGAAACTGATGATGCCATTGATGTTATAATGATGTCATTAGCATGTGCTGTGTATTGTCTACTAGCGGTTATACCAGATCCAATAATAACAGAACTAGTCATGCTATTAATATTATTATTAACACCACCAAGTATAGAAGCGAATGGAGAATTTGTAATTGTATTATTATTACCACCACCTATGGTTGAAAATTGTGAACTATAACCAGAGATTGTATTAGACATACCACCAGATATAGTTGAATTAAATGAATTGGTACCGGATATTGTATTAGTTAGACCACCACTTATAGTTGATTGAGATGAATTAAATGCAGAGATTGTATTACTATAACCACCACTTATGGTTGAATGACATGAATAATGTCCAGAGATTGTATTACATTGACCACCACCTATAGATGAATTACGTGAATAATAACCGGAAATTGTATTGAGAGCACCACCACTTATAGTTGATTGATATGAATTATAATCAGCGATTGTATTACAATAACCACCACTTATAGTTGAATAACATGAGCAATATCCAGAGATTGTATTAAAACCACCACCACCTATGGTTGAATGATATGAAAAAGCACCAGAGATTGTATTACATTGACCACCACTTATGGTTGATTGATCTGAATTAAATCCAGAGATTGTATTAATATAACCACCACTTATAGTTGATTGAGCTGAATTAAATCCAGAGATTGTATTAATATAACCACCACTAATGGTTGATTGATATGAACTAGCACCAGAGATTGTATTTTGATAACCACCACTAATGGTTGAATGACATGAAAAAGCACCAGAGATTGTATTTTGATAACCACCACTTATAGTAGAAAAAGGTGAATAACAACCGGATATTGTATTAAGACCACCACCACTAATGGTTGAATTAAATGAATACTGACCGGAGATTGTATTATTATTACCGCCACCTATAGTTGACCAATATGAATATTTTCCTGAGATTGTATTACAGTAACCACCACCTATACTTGATTGAAATGATAAATATCCTGAGATTGTATTTCTGCAACCACCACTTATAGTTGAATTATATGATGAATATCCTGAGATTGTATTAATAGTTCCTCCACCGATAGTTGATAATTGTGAACACTGACCGGAAATTGTATTAATATAACCACCACTTATAGTTGATTGGCATGAATAAGTACCAGAGATTGCGTTAGATTTACCACCACCTATAGTTGAATTAAGTGATTGCTGTCCAGAGATTGTATTACTAGAACCACCACCTATAGTTGAATTAAATGACGAACGTCCTGAGATTGTATTCTCACTACCTCCACCTATAGTTGATTGACATGAATACTGACCGGAAATTGTATTAGTAATACCACCACCTATAGTTGATTGACATGAATTAGTACCAGAGATTGTATTACAACAACCACCAGATATAGTGGAATCTCCACTAGTTGATATTAAATTTTTACGACCACCACTTATAGTTGAACGATTTGAACCACTAAGAATTATATTAGAATTACCACCACCTATTGTTGAGGACAAAGCAGATGCTGTATTTCCACCACCACCACCTATTGTTGATCCAGTAGCGGATGATGTATTAAGATAACCACCACTTATAACAGAATAAACACCGGAAGTGTCATTTTCACTACCACCGCCTATTGTTGATCCAGTAGCGGATGATGTATTAGAATTACCACCACCTATTGTTGAACTTACACCAGATACTATATTTTTATAACCACCACTTATAGTTGACCAATATGAACACTGACCGGAGATTGTATTACATTGACCACCACTTATGGTTGATAAATATGAAAAGGTACCAGATATGGTATTACAACATCCACCACTTATAGTTGATTGATATGAGATATCACCGGAGATTGTATTATATTGACCACCACTTATAGTTGATAATTGTGAATCACCACCACAGATTGTATTATATCCACCACCTCCAATGGTTGATTGATATGAACTACCACTAGATATTGTATTGCTTTCACCACCACTTATTGTTGAACGAGATGAACTATATCCAGAGATTGTATTTTGATAACCCCCACTAATGGTTGAATGACATGAATAATGACCGGAAATTGTATTTTGTTGACCACCACCTATAGATGAATTACGTGAATAATGACCGGAAATTGTATTGCTTTCACCACCACTTATAGTTGATAGATATGAACTATATCCTGAGATTGTATTACATTGACCGCCACCTATAGTTACTAATTGTGAATTAACACCGGAGATTGTATTAAATTGACCACCACCTATAGTTACTAATTGTGAATACTTACCAGATATGGTATTACAACATCCACCACTTATAGTTGATTGATATGAGATATCACCGGAGATTGTATTAAGTTCACCACCACTTATAGTTGAACGATATGAATTAGTACCGGAGATTGCATTACCATAACCACCACTTATAGTTGATTGATATGAACAATATCCTGAGATTGTATTATTACCACCACCACTAATGGTTGAATGACATGAATAATGACCGGAAATTGTATTTTGATAACCACCACTTATAGTTGATTGACATGAACAATGACCGGAGATTGTATTAGTATAACCACCACTAATGGTTGAATGAAATGAATAACAACCGGAAATTGTATTAGTATAACCACCACTAATGGTTGAATTTTGTGAATAATGACCGGAGATTGTATTAAGTTCACCACCACTTATAGTTGAACGATATGAAGTATATCCAGAGATTGTATTAATATAACCACCACTTATAGTTGATTGACATGAATAATGTCCAGAGATTGTATTAATATAACCACCACCTATAGATGAGTATTCCGAATGATATCCAGACACTGTATTAGATGAACCACCAGCGATTGTTGAGTAATAACCAGAAGATGTATTTTTATAACCACCAGAAATTGTTGAAAGATCACCACCTGCGGCATTTTGAAAACCACCGCTTATAGTAGAACAAGCTCCAGTAGAATTATTACCTAATCCACATCTAACACTTGATCCAGCACCAGCTCCCAATAAAATAACAGCTGAACCACCTCCACCACCAGCACTAGCAGACCAACTACCAACACCACTAGCATCAGAAACTAAAACATAACCAGAACCTTCACTACCATCTTGTAGTCTGAAAGCATCAGATTGTGTTGAATAAATATGAAGTTTATTACTTGGAGCAGTTAGACCAATACCCACTTTATCGGTAGCAACAGATAAAGCATATTTATCCCATTTTCCTAACTGAACATAATCCCAAGAATAAACTTGTAAAATAGGTAAACCAGATACATCATTAACTGAATGTAAAAGTCCAAACTTTTCATCAGTTACATTGAAAAGAACACCATAAGTACCAGTATAAACAACTGTACCATCATCATCAACTTTCAATTTAATAGTTGATGCACTTAATCCACCAAAATCAATGTTTGGGTAATCATTTGATGCTGTAGATCCTAACTTAGGGGTTATTCTTATATCTCTTTGTGATGCCATAATCTATATATTATTTTATAAAAACCTCCATTTTAATTTATTGTAGTTATGTAGTATTTCTTGAGGTGTTAAAGCTCTATTATAATATTTAATATTTGAAATTTTACCATTGAATACATTAGTCGTCCCATCACGTGAAATCTCACTAACACCTTGAACATAGTTTGTGGTGACTGTTCCACTAACAACAGAAACGTTGTTATAGTATATGTTAGCGGTAGTTCCACTTCGTCTTATCACAACATTAGTCCATTCATTTGATTTTGGAAAGGTTGTAGTTTGCAAATCATCGGCGATGTTATAAGCTCTTAGCACAAAGTTTGTTGCATTTTTTCCAATCCAAAATCCACTTGTTGTGGTTGTTGTAAATAATGGACTATAAGTACTGATCCAGTTTGTTGGATTGATCCAAAAATCAATTACAAACTCACCAGTACCAGGTGCTATTTGTGGTATATTACCTAAATTGACATAATCATCTACACCATCAAATACAATAGAACCAATCTTAGAAGGATCAAATGTTGGACCATTTGTCAAAACACCATTATTAAAGTTTGATGATAAGTCATATAAGTCTGTACCAGATCCAGAATATGACTTATCATTACCAGCATCTACACAGAATACTAATCCATCTGTTATTATATCTAAACTACCTACTGACATTATAAACCATATCTACTTTTTTGAGCATTGTAATTCTGAAGAACTTCAGAATCAGAAAGGCTTTTCTTATATATTCTAACAACAGGTATTTTGCCTTGGAATCTTCTACTAGAATAGTCATATCCATCTCCAATTCTCATATTATTGATATATCCAACAAATCCACCAGTGACTGATTGACTATTTACTAACTTTTGATTATTTATATAGATAGAGCAGTTAGTACCATCATATGTAACAACTAAGTTATACCAAGTATTATCAGTAATTACACCCGGACAATCACCACCAAATCCAAAGGAGAAGTCACCACTAACATTAAGATTAATACTTAATCTAGCTCTACCTGCTCCAAAATTTACCCAAGTAGCGTAGTATCCAGGACTAGTATACTGCTCTATTCTCAACATTGTATTACCGCCATTAAAATCTATTATATTTTTATAGTCAGTCACACTACCCGAATTAACCCACATATCTAATGTAAATATTCCAAATCCGCTTCCTAAACTACCAACATTTGCATAATCATCAACACCATCAAAAACCATAACACCACTATCAGATGGATCATAATAAGCACCATTTGTTAATGTTGCATTATGAGAGTTTGCGGTTAAATCATACCAAGTTGTTCCACTACCAGGATAAGATAAAACATCAGCAGCATCTAAACTTAAATATAATTGGTCAGTTACAATTGGCGCAACTGGAGGTAGGTTATCATTTAAAAATCTCCATTTAGTTATATTATAATTATATAGTATTTCAGATGCGGGAAGAGCTCTTCTATAAATTTGAGAAATTGCTATTTTACCATCAATTGTTGATATAGGTGTAGTGTTGTCACCTGATGTATAAGCACCAACTCTAGCTGGATTATTAGACTGAAAATCCAATCCATTCCAAGATGATATTGCAGAACTACCAGTTAATGCTTCTAAAACACCGTTATAATATATCTTTATATTAGAACTTCTATCATAAACATAAGTAGCCATAAACCACTGATAAGTAGGTATTGTAGTTGATCCATATGGTAAAACATCTGATCCTCCATTACCTTGCATAAAAGCCCATAATTTTTGACTAGAGGAGTTAAATCCAATAGCATATCTATAATTTTGAGTACCTGATAAACCTTTACTAAAAAACCATTGGTCACTACTTGTTGCTGATATCTTAACCCAAGTATTAATTGTATAACTATATGTTCCCATATCTAGTACATCACCAAGTTCTACAAAATCATCAACACCATCAAATCCCATATTATTAGCATCAATAGAACTAAAAGAAGCACCATTTGTTAATGTACCATCATATGAATTTGCTGTTAAGTCATACCAAGTTGTTCCTGTTCCAGAATAAGATGTTAGGTCACCAGCATCTAAATTTAATACTAAATCACTTGTTGTTATACTAGGAAAAGTATTGTTATTGAAATATCTAAATTTAATAGCATTATAATTATGCTCAACTTCATCGGAAGAAAGAACTCTATCATAAATTAAAAAACTTGAAACTTTACCATTAAATGGATAAAGAGAACTGGTCGTCTCATCACCTATAATAGAAAATATAGAATCATTTGTAGTTGATATAGTCATTGTACCAACTGATACACCATCTACAAATATCTGATGACTATTTCCATTTCTAACACAAACAATATTATGCCAAACATCCTTTGATAAAGTATAAGATAAACTACCAAATGCTCCACCATAATTTATATAAAATTGAGAACCATCATTATAAACCATATAATAGTTTGCTATATTACTACCAACTATAACACCACTAAATGCTCTAGCGTTTATCCATATTGACCAACTACCAACTGTTCCTATATTTACATCATTCAACTTAACATAATCACTAAGACCATCAAAATCAATAGCACCATCATTCCAAGGAGCATAGTAAGCACCATTGGTTAATACATTAGGAGTTACTGTCTTTAGATCATACCAGTTCAGTCCTATACCGGGATAAGACTTATTGTTAGCAGCATCTAAGCAGAAAACTAAACCATTAGTTATTATAGGTGGAAAAGTATTATATGCCATTCATTAAAAAGCTTTGTGTTCCAACCCATTCTACTGTTGATGCAATCTGTAGAATTTGTGGATGTGTAAAGTATTTATTATTATCATAAGATACCAATTTACCATTAGCATCTAAAGATTGAATTGTTGCTGGTTTATTACCATCATACTTTAGAATAAATTTTGTCAGCTCTGTGTTCTTTCTAACAGTATCTGCTGATGTTTGTGATACCTGAGAATAATCTACATTATTCAATTCAGATATGTTTGCTATTACATAAGTGTTTGTGTTCATATTTTTAATATCTATTTTTTATTGCATTATAATTTTGAAGAACTTCAGCTCCGGTTAATCCTATTGAATAAACTCTCAATATTGATATTTTACCATTTGCAAATCCATTGGGAAGATTCCAACTAGCACAACCTAAAGTAATCTGAATATTACTACTATTAGAAATACTCATTGATCCTGTTTGATATAAAACACTATCTAAATATATTCTAATAACTCCAGATATACTAGTTATCACAAAATGATACCATTGTCCGGTATTCATTGTTGGAACCGTCGCTGTTACATTTGTTGTTGTGCTATTACTATATATTGCCAATGATGTTGAATTTGGAATATATAAACACCAATCAAAATTAGATCCATTTGTATCTTTACCTATTAAAATTTGACCGGATGAGAATGAACTAGAATTAAACCAACCTTCTAATGTATAGTCAGTAATTGATAAATCAAATCCAGAATTATAAGACATTGTACCATAAGTGCTAACACCATCAAATACCAAACTACCACCATTTAATGAGCTATATACAGGACCATTTATTAATATAACATCATTGTTATTAACTGTTAAATCATTCCAATTAGTCCCTGTTCCGGGATAAGATGTTGAGTTACCAGCATCTAAATTTAATATTAATCCAGTAGTTATTATAGGGGGAATAGATGGAACAATAGGTGAAACTACATCAACAGTTTCTCTAAATCTTCTTACTGTTATATTGTAGTTTTCAGTTATCTCTAATTGAGATAATGCTTTATTATAAACTAATAATTGTTCTATATTACCTTTATAGTAAAAAGTAGGTATTCCATTTCCTCTTCCTATTTCCAATGGATTACTTGTCACTTGAGCATTTATAGTTTGAGATACTGTAGTTGCATCAGAAACACCATTCAAATATATGTTTAATGATGTTCCATCCCAAACAAAAGTAAAGTGATACCAAGTATCAGTAGTTAAAGTAGTTGCACCTCCTATAGTGTTTATAGTAGCACCATCACTTATTGATCCTCTCAAATTAACACCTGTTGAATCCAAATCTACTTGGTAATCAAAATCAGATGCTGCGGAACCTATCCTTTTAGCTATAATAGTACCAAAAGAATTAGGAGAACTTGACATTTTTATCCAACCTGATATAGAACCAGTAGATGTCAACTCTAAACTTGTAGATGAAGACATAGTACCATATCCACTCATACCATCAAATATAATACTATTAGCTAGTGATATAGATGATTGTGTAGTTGAAAGTGAAGCATTGTTTGAGTTATTAGTTAGGTCATACCAGATATTAACTCCTGAAAATGACTTTTTATTAGGAACATCCAAATACAAGACCAATCCATTAGTAACAATAGGTTTAAAAGGATAAGAGGTACTCATATTATTTTTCTATTATAATTTTAGGTATATCTTTTCTTTCAGCATATACTACATAATAACAATTAGGATAACCACCATTATCTGATTTAACATAAACTTTATTATCTTCTACCTTTTCAACAAATAATCTTTGATATGATCCAAAAGGAGTCAATTCAACACTAATTGTAGAATTATCAACTAAATCAACCCAATAATAAGGAAGTTCTATAATATGTCCATTTAATTTACCTCTATAATAAACACCATATTCAGGTCCCTCTAATGATCCATAAGTTAATCTCTTAGTAGGATCAGAAGGGTGAACAATATCAAATGATTTTGATATAGCAAAGAACTTTCCTTGTACATTAACATCACCAAGAACATCAACTTTGAAAGGACTACCAGTAGAAGGAACAAGACCAATACCAACATTAACACCATCATCCCATATAGAACTAGTAGATGATAAAGTAGTAGATGATGTATAATATGGAGTGTAATTAGTAACACCTGTTAAAGAAACAGATGATCCACTTGATCCAGATGATCCATTAGATCCTGATGATCCATTAGATCCTGATGATCCACTTGATCCAGATGATCCACTTGATCCAGATGATCCACTCGATCCAGATGATCCACTTGATCCAGAAGTACCATTAGTTCCGTCAGTACCATTAACACCAGATAAACCAGATGTTCCACTTGATCCAGAAGTACCAGAAGAGCCGGATGTACCAGATGATCCAGAAGTACCAGATGATCCAGATGTACCATTTGATCCATCAATACCATTTACACCACTAATACCTGATGATCCAGAAGTACCAGATGATCCAGAAGTACCAGATGATCCAGAAGTACCAGATGATCCACTTGTACCAGAAGAGCCGGATGTACCAGAAGAGCCGGATGTACCAGATGATCCAGAAGTACCAGATGATCCAGAAGTACCAGAAGAGCCGGATGTACCAGAAGAGCCGGATGTACCAGATGATCCAGAAGTACCAGATGATCCAGAAGTACCAGATGATCCAGAAGTACCAGATGATCCAGAAGTACCAGATGATCCAGAAGTACCAGATGATCCAGAAGTACCACTTGATCCACTTGTACCGGAACTACCAGATGTACCATTAGATCCATCAATACCATTCACTCCACTGATACCACTTGATCCACTTGTACCTGATGATCCACTTGTGCCTGATGATCCAGATGTTCCACTTGATCCACTTGTGCCTGATGATCCAGATGTTCCACTTGATCCACTTGTGCCAGAAGAACCAGATGTTCCACTTGATCCAGAAGTACCAGATGATCCAGATGTACCAGATGAACCAGAAGTACCACTTGAGCCGCTCGTACCAGATGATCCAGAAGTACCACTTGATCCACTTGTACCAGATGATCCAGAAGTACCACTTGATCCACTTGTACCAGATGAACCAGATGTTCCACTTGATCCAGATGTACCAGAAGAACCAGAAGTACCTGATGATCCACTTGTACCGGAACTACCAGATGTACCTGATGATCCACTTGATCCAGAAGTACCATTTGTACCATCTGTTCCATCTATACCAGATAATCCAGAAGTACCACTTGATCCACTTGATCCAGATGATCCAGATGATCCAGATGTACCAGATGAACCACTTGTACCTGATGATCCAGATGTTCCACTTGATCCAGATGTACCATTAGATCCATCAATACCATTCACTCCACTGATACCACTTGAGCCGCTCGTACCTGATGATCCACTTGTACCAGATGTACCTGATGATCCACTTGTACCAGATGTACCTGATGATCCACTTGTACCTGATGATCCACTTGTACCTGATGATCCACTTGTACCAGAAGTACCAGATGATCCAGAAGTACCAGATGATCCACTTGTACCAGATGATCCACTTGTACCAGATGATCCACTTGTACCAGATGATCCACTTGTACCAGAAGTACCAGATGATCCACTTGTACCAGATGATCCAGAAGTACCATTTGATCCATCAATACCATTTACACCGCTAATACCAGAAGATCCAGATGTTCCACTTGATCCAGATGTACCAGATGATCCAGAAGTACCACTTGATCCAGATGAACCAGATGAACCAGATGTACCTGAACTACCACTTGTACCGGATGATCCAGATGATCCAGAAGAACCAGATGTACCTGAACTACCACTTGTACCGGATGATCCAGATGTACCACTTGATCCAGATGTACCTGAACTACCACTTGTACCGGATGATCCAGAAGTACCAGATGATCCACTTGATCCACTTGATCCACTTGTACCGGAACTACCAGATGTACCATTTGATCCATCAATACCATTTACACCGCTAATACCAGATGATCCACTTGAACCAGATGTTCCACTTGTACCAGATGATCCACTTGTACCAGATGATCCACTTGATCCAGAAGTACCTGATGATCCACTTGTACCAGAAGTACCAGATGATCCAGAACTACCTGAACTACCACTTGATCCAGAAGTACCTGAACTACCACTTGTACCGGAAGATCCACTTGTTCCATTTGATCCATCAATACCATTAACACCGCTAACTCCAGAGGATCCACTTGTACCAGATGTACCAGATGAACCACTTGTACCAGATGATCCAGAAGTACCAGATGATCCAGAAGTACCAGATGATCCAGAAGTACCAGATGATCCAGATGTACCAGATGATCCAGAAGTACCAGATGTTCCAGATGATCCAGATGTTCCAGATGATCCAGATGTACCGGATGATCCACTTGTGCCATTAGACCCGTCAATACCATTCACTCCACTGACACCAGAAGATCCAGAAGTACCAGATGATCCACTTGAACCAGAAGTTCCGGATGATCCACTCGTGCCAGATGAACCAGAAGATCCACTTGTACCAGAAGATCCACTTGTACCAGATGATCCAGAAGTACCTGAACTACCACTTGTACCACTTGATCCAGATGTACCAGAAGAACCAGATGTACCACTTGATCCAGATGTACCAGAAGAACCAGAAGAACCAGAAGAACCAGATGTACCACTTGATCCAGAAGAACCAGATGTACCACTTGATCCAGAAGTACCAGATGTTCCACTTGATCCAGATGTACCAGAAGAACCAGATGTACCAGATGTACCACTTGATCCAGAAGTACCAGATGTACCACTTGATCCAGAAGTACCAGATGTTCCACTTGATCCAGATGTACCAGATGTACCACTTGATCCAGAAGTACCTGATGTTCCACTTGATCCAGATGTACCTGATGATCCAGATGTACCTGATGATCCAGATGTACCTGATGACCCAGAAGTACCAGAAGATCCACTTGTACCTGATGATCCAGATGATCCAGAAGTACCTGATGACCCAGAAGTACCAGATGATCCAGAAGAACCGCTTGATCCAGAAGAACCGCTTGTACCTGATGATCCACTTGATCCAGATGTACCATTTGATCCATCAATACCATTTACACCGCTAATACCAGATGATCCAGATGAACCGCTTGTACCAGAAGAACCAGATGATCCACTTGTACCAGATGATCCACTTGATCCAGAAGTACCAGAAGATCCACTTGTACCTGATGATCCAGAAGAACCAGATGTACCGGATGTACCTGATGAACCACTTGATCCAGATGTTCCACTTGACCCAGATGTACCAGAAGAACCACTTGTACCAGATGTTCCACTTGATCCTGAAGATCCACTTGTACCAGAAGAACCGGATGTACCAGAAGTACCAGATGATCCAGAAGTACCAGATGACCCACTTGTACCAGAAGTACCCGATGATCCAGAAGACCCACTTGTACCAGAAGTACCCGATGATCCTGCTGATCCACTAGATCCTGCTTGAGCTAAAAGATTCCAATATGCCAAATTGATTGGATATGGTCCATATGATGGAGCAATACAAATATAAGATGAACCATTATATTGTACAACATCATTGATGCTAAAACTATGGTTTATATCCCAATCTCCATACCAATGAATAGAAGTACCTGAACTACCACTTGTACCAGATGATCCAGAAGTACCAGATGATCCAGAAGTACCAGATGATCCAGAAGTACCGGATGATCCAGATGATCCAGATGTACCTGATGATCCACTTGTACCGGATGAACCACTTGTACCAGATGATCCAGAAGTACCAGATGATCCAGAAGTACCGGATGATCCAGATGATCCAGATGTACCGGATGAACCACTTGTACCGGATGATCCAGATGATCCAGAAGTACCAGATGTACCGGATGATCCAGATGTACCGGATGATCCACTTGTGCCATTAGACCCGTCAATACCATTCACTCCACTGACACCAGAAGATCCAGAAGTACCAGAAGTACCAGATGATCCACTTGATCCAGAAGTACCAGATGATCCACTTGTACCAGAAGATCCGGAAGTACCTGATGATCCAGAAGTACCAGATGATCCACTTGATCCAGATGTACCAGATGTACCAGATGATCCAGATGTACCAGAAGATCCAGAAGTACCAGATGAACCAGAAGTACCGGATGTACCTGAAGTACCACTTGATCCAGATGTACCAGAAGAACCAGATGTCCCACTTGATCCAGATGTACCAGAAGAACCAGAAGAACCAGAAGTACCTGATGATCCACTTGTACCAGAAGATCCAGAAGTACCTGATGATCCACTTGTACCGGAACTACCAGATGTACCACTTGATCCAGAAGTACCGGATGAACCACTTGTACCGGAAGAACCACTTGATCCAGATGTACCATTTGATCCATCAATACCATTCACACCACTAACTCCAGATGATCCAGATGTACCGGATGAACCAGAAGTACCACTTGATCCAGATGTACCAGAAGAACCAGAAGATCCGGAAGTACCAGATGATCCACTTGTACCAGATGATCCACTTGTACCAGATGATCCACTTGTACCAGATGATCCACTTGTACCAGATGATCCACTTGTACCAGATGATCCACTTGTACCAGA
>Ga0114964_10001725_pt1 | contig 15863 bp, 13 predicted proteins | sample C_131016_MF_Meta_FD_92638 | JGI IMG/M metagenome (GOLD analysis project Ga0114964, IMG submission 92638) | Freshwater microbial communities from Lake Croche, Canada to study carbon cycling - C_131016_MF_MetaG | ecosystem: Environmental > Aquatic > Freshwater > Lake | place: Lake Croche, Canada... | reverse complement strand
CTAATTTTAATTGGTACGTTGTCTCGATTCTATATTACGTTAGGGAATATTCATTATTCCTTAAAGCGTTTCTTAGACAATGGAGGGGTCCGGAGCGATCAGGGCCCCTCTTTTGTAAAGGTTAAAGGACGCGACTGTGGCGCTTAAAGTTGAACTCAAGCCTCATGAAAAAATCGTTGTTGGATCGGTGATTATTCAGAATGGCGAAACAAGGGCCCGGCTCTTGATCGAAGGCGAAGCGGCCATACTCCGCGAGCGCGATATTATTGGCGCATCAGAAGCGGAAAGCCCGGCCAAGCGTATCTATTTTGTTTTGCAACTAATGTATCTAGATCAAGATGTGATCGCTCATAAGAATTCATTTATTGAACTTATTGATGCCTTTATGCAGGCGGCGCCAAGTGCTTGGCCAATCATTTCAAAAATTACCGATCATGTTATTTCGGGAAATATTTATCGCGCCATTAAAGCAACGCGGGCACTGATCGAATATGAAGAGGAGCTTTTAAATCATGAACTACGCCATGAACGTCTACCAAAAGACAGCTCAAACGGGGACGAGCCAAAGGCAGCTTGAAGCCACGCTGCTTATGAAGGCTGCTAGCCGTCTCAAAGCGGTCCGCGATCATTGGGATATCGACCAAAATGATCTCGTGCCAGCCCTAACCTATAACCGTACCCTATGGACAATTTTATCTACATCGGCAACAGAGCCAGATTCCATGCTGCCCTCTGATTTAAAGAGAAATATAGCTCTCATCGCTATCTTTATATTTAATCGATCCATAGATTTACAGATAGAGCCAAAGGCGTCAGATCTCGATGCGCTGATCGATATCAACCGATCAATCGCACAGGGATTATCAGTCGATCCTGCAGAGGCCGCATAAAAATAGAAAGATTGCTTTTAAAGGTAATCAGCCAGCGACATTTTCATTAAGCGCGACGTAACTTGGTAGGCTATTTGCAACTGAGTTTGTAAGGCTGTTAATTCAGTCGCGGCTTGTTCAGGCGTAACCGTCGTCTTAGATTCAAAGGCCTGCTGTAATATTGATTTATAGGATGCTTGGTTACTGCTTTCTGTTTTAACTGAGTTTTGCGCTGATGTAAGCGATGCCATTATCGCTTGAAGGTCAGAACGACCCGTAGTAACTTGTGCACTTGACCGCGATACAACTTCAGAAAATTGCAAATTTGCTAATGTTTCATCTGAGGTTGACGTTGAAACAACTGCAGCCGACGCAAGCGCCGCGAGCGTTTCTACGAACCCCTTTTCATTTCCCCTTATGCCCGAACCGATATTAACACCTTCGCCTATCATGGTGGTCATATCTTGCCGTGGGTCTCCGCCAATACTGGCATCGGTTCCATTATACCAACAAACCGTTTTTGCAGAATTGGCTTGAGTATCGCTCGAAAATCCGGTCGCTGAAGCCAATGTTCCGTCCGATCCGGGGATAATCCGGTTAGGTGGATTGGTCGCAGATGCGGTGAAAAAATCTGAAGCCTGTCTTGTCGCAGACGCGCTAAAAAGTTGAACATTAGCGACTTGTTTCAGCGTCGTTGTTAAGGCGGATTGAAAATTTGTGGCTGTTTCCGCGGCTGTTGACCCTATCGCAAATGTACCATTTCCATTGCTTGTACCCGCGGTCATTAAGACCTTGGCGACTGTGCCATCGGGCAAATTCAAATTAATGGTTACAGTCTCATTGGATTTAGGAATACCTGTTGAGAAATCTGCTGTCATGGTCGGAGGTATAGTATTTCCCAGTGATACCGACCCTTGCGAAAATGTCGACGTCACATTTTTAATCGACATACCGAATGGCAAATCGGCAGCGGGCGAAGTTAGCGAAACCTGTGTGTCACCGCCCGCTATTGTCATCCTACCTAATCCGTCGGGACCTAAATCCGCTGACTGCCGCTCGGCTACGAGCTTTGACAGTCCATCCTGCCCTGCTGAAGCATCTCCCTTTAAAATGGTATTGATATCCTCGGCGGGAGGTGAAGCCGAACTAGCCCCGCCGAACAAATATCCATTCACGCCACGGGTGTTTACATAGCCTAAAAGCGATGTCAAAACCGATTTTAATTGCGTTTGACGGGAGGATCGACCGGCGACATCGCTTGAGTTCACAGCTGCTAGTGGACCATTCTTTGTAGCATTTGCAGCATCTGACAATGATGTTATCGCGTTGATCGAGGTTGTTAAATCCGTGCCCACTGAAATGATCGTATCAGAATAAAGATCACACGCACTTAGCCGCGAATGTAGCTCAAGCGTCCGATAGACGGCTTCACCTAACCCCGAATTATTGGTCGAAATTTTACCCGTGGCAAGCTGGGTTGATTTAGCATTTAAATCATCGTGGATCTTTGTAAGCGCCTTCGGCACCCAGCTTGACCATGAATTTCCAAATCCAGTACCTGAAATGCTCACGATTGATCTCCGTCACAATTGCATTAAGACCGTGAACATTTCACGGATAGTCGTCATGACTTTTGCATTCGCTGCATATACGTTTTGAAGTGCTGTTAGGTTGGTTAGCTCCTCATCCATATTCACACTCGAGGACTTATTAAAGCGACCTTGAACGGACGCAAGAACAACGGATTGGCTACTATCGAGCGAGGCCAATTGATTGGTTAAATTTGCCTGCGTTTGAAAGACTTGTTTAACAAGATTTGAAACCGTTGTGGCGGAACCCACCGACAAACCAGATTCTGGGTGGACCTCTACCGTTTGAGACATCAACTGTGACACAAGTGCTTTCGCACGCATCGGATCACCCGATATCGAGGTACCTGTTGCATCCGCTAATGCAGACGGCTTTACCGTAAGTGCCGGATTTAATTGCAACCGGCTTGCAATTCCAATGCGCTGATCCTTGACGTCAAATGAACCAGTGTAAGGTAGGCCAGTTGCGGAATCGATAAAGAATGGCAGCGCGTTGCCCTGCCCCTGAATTTGCATATTCGTTATCGTTGCAGAAAGAGTATTAACGGATGCGGTCCCGGATGCGGTAAATGAAACTATATTGGATCCGGGCGGGACTGTGGATGCTGAAACGGTTATACCGGCACCGATCGCATTTAGCCCGGCTTGCATGTCCGATACCGCAGACGCCAATCCACCTGAGAATGCAACACCGATAACCTTGTCATTAGCATCTGCTGTCGCATTATCGGCAAGCGGTAATTTTGATGCATCATCAACCCGTATCATGGTTACTTGATGAACGGTGCCAGAGGAGTCGGTGAAGGTAAGTGCCATCCGGTTGCCTGGCTGGATACCCGTTGTATCAAGCGAAAGCCCGCCTGCGATAGATGACGATGATACGGAGCGATTAGATAACGCTAGCGATACGCCAGCGCCGATATCATCCAATTGCGACTGGGCATTCGGTAAGATCTTATCCCGCAATTCAATAAGGCCCCCGATCTGACCACCGATGGACGCATCCCCTGAAACTAGATTAGTGCTAGAGCCATTTCCGGAAACCGTGATCGTACCTACCCCGCTTTGCCCTGCCATTATTGAATAAAGGTTCGTGGCCGTCAGCGGTGCATGGGAGTCAAATGATAAATCGGAAGCTTGTTGACCCGTTACCAAAGCCGTACCGCTTCGGTTCGTAAGATTCACACTCCCATCGGGTAACTCGGTTACGTTTATGGCCATTAAGTTAGACAATTGCGAAAGCGCAGCGTCACGATTGTCCAAGAGATCCAAATTATTCTGAGGACCAGCCGCCTTAATACGGGAATTCAGGGTCGCCAATTGTTTTAAAAGTGTATCGGCTTGCGTCACCGATTGAGCGATAGCTTCTTCGGTCCCGCTTCTTAAGTTTTGAATACCGCTGGACATGCTTGTTAGTCTTAATGCCACATCCGATGCAGCCGACAAAACAGTCGATTGCTCCGCTCCTCCCGATGGATTGTTTTGCAGTGTATTTAGCGTATTCTTAAAATTGTCGATGCTCGAGGAAAGCTGAGATGTTCCCGTTGGATCGCCATAGATTCCATCAAGCTGCTTGGTATAGTCAGCCTGGACGCTCGTATATCCGGATGAACTTGTTTCAGACCATAATTGCTTCTGTACATAGGAATCAAGGACGCGCTGAACACTGGGAGTTATGCCGTTGGTCGTCTGACCCACATATTCCCTGCGAACATAGCCAGCTTGGTTAGCGCCAGCCACATTTTGTGAAACCACGGATAATGCGTCTTGGGTATGATTTAGACCATTAAAGGCATTTGAAAGAGCTCCAAATAAATCCATGGTTTCCTACTCTACCTTTAAACTAAATCAGCGGATGACATTTACCGCTTCTGTCATCATTTGCTGCGCCGCCGTGATAACTTTTGCGTTAGCGGAATAAGCCTGTTGTGTTGCGATCATCAAACTGAATTCGTGGGAAATATCGGCGTTTGAAGCCTCAAGGCCACCAACAAGTATGTTTGGGTCACCAGCCCCATAAATCGGATCACCGGATTGATCTGACTGCTGATAGACGCCGCCGTCCAATCGCTTCAAGGCTTGACCGCCATTGAATTTAGCGACTGCGATATCGGCTACAGGTTGCTGCAGCCCATTCGAGTACTGCGCATAAACGCGCCCTTTGTCGCCAAAATTGACGCCCGTCAACGATGCTGATGTATATCCATCTTGCGCTATATTCGTTGTTCTAAACTGACCCGACGTGTCGCCATATTGCGACATACCATTGAAATCGATTGTTAACGCACCAAGCGCCGTTCCATCAATCGTCAACCCTGTCACCGATACGGAGGGCGTGGCAGGCGTAGTCATCTTACCGCTTGAATCAAATTGGAAGTTTTGTAGGAACGTCCATTTTGCTGCAGTACCCGTAGCAGTACTATTATTTTCATAATAGACGTCATACGTACCCGACGAATTTTTGGCCCAACGCGTTTGGAGTGTTGCAGGTGAACCTTTAGAATCATAAACCGTTACAGATCCGCCGGCGATTGACGCATTCAGGAAATTGCTTTCATTCGCTGCTGTAATAGTTGTCGCAGGCGCAGCAACGCCAGGCGCAATAGCATTCGCCGGATCGATGGGGTTGGACGGTGTGGTTGGTAAATTTCCTTGATACGTAATCGTCGACGTTGCCTTGGGCGGCATATCACCTGTTGGTAATTGAATAGTCGTCGGAACACCCGAATTCGCCATACCGGAAATCGGATCAACGGTATATCCCATAAGATAATACCCAGCACCGTTTACAAGGTTCTTGTTTTTATCGAGCGCGAAATCACCACGTCGGGTAAAATACGGCGACGTAGCAAAGGAAGAAACTCCTGATTTGGTTGTTGTCTTTTGACTGGTTGCAAAATAGCCATCACCCGATAAAGCGATATTAGAGTTAATTCCTGTCGATTTAAACGACCCAGCAACAGAGTTTGTCGCTAAGGAACTTGCATTAACCCCACCCGTTATACGAGCGCTAAGGCTCAAATCCGGGATCATATCTTCGAAACTCGTATCGATCCGCTTATACCCAATGGTCTGCGAGTTTGCGATATTTCCAGATATGTTTTCGAGCGCAAAGGCCTGCGCCGACATGCCCGAAACCGCCGTTTGCATTGCTCCAAAAATGCCCATTTCATGCTCCACTGCGTATGCCAACGATGCTGCTGCGGCTTAAAGTGCTGCAACAGGTTCGAAAGGGGCAACGCAAGCGACATGCCACCATAAAGATATTGTATTTACGTGATAAAATTTGATCGCAATTTAGTGACCCGGCAAAATTGCACCACTTGGCGGCAAAAAATGCCTAGCTCTAATCGTCTTGGTGGCGTTCCGGCGTACGAAAACGCTCAAGCCGCGCCGAGCGTACGGCAAGATCTGACCAATGATCAATATCGCAGTCTAGGACAACAATGCCCGCCGTTGGCATATGCTCCCGCAATCGTGCCAAAGCATAGCGGTCTCCATATCCTATTAGTTCCTGCGCGAGATCATGCAGTGAGGGATTATGTCCCACCAGGATAAGTGTTAGCACCCGATCGGGAACGGCTTGCAACTGGCGTAATACGAGATCCGATGAGGCTAGGTATAATGCTTTGTCATAGTGTAGTTCGATGTTGCCAAAAGCACCCTTTGCCTCATCCCACGTCATTTTGGTGCGCAAAGCAGGTGAGACAAGCGCCATGTCCGGATGAATATGTTCGGCCGCAAGGTAAGTGCCCACGCCAGCGCTATCGCGCATACCGCGCGCGGTCAGGCCCCGATCAAAATCAGGAGCCGCATCATGGGTAACCGCTTTTCCGTGGCGAAATAAAATCAAACGACGCATGGTCTAAAGCTAGGCCAATGGCGAACAAGCCACAAGTCGGGTTCCATTCGTTCCACACCCTGTTGAAATGGCGTGCTCTAAGGGCCATGTTCCATCAAGCGTCTTTTCATCACTGATCACGAATGGCTTTATCCATGGCAGACCCCTTTTCTCCGCGCACGTCTAAAACCTTCCAGGTTACGAAAATCCCCGGATGGGCCATGCTTCTGGTGGCTTTCGTCGCAGGAGCCTTGGGTATTGGCATGTTTTTGTTGAGCGCGAGTATCCTATTGGTTCTCACGCCCTTTATCGTAGCGGGTGCTCTGATCCTTCAATGGCGGATCCGGCGGGCCTTGCGACAGGCTGCGCGCGAGGCGAATGTCACATCTATCGACGTCGAATATCACGTCATCGAACGTCAAAAAGATCGTTAATTCTTCTTTTCCGGTGTACGCACGACCATAACCGAACAGGGCGCATGGCGAACAATGGTGGTTGCATTGGACCCCAGTAAATAGGTCGACATAGCCGGACGATGCGATCCGACAACGATCAAATCTGCCTTTGCGCTTTCTGCCTCGGCCAGTACCTCATTATAAACCGATCCCATGCGAACGGCGGTCGTAACCTTTGACTTGTCGGTTAACGGAAGTTTGGCCACCAATTCCTTCATTCGCTTTTCGCAATCCTCCTGCTGCTCTTCGTCAAAAGAAGGCGGGACATATTCCATAAAGGTGACGGGCAGGATCGATCGCACATAAACGAGGTGGATCGACGCATTGGTCATGGCCGCGAGCGCGACGGCGCGATCAAGGGCGGGTTGCGCAATATCGATTTCTGAAAGATCGACCGGAACAACAATCGAAGAAAACATGCTTCATCCTCCATTAGCCAGGCTACCGCAGCAGAAGCCACAGCCTGACTATGGATGGATTACCCCTCACCCGCCTTGATCTGGATCATAAAGGCGGACGCAGGATCAGGCCTCAACGCCAAGCTTCTTTTGCAGGCTTGAGGAAGAAGTTGTGTATTGGAACGTCAACCGCTTATCGGGGTACACATAGCGATAGACCCGCTGGGCCGCCAAAGCGCCCTCATGAAAGCCCGAAAGGATCAGCTTCAGCTTGCCGGGATAGGTATTGATATCGCCAATCGCAAAAATGCCCGGCGTCGAGGTTTCGAATTTCTCCGTATCAACCGGCACCAGATTTTCAGACAGCGATAGCCCCCAATTGGCAATCGGTCCTAATTTCATGGTCAGCCCGAAAAACGGCAGCATGGCGTTGCAGCTGATTTCAAACTCGGCATTATCGCTTCCACGGCAAAGCGCCGAGGATAAAAGTCCATGATCACCCCGCAGGCCGGTGACTTGGCCGATCCGAAGATCCATTTTGCCATCTGCGACCAAAGACCGCATGTGTTCAACGCTATGCGGCGCGGCCCTGAACTCATCACGGCGGTGCATCAGCGTGACGCGGCGCGCAATTGGCTGAAGATTGAGCGTCCAATCGAGGGCGGAGTCACCGCCACCGACAATCAAGACATCCCGACCTCTGAGATCTTCCATCCGGCGAACGGCATAGAAGACGCTTTTTTCCTCATAGGTATCAATTTCCGGAATCGGCGGCTTTTTAGGCTGAAACGAGCCACCACCAGCGGCAATAATCAGAGATTTTGTCTCAAATTCGGTGCCAGCATCGGTCGTTACACGAAACAACGGCGCCGTATCCGTACCAATGCTTTCCACCGAAGCGACCATTTCCGACAGATGGAACTCGGGATGAAAGGGTTCGATCTGCTTCATCAGATTATCGATCAAGCCCTGCCCGGTGACCGATGGAAAGCCCGGAATGTCATAAATCGGCTTTTCCGGGTAAAGCTCGGCGCATTGGCCGCCAATTTTAGGCAAAATATCGACCAAATGAGACTTAATATCCAGCAAACCAAGCTCGAAAACGGCAAAAAGGCCAACAGGCCCTGCTCCGACGATGAGTGCATCGGTCTTGATTACGTCAGACATGATCGTCCCAATCTTTTTCTAAAAAAGCGCTATTAAGCTTGGCGTTCAGGTGTGTGCACAATCAGACCATCAAGCTGATCCGTCACCTTAATTTGGCACGAAAGACGGGAATTTGGCCGCACATCATAGGCAAAATCCAGCATATCCTCTTCCATTGAGGTTGGTGGTCCCACAATCGCCTGCCAGGCGTCATCGATATACACATGGCACGTGGCACAGGCGCAGGCGCCGCCGCATTCGGCCTCAATCCCTGGAACCGCATTTTTGATGGCCGCTTCCATCACGGTAGAGCCGACTGGCGCCTCAACGACCCGTGCGTTACCACCAAAATCGACAAATTGTAGCTTCGTCATTGAACCCTCGTCATAAAACGGATCGCTTCTCATCCCGTATTTGAGATTTAATAGTGGAGTGGCTGCATTTTGACGAGGGGTAAACTAAAAAAGGCCTCATTCTTTGACGAAAATGTCGCACGTTCGGGCATTTTACGATAGGGTAACTTTCCCGTTAACGCTGTTTTCATTCTCCTGAACCGGCGGGTATTCTTTTAGGTCCGCGATTGATAAAATGTCCGATGATCGGTTCCTATCCGGGGCAAACCGGAAACACTGAGGCATATAATGGCTACGCAGAAAAAAGTTTCGGATTCAGCAGAAGCGGCCCTCTCGGCAATTGAAGAGGCGCTTAATCTCTCCATTAATGGATCGGTCGCCGATGCCACGGAGGACACGCTGACCGATGGATCGGCAACCTCAAAAACGCGTATGCCTCGGACCGAAGCCGGATCCAACGAAACGACGATACCAGCGCGAAGCTCCGATGCGCCAGCGCGCCGGGAGCGCCCGCCGATCGAACGGTCACGCTCAGACGACAGCCCTCGATCCCTACCAGGCCAGCCGGCCAATGATGACCGCCGCGCGGTTGGTGAAATTCTTCATGCCCTGCAGGCCCAGTCTTCTCGTCGCGCCTATATTGTCGCAGCTGTAGCTTCTGTCGTTTGGCTTGCCTTTGCAGGTTATGCTTTTTGGGCGACTGTCGACTTGGTTTCGGTAGCAGGGACAGGGCTATTCAGCCAAGGCATCAAGACCGTACTTCCTTATTTGGCCTTTGCCAGCGCGCTACCGATTATCGTTTTTTTCGCACTTGCTTTCGCCTCGGTTCGTGCGCGGGAAATGCAAATAGTGGCTCAATCCATGGCACAAGTGGCCATGCGTCTGGCTGAGCCTGAAGGTTCAAGCGCGGAAGCGGTCGTCAGCCTGTCACAGGTCGTACGCCGTGAAGTCGCCGCAATGGGTGATGGCATGGAACGCGCGGTTGCGCGTGCCAGCGAACTTGAAACCATGGTGCACAATGAAATCGCCACGCTTGAGCGCGCCTATGGCCAAAATGAAATTCGCATTCGTGCCTTGATCGACGAGCTTGCGTTACAGCGTGATGCAATTTCGACCAATGCCGATCAAATTCGCTCATCCATCCTGACAACCCATGAGCATCTCGGTCGTGAAATTGATACGGCGATGAACCGCATCACTTCACTCGTGGAAGATGCCGGTCAGAAGGTGGCGTTTGCGATTGATTCAAAAACCGGCAGCATTGCGACAACGCTTGGTCGCACCGGAGAGTCATTGATCAGCATCTTGACGGACAAGGGTGATGATCTCCTGCGAAATCTAGGTAATGCTAACGACTCGATCACGGGTCGCCTAACAAATATCGGCGAAAACATTGTCACCACGCTTTCCACTAAAGCCGATGCAGTAGCTGATAAATTAAGCTCGACCGGCACGCAGTTGACGACAGAACTCGTATCGCGCGCGGAAGATATGGTTCAAGCCATTGAAATTTCTGCTGAAAAAGCCGGATCGAAAATTGCCGACGGTTCATCAACCTTTGCTGCTAATATTCTAAGTTCCGGTGAAGAAATTCGAAGCGCGCTGGCCCGCCAGTCGGAAGCCATTGAGCGTACCTTCGATGACACAGCAACCCGCCTCTCCATCATCATGGATGAAAAGCTATCCGAGTCCCGCACGGTATTTGCGGAAGGCTTGGGTGATATTTCGAGCACAGTAACGACCCATGCTGAGCGTTTAAGAGATGATTTTAGCCGCGAAGCTGAAACAATCCGCTCGCGCATGATGGAAGCTGCCGGTGGCCTGATTGATGAATTATCCTCTGAAACCAATCGTCTTGGCAGCGTACTTGCCGAGCGTTCTTCAGCGATCCAATTCACCGTCGAAGGCGCCTCGCAAAAGCTTGACTCAAGCCTAGCCATGCATCTTTCGCGCATTGATGGCAGCCTCCTGGACGGTGGCACCTCAATCGACAACAAGCTCAACGGCCACATCAACCGGATTGAAACAAACCTTCAAACGCTCAGCGAACGGCTCGACAACAAGCTCGGAATACACGCTGACCGTATCGAGACCAATCTGGGACGTGCAACCATCGATATTGATGCACGCCTCGGCGGACACCTTAGCCGCATTGAAATTAGCCTTGCCGATACCGGAAAAACCATTGATGCAACCCTTCATAATCGGGTTGAAGCACTTTCGAAGACACTCGAATTGGGCGCGCAGGCGGTTGACGAAACCATGGGTCGCCGGTCTTCCGCGATTGAGCAGGCTCTGTCTGACCATGTCACGACGCTTGAGTCGAAGATTACAAGCGCAAGCGAGTCCTTTACCGGCATGATCGGCGAACGCGTCGCCGCCGTTTCGGCTTCGTTTATGACGGGCGCCAACTTGCTAGAAACAAGCCTATCGCGGAACGTCGAGCATATTGAATCTAATCTTGCAGGCTATGCCACGCGGATCGATCAATCGATCGGAAGTCGTGTTGCTTCGCTCGAAGCAACTATTCGCGATGGCGCAACTACGCTCGACCGGAATCTTTCAAGCTATCTCGGTGAAATCACGGCTACGCTCGACCAAGGCGGTGCGCGGATTAACTCTACCCTTTCAGGCCAGATTGAAGCCTTTGAAAAGACCGTTATCGTCAAGGGTGGCGCGCTTAGTGAAACGCTTTATCGGCGCTTGTCGGACTTCCAGACGAATGTTCTGGATCGCAGCAGCGACATCAACGTCGCCATTACCGACAATCTTACAAAGCTTGAACATGTTCTCGAAACCAATGGCAGCGTATTGGCCGAACGGATTGAGAAAAATACATCACAATTCACGTCAACCATTGAGGCACGGCTCGGTGAAGTCGCCCACCTCTTCTCAACGGAAGGCAAAGCACTTTCTGACCGCTTGTCGGAACAAGCCAAGAATGCTGCTGGTATTATTGAGCATCAGCTTACCGCCATTGAAGAAAACTCACGCTTGAAGAGCATTGCGGTTGCCGAAGGTATCGACGCAATGTTCGCCCGCGTTGACCAAGGTATCGCACAGCGCACGACCGCACTGGTGGATGCAATGGCCGATAGAGCGGCTGATATTGAAAACACGCTATCGATCAGCAATTCCGCCATTGGCGCAACCATTGAAGCAAAGACCGAGGATCTCGGTCGCGTCATGACGGAACGCGCCGAACGCGTTACGCAGACGCTTGCGGTTCGCGCAACGGAAATCAATGAAATCCTTGGCGAACGTGCACTGGAAATTGCAGGTACGCTTGACGGACAGGTTCGTCACTTTGAAGATAATATCGTCTCGCGCCTCGAAACGATCGGCACGGTCATCGGAACCCAAAGCGATCATTTCGGCGAAACGCTTAAGGGGCAGACGGAAGCCATTTCCACGACACTCGATAGTGTCATTGACAAGCTTTCGACTGCGCTTGATACGCATGGCACTGGCCTCATCGATAACTTGCGCTCGCACTCAACAAGTGTAACCCAAACGATTACCGAAGTTGGTCAAAAAGCGGCACGCTCATTGACCGATGCAACATCGCAAATCCAGTCGGAAACAATTGTAACCTTGCAAAAATTGGCGGATGCCAGCCAGATTGTTCAAACAGTCGTTGGCTCGGCCAATGAGGCGATCGTCAAACTGGAAGGTACGCTTGCCGATCGCATTGTCGGCCTCTCCCATGCGGGCTCGATCATCCGCGACGATGCCATGGAATCGACCAAGCTCCTTATGGAGCAGATCGAAGCCATGCGTTACGTCACGGGCGCAGGCGTTGGCGAAACACGCGCGCTCATCGATATGCTGGATGAGCGGACGCGCGCTGTATCTTCTGTCACACGCGAACATGTCGATATGCTTGAATCGGCAACGGGTATGCTCACTCAAGTTGAGCAACGCCTCGGTATTGATTTGGCAACCCGTCGTGAAAACATCGAAGCCCTCACCGCGGGTCTCAATTCGCGGATCAGTGACGTCCAAAATGTTGCGGATAGCTTCGTATCCAAAATGGCCGAGGCGCTCGAAGTCGTTGAAAATAGAACGACGGCGATTAATTCGTTGATGAACGACACATCGGCCAAGGCTGGCCAAGCCCTGCGCGATCAGTTTGCAGCCGTTCGCGTTGAAGCTGACAATGAAAAGGATCGCACGCTAGAAACTGTTCGCGGTGTAACAGCGGCAACAGTTGCCGAAATGGGCGATGTCCTTTCGAAACTGATCCAGAAGTTTGATGAGACGGCGAAAGACGTAAAAGCGACGACGGTTCAAATCGCACGCGAAATTGAAAATACGCGCGATGAAATTGCGAATAGCCTCGTAAATCTACCGCGTGAAGCTCAAGAGCAAGGTGCAAGCTTACGTCGTGCGATTGGTGATCAATCCCGCGCCTTGAGTGAGTTGTCGAACATCTTGGTCTCGGCTGGACGAGCAACCGACGTGGCCAAGCCAATACCGGCTTCCGCTGTTGCAGCCCCCGCTCCGACACCCGTATCGGCACCTGTTATAATGCCAGCGCCTGCACCTGTCGCACCGCGGCAAGAAGCTGTTTATGTCGCGCCAGTTCAGCCGGCCACGATCGCGTCCGTTGAACCAGTCGTACCGGAAGCCAAGACACCTTCCCTGCCCGTGCGCGACATTCCGCAACCAGCTCCTGCAGCAACAGAAATTAACCTTCGTCAAGATACGAAACCAACACCGTCCGTTGATAAAAACCAACGCGCCGGATGGCTTTCCGATCTATTAGATCGGGCATCGCGCGATGAGGGTAAGGTGAGCGAAGAGATGGAACCCGCAAAGCCCTCCATCGCGCCAAAAGCACAGGCTGTGATCGAAGAGCCAAAGGTCGAAGCGCCGAAAGAGCCTATCTCTGCGCTTTTGAGCGACATTTCAAATCTTGTTGATGCAAACTCCGTAGCTCGTCTTTGGAGCAGCTATCTCAAGGGTGAGCCGACCGCCTTCTCTCGGTCCATCTATACGCTTGAGGGCCAACGCCGCTTTGAGGAATTGACGAACCTTCATGCCAAGGATGAGCGTTTCCGCGCGAGCCTTGAGGCCTATGCCAATAAGTTTGAAACGGTTCTGCGTGACCTGACTGCGTCAGACCAAGATGGTGCCATTACGCGCTCCATCTTGGCCTCCCCAGAAGGTCGTGTTTATACGGTCTTGGCCCATATCAGCCACCGCCTCGGCTAAGCTGCTTAAATAAAGAGAGCCTAGACCTTCGGGTCTGGGTTTTCCGTGTGGCCGTCGACGGCAATAGCTTGTCCTGAAACATAGCGGCCACCCTCGCCCGCAAGGAATCGAGCCATGGCGGCCACATCGCCGGCTTCGACGAAGGTGCGCATAGATGTACCAGACGCATAGCCCTCATAAATCGCATCACGGGTTGTGCCTTTTAAGGCGGCTTCTTTCTCAAGCACACGTTCCATCCGTGGCCCTTCAACGGAGCCTGGGCAAATGGCATTGGCGTGAATACCGAAGGGTCCAAGCTCCATCGCAACTGTTTTCATCAACCCGATAATCCCCCATTTGGCCGCTGAGTAAGGCGAGCGATTGGGGTAGCCATAAAGGCCAGCGGTCGATGATGTAAAAATCATGCAGCCGCTTCGTTGCGCTTTCATGAGCGGAGCCGTGAATTTAGCAGCCAGAAACGCGCCCTCTAAGTTTACCGCCACGCATTGGCGCCAACCGTCAAGCGGCATATCCTCAATCAAAGCGGTCGGCCCGGCAATGCCCGCATTGGCACATAAAACATCGAGCCCACCCCAATCGCTTTTAATGTCTTTAAACAGTGCCGCCATTTCGGGCTCAGAAGACGCGTCGATCTGACTTGAGCGCCACGATGGATCGACCGCTTTGAGCGCACTGGCATCAATATCCGTGACCCAAATATTGGCACCCTCTGCGGCAAAGGCTTTAGCCATTGCCAGCCCAATGCCAGATGCTCCAGCCGTTATAAGCACACGCTTTTTAACTTCACCGACCATATCAATCCTCCCCGTTAAGCTTACGATCTCATGATCCAAGCCATTTGCCTACCCTCGTTAAATTAACCTTTTCGAAAGGATTTGCTTGTTCTCAACGCCGTAAGTGTTTAACCCTTTGTTAAGAATTGAAGGGAACCATTTTGCATTTACTCGCAAAGCTTGTTCTGTGCAGTGCCTTAATCACCGGGCCGGCTCTTGCGAGCTCCCAGGTGAAAGAAACGCACGTCTCCCTTCCAAAGCCGACAACCATGGCGCTTGCGATATCGGAAGCGAAGGCTCCTTGGGGCTGGACGGATTTTTGTATGCGTCATTCGGACGAATGCAACGTGCCGGATTCCCCGATCGTCTCGATTTCACTGACCACGGAACGGTGGAAGCTCATTCAAGACATTAATACGGGCGTAAATGCCTCAATCCATGAAGCTTCTGATCAAGACGTTTATAGCGCCCCTGAGCGTTGGGAATATCCGACGTCAGGTGCAGGCGATTGCGAAGATTTCGCACTTGAAAAGCGTAAGCAGCTCATCAATGCAGGACTCCCCCGCCAAGCCTTGTTGATGACGGTTGTCACCGACGAGAATGGCTTTGGCCATGCGATTTTGACCGTTCGAACAAGCAATGGTGATTTCGAGCTTGATAATCGGACGGACCGTGTTCTGGCATGGGAAGCGACGGGCTATGGCTTCGTCAAGCAACAGGCCCAAGACAACCCAAATCATTGGGTAAGGCTTGGTGGACCAACCGCTCCGCTCATGACGGCCACGGCACAAAAATAAGCTAAGCTTAGCTAAGCTTACGCGAGCCTGCGGCTACTATCCGATTTTCTGAAGGCTTTTAGCAAAACGACGCCAATTGGCGACGTAATTTTGTGCCGACTCTTTTAGCCGTGCGGCAGACGTTTCATCCAATGTGCGAATGGCCTTTGCTGGCGATCCGACGATCAGAGAATAATCCGGAAACTCCTTGCCTTCCGTCACCAACGCATTGGCGCCAACGAGGCAGTAGCGCCCTATTTTGGCGCCGTTTAAAATCGTGGCACCCATTCCAATGAGAGATCCCTCACCAATGGTGCAACCGTGCAAAATTGCGTGATGCCCTATGGTGCAATCAGGTCCAACCGATAGGGGAAAGCCCATATCGGTATGAAGCATCGCGCCTTCTTGAATATTGCTCCGGTCGCCGATGGAGATCGTTTCATTAT
>Ga0114964_10001724_pt1 | contig 15869 bp, 13 predicted proteins | sample C_131016_MF_Meta_FD_92638 | JGI IMG/M metagenome (GOLD analysis project Ga0114964, IMG submission 92638) | Freshwater microbial communities from Lake Croche, Canada to study carbon cycling - C_131016_MF_MetaG | ecosystem: Environmental > Aquatic > Freshwater > Lake | place: Lake Croche, Canada... | reverse complement strand
TACCGGATTTGATTTAACTGGTACCAATTTTAGCGGAGCTAATTTAAATGACGCCACTTTTAGCGGAGCTAATTTAACTGGCGCTAATTTAACGGGCGCTAATTTAAAGGGCGTTATTAGCGGACTTGTAAAAGGTACTGCACGTCTGCCCATCGGTTGGATATTAATCAATAATTATTTAATTGGACCTGGCGCTAATTTAACTGGCGCTAATTTAATTCGGGCTGATTTAACTAAAGCTGAATTATCTGGTGCTAATTTAACTCAGGCTGATTTGGCTGGGGCTGAATTAGGTGGTGCTAATTTAACCGCCGCTAATTTAACTCGCGCCTACTTGACTAAAGCTAATTTATTTCGCGCTAATTTATTTCGTGCTGATTTAACTGATGCTCAATTAAATAAGGCTAATTTAGATACTGTTAATTTAACTGGCGCTATTTTAACTGGTGTTAATTTAACTGGCTCTGGTTTATCTTACGCTAATTTAACTGGTGCTAATTTATCAAGATTTGATTTTACTGGCGTTAATTTAAATGGCGCTACTTTAACTAAAGCTGATTTAACTGGTGCTAATTTAACTGGCGCTAAATTAACTAAAGCTGATTTAACTGAGGCTAAATTAACTGGCGCTAATTTAGGTGGTGCTTATTTAGTTGGCGCTACTTTAACTGGTGCTATTTTAGTAACGGCTAAATTAACTGATGCTATTTTATTTGAGGCTAATTTAACTGGCGCTGATTTAGGTAACGCTAATTTTAAAGGGGCTAATTTAACTGGCGCTAATTTAACTGGCGCTAATTTATGTGGCACTAATTTAACTGGTGCCACTTTTACTGGCGCTAATTTAACTGGCGCTAATTTAACTGGCGCTAGTTTAAATGGCGCTGATTTAACTGGTGCTAAATTAACTGGCATTATTAGCGGACGTGTAAAAGGTAATGCACGTCTGCCCATCGGTTGGACATTAACCAACGGTTATTTAATTGGACCTGGTGCTAATTTAACTGGTGCTAATTTAACTGGCGCCAATTTAACTGGCGCTGATTTATCTGGTGCAAATTTAACTGACGCTGATTTAACTGACGCTGATTTATTACCAATTAGAGGCAGTGGCATAATTGGCAAACCAAAAGCATTGCCAAGTGCTTGGTCATTATCTAATGGCTCATTTGTTTTTTCGTCTTAAATTGTACAGAAGGCGTTCTTATTAAAACAATTTAAATATATCGTGAAGTATATATTTAATACATATCATGATAGAGGAGACCAAAAAAGAAACGCCGCCTAGAAATGCATTATTAATTGCGCTTCATATTTTACAAATGATTCCTGAAGATAAAAAGGATTTTTACAATGCACTGGACCATTTGATTAAATCTGATTTTTTCTATAAAGACGCAATCGCTCTAGGCTTGCCTTATAGTTGGATAAAATTGGAACAAATTATGCACAGATATATCCCAACACCGCGTGAAGAATGGGAAGAAAAAATTGTGAATTTTTATATTGGAAAAAAATTTATTTATTCAGAATCCAATAAGAAAATAATATAAACTACTAGATACAAAGAAGGCCAAATAAAATACTTTGAAAATCCACACCGTCTAAAAAGATACAATGAAGCCGAGATATAAAAAATTCTAAAATCTTTATACTCCCTATACCAGATATAATATGTCATTAATAATTCTGCGCTATAAACAACGCTCCAAATTGTTTTGTTTATCAGATTTTTTCTTATTAATGTCATACCAAATGCCGATGTCTGAATCGGTGGAAGCGTTGAAAAAATTAGAATTGGCGATTCGCTCAGCAAGCATATATACGTTGCTCCCATTTGACTGATGCTGAAAAATGCCCCTGTAATTTCTTTTACTAGACTGCGCTTGCCTACCTTGCTATGCTGACCACGCACAGTTGAAACTTCCGAATTGCCGTGATACTTTGTCGCAACGTCGGCGGCAATCATTGTCAAAAAGCAGATAACAGGCGCCCAAGTTGGTAACAAAATTGCTAGACAAGCCCTCCAGGCGAACAACAATGAGTGGATTCTTAGTTCTTCCCAAATAAACATATTCAACAACGACTCTGTTGGACGTTTTGCCAATACCTTAAAAATGAATGAAGAACAATGGAGCAAAATATGTGGAGCAATCGTATAAACATTTAAATAATACGTTCCGTGCACGAAATACATATAAAACTGGGCCACATAATTTAATAAACACAAAAATCCAAGACTCTTGTGAATAAAATACGGATCCTCATGAGTAAATAGTTTTTTTACCACTTCGCTGGTCATATAATGCTAATGTGTTGACGTGTTTATTATCTTTTTGTAATGTATTTTGATCGCGAAAAAGTTTATATTTTAATTGCTAGAGACAGTATATGAAATATTTAGGTGGAAAGCAACGTCTAGGAAAACATTTAGGTCCCGTTCTCAAAGAACTCTGGAATTATGTTTTAAATGCAAGTGAAACCCCGCTTGATGGATACATGGAACCTTTTTGCGGTTCTCTCGGAGTGTTTAGAAATATGACTACTTTAACAACTGACAATTTTATAGCAAACGACTATCATCCAGATTTGATTCAGATGTGGAATGAAGTGAAAAATGAAACCTTTGTTTATCCAGAATCCGTTTCAGAAGAAGAATATTTGGCGGCAAAAAAACTGACATCACCAAATGCTGTGAAAGCTTTTATAGGGTTTGGTATGAGTTTTGGTGGAAGATTTTTTGGAGCTTATGCACACAAGTACATGAATGATAAAAAAGAAGATTTTTGTAAGGAAATGATGCACAGTTTAAAACGAGCAACCCCTCTTATTAAAAATGTTGAGTTTACAAATAAATCTTACTTGGATTTAAATCCGGTAAATATGTTTATTTATTGCGACCCACCTTATAAATATTCAAAATTTCCGATTAAATACAGACGAGATGTGAAGAAATACGACGTTTTTGACAACGATCTGTTTTGGAAAACTGTTCGCAAATGGAGTGAAAATAACCTTGTTGTTGTCTCTGAGATGGACGCACCAGAAGATTTTGTGGAGATATGGAACTTTGAACGATACAGAAGTGCGGCTCAGAGTAAAAAAACGCGTTTTAAACCGGATTTGCCAAATGAAAAATCGTCGTCGGAAACCAATAAAACAGAAAAATTGTTTATATATTCAAAGTCTGTTCTACCATGGAAAAAAATACATTAATTTACATTTTAAAACAAATGATCTTTTTCTTTACTTATACCATCTTGCAAAACGGAGATTCTCGGTTGCAAGTTGCCAAATGGTAAGCAATTGCGCTTTCCTTCATTACCTTCTCGCACGTCAAGCACTTTGAGTCAACGCCGACAACGATCTCAACGCGCATAGAGTTGCGATCCATGTGCTTCTTGACAAAATGGGTGAAGATGGACTGCTTGTTTTTGCCCTCATATTTGCAAGTTGGGTGAGGGCATTTTGTGTAAGAGATTTCGTGGTGGTTTGCAATGTGGTGCAAACGAGCCGAGCTTGAAGTAAACCGCTCCTCGCACTGGTCGCAAGCATATGGCTCAATCTGACGACCGGCCTCGGCGGCGTGTTTCCTTGAAATGTGCATTGACAGCGTGGATGAATTCTTGAAGGTTTTGGGACAATACTCGCATTTCTTGTCGCCACACTCATCTTCAACTATGAAGTGAATCTTTCCTTGGTGCGGCTTGCGTTCTCCGATTTTCACGGGCTTTGAGCAGGGGATGCAAGCAATGGTCTCCATAGTTTTCAACTTAGTTTTGGTTCATTATACCTGGAAAAGTTTTCCAAAAAAAATGAATCAATTTTTTTTTGACCGCCTGTTTTTTTTTGTCACCTTTTATTTTAAATAATATATATTTCAAAAAGTGAACTTAAAGAAACTGGTGGAAATTTCGAGGGTCAAAAGTGTTTCCAAAATCCAAAAAAGGACAAAAAAAATGTCCAATTTTCAAAAGCGCCGACCTTTTATGAAAAAGGGGTCAAAATTCCGCCATTGTGAGCATTATGCTGTAAAAAGATTTTAAAAAATAAAATAAATTGTTATGATAAATTTTAATACTTTTTAGGGAAAAAGATTTAGGCATTTTTTCTATTAGTATATTAGCCGAATAATGCCTAACGAAAAAGTGCCAAAAAATGCCACAAAATTTATTTGTGATATTTGTAACTTTAAATGCTGCAAAGAAAGCAATTATAATTCTCATTTGTTGACACGCAAACATAAATTCCTAACAAATCCTAATGAAATTGTGCCAAAAAATGCCGATAAAAATCACACATGCGAATGCGGAAAACAATACAAACATATGTCTAGCCTTTGCAATCACAAAAAAACTTGCTCGTCATTAACAAATGAACCCACAAAAAATGACGATTCCTCGTCCGATAAAAAACTTATCATGGAATTACTTAAAAGCAATAATGAACTACAAAAACAGATCATTGAACTTTGCAAGGATAAAAGCATCATAACCAATAATTGTAACAACACAACCAATAACACAAACAACTTCAATTTACAGTTATTTTTAAATGAGCAGTGCAAGGATGCTTTAAATATAGACGATTTTGTCAATCAGGTTCAATTGCAATTGTCAGATTTAGACATGATTGGTAGAGTTGGATATGTTGAGGGTATGAGCAAAATATTTATGAGAAACCTTCACGCCCTAGACGTATTTAAAAGACCAATTCACTGCAGCGACTTGAAGAGAGAAACATTGTATGTAAAGGACAAGGACGCCTGGGAAAAGGAAAATAATGAAAATGTGAAAATTACTCAAGCTATAAAGAAAATTGAACATAAAAACATAAAACAACTCCCTCAATGGAGAGAAGAAAATCCTACAGCCGACGACACTGAAACCAAGAAACATATGGAATACCAGAATATCTTATTAGAAGCCATGGGCGGTTCCACCCTGGAAAACGACGATAAAAAGAGAGAAAAAATAATCCGCAACATTGCAAAAGAAGTAGTCATTGACAAGGAGAAAAATAGTTAATTTGAAAACTTTTTTCTACAAGACCACAATGGATAAGAAACCCACTTAAACATAATCCACTATTATATATATTGAATTATGTCAAAATTTGCCACCACTACTAGTCTTGTGATAGTGGAATCCCCGGCAAAGTGTAAAAAGATAGAAGAATATTTAGGACCTGGATACAAATGTTTGGCCAGCTTTGGACATCTGCGCCAGTTAAAGTCTCTCAAACATCTAGACATTGCCAACAATTTTAAACCCACGTTTGAAGTTGTTGATGACGCAAAGAAGCAAAAACATGTAGATTTTCTTCGGAAAGAGATTGCAAAGGCCGATGAAGTCATTTTAGCGTCAGACGATGATCGCGAAGGAGAAGCTATTGCGTGGCACATTTGTGACCTCTTTGGCCTACCAATTGAAACTACAAAGCGCATTGTATTTCATGAGATTACTGAAAACGCCATTCAGTCGGCCATTGCACACCCCAAGACCATTGATATGAAAAAGGTAAATTCTCAAATAGCTCGGCAAGTCCTAGACCTTCTTGTGGGGTACAACGTCTCTCCTATGTTGTGGAAGTTCATTTCAAAAACATCCGAGAACAGTTTAAGCGCCGGTAGATGCCAAACTCCCGCTCTAAAATTGGTGTACGAAAATCAGCAAGAGATTGACGGGTCACCTGCTCAAAAAGTTTATAATACTACTGGTTATTTCACCAACAAGAATATTGCGTTTGATTTGAATAGACAGTTTGACAATGAAACTGCAATGTCGGAATTCTTGGAAGAGTCTGCGAATTTCTCTCATGCATACTCCAGAACGGATGTAAAACGAGTTTTTAAACAGCCTCCCGAACCATTAACAACCTCTAGAATTCAGCAACTCGCAAGCAATGAACTACACATTTCTCCCAAAGAAACTATGCGTTGCTGTCAAACGTTATATGAAGCTGGATATATTACTTATATGCGAACAGATAGTAAAAAGTATAGCTCGGACTTTTTGGAAGACGTTAAAAAATACATTGTTCACGAGTTCAGTCTTGAAAAGTTTATCAATCCAAAAATAGATTCTTTGTCTAATGCTAATACGAACGAAAACAAAAAAGAAGTAACCAAGCCAAAGAAAACAACAACATCCAAAAAGACGTCCAATGTTCCACCTCCTCAGGAAGCGCATGAAGCTATAAGACCTACAAAACTGGCTGTTAAAAATGTTCCCGACGAAATGAGTGCCAGAGAGAAAAAGCTGTACAAAATGATTTGGGAAACTACACTGGAAAGCTGCATGGCTCCAGCAGAGTATTTCTCATTTACAAGCACAATTTCCACTGACATTGACGGAATCAAATACACATTAAATAGCGAATTATTGGATTTTCTTGGCTGGAAAATAATTAAAAATAAGGAAACCAAGACGGCCATCAAGGACAAGGAATACAATTATCTTTTACAGTTGAGACAAGGTCAAATAATTAATTATAAAAAAATAACAGCCAAAGTCACTCTTAAAAATAACAAAATGCATTACACTGAAGCAAAGTTGGTTCAGCTCTTGGAAGATAATGGTATTGGTAGACCTTCTACGTTTTCCACTCTGATAGATAAGATTCAAGAGCGCGGCTATGTTAAGAAGGACGACATACCAGGTAAACAAGTTGCATGCAAAGACTTTGAACTAGAAGACGAAGCTTTAACGGAAACTAATACTACGAGAGAATTTGGAGCAGAGAAGAACAAATTAGTAATTCAACCGCTTGGAATTATCGTAATGGAGTTTCTTAATAAGAATTTTGAGGAAATGTTTAACTATGATTATACAAAGAACATGGAGGATGATTTGGATAAAATTGGTAGAGGTGAAAAGGTGTGGTACAAGTTGTGTGAAGATTGTTTGAAAGAGATCAATAAATGCTGCGAAAAATTAATAGACGAGAAAAAGTGCGAGATTAAAATAGATGATAAACATTTTTATATTATTGGAAAGCATGGACCAGTTATTAAAAAGATTGATGACACGGAATCTGGTAAAAAGAATAATGTATCCTTTTTGCCAGTTAAAGAAGGGTTGGATATGAAGAAGCTGGAACAAGGAGAATATAAACTGGAGGATTTAATTGCACCTGCAAAACAATACCAAATTCACTTGGGAACTTATAAGGCAGAACCTCTTTTTTTAAAGAAGGGCAAGTATGGTCTCTACGCAACATGGGGACAAAACTCCAAATCTCTTTCTTGCTTTGGTAACAGACCCATGGAAAATGTCGCTCTTGCAGATGTTCTAGAAGTTCTGGAAAGAACGGATGCACAATCATCGTCTCCAAGCGAATCAGGAATAATAAGGATTATTACTAATAATATAAATATAAGAAAAGGAAAATACGGCGATTATGTGTTCTATAAAACGCCAAAAATGTCCAAACCGTCTTTTTTAAAATTGGACGGATTTGAAGGTGATTATAAGACATGCACTATAAAAACAATGACAGACTGGTTAAAAACAACTTACGGAGTTTAAAAATTTATTTTTTTTGTAAAAATAAAAGTATATTTTATTGTATAAATGAGTGATTTTGAATTGATGGATAATCTATCGTTGTCTATTTCAGACAATATTATGCAAGTATTTGGCGTAACAACTCTTCCTGACAAAATAACAAATTCAGACATTTTGGATTATTTTGCAAATTTTTGGGGTTACAATGAGCCAAATTATCTCACTAAATTAATTTTAGGAAATGTTGCGTCCGGGAGCTTTAAACTACAAAGCAAAGATCCTAAATCATTTACAAAAAAATATTTAGCATCTTTTGGAAATTTAAATGACTATGCGGAAGTTCAAATTGATAAAGATATTCTTATGAAATTTCTTCCTTTTGTTATTAAAGATCTATTAATACAACATTTCTCAAATGTTAAATCGCAGAAAATAAACGTTTCATCCAATGACGTATCTATTGAAGACGTGTCTTCTTATATTTTAAATGTAGAAAAGACTGTAGATAATACTGAACTTGTTGTAATTTTAAATAAAATGCTTTTACACAATCCATTTGTTCCATGGTCTTTAGATTACTCCGGAAATAATAAAAATATTAAAAAGATTATGCCAAAAATAAATTATTTAATAGGTTCACCTGCTATTATTCCAATAAATATATTAGCTGCTATATATTTAAAACAAAAAATTAGATCAAAACCTTCAACAGGGTATATCACAGATGCCGAAAAAAAATATCCTACATTAGTTTTTATGGGGCTTTTTAATTCAGAAATTTCAAACTCTACAACTCCATTTACCAAAGATACCATGTTATTACTAAACATTTATGCAGGAAAATGTGCATATTATGGAATTTTAAGAATTATTTTATCCGCATCTTATATCTTAAACCAGTTATATAATACAAAAGGAATTGATTTAGATAAATTCATTGGTGAATTATATTCACTACCGTTTAACACCTTTTCCTCAACTATGAACAAAATTTTCTTTTCTTTATATCTTAACAATGTTTACAAAAACGATATTTTAAATTCTGATCTCATGGCGCGTCATTTTTTAGAAGACTGTTTTTTCCTACCCACAAGCTTTATCATTGATAACGCCAAAAAAACATTTGAATTCACAATTCCGCAGGGAGAAACAGAATTGTCTTGGGAAATCGTAATTTTTCAATATATGAATTGGATAGATTCTATAAATTTAAAAGAGTCTACTTCATTGCAAATAAAAATAACTGATATATTCACAAAAGATACTAATTTTAATAGATTTAATTTTGCAAAAAAAAACACTTCATTACTAAATTCTCTAATGAGTGACGTAAAATTTCAAATATTTTATAAGTGGCAAAAAAAGTATTTAATTGGCTCTATTATATATACCGAAATTCAACAAATAGTTGGTTATCCTTCTTTTTACACAGATTTTATTTATCTTATTAATCAATATAAAACCACGGGAGGTAAACCAGCAAATCCTACAACTTCAGTCTTATAATTTTTATTTGTCTAACTATTTCCAATAGATTCGGGGACAAACATTTTATAATCTCTTCGTTGTTGAGGTCTAAACAAGATAAATTCCAACATAATTGAGAAATCAAACTTACCGAATTCTACAAAAGAACCATCGTGATATCTCAACTTTAATTTCAAACGTCTAATTCTTTCTGCAGGTGGATTGTAAACTTTACTTGGACCAGCATTGTTATCAAACCACTGTGCGAGCGGCGTTGTTGTAACAGCAATTTTGGCAAACGCAGATTTCACAACTGAAGCAGATTCATTTGTCGTAGTTGTAAAATTATTAACAGCAAAGGGTATCAACTCGTCAATGCTGTTCATTCCGTCAATCTCCAAGTAGAAATACGAATTTCCCATCAGATTAATTTTATTGGGTGCCTCTAAATAATACACCGGTATTGTCGCATTGTTTCCAAGATATTGAGAATCCGGCACCAACCAAAAACCATTGTCTCCTGGACTTACGTCACCATAAAAAAATCTAGGATATGAACCATTTGAAGCCGTAGAAGTAGTTGCGACGCAACGCGTGAATCCCAAATAAGACGGCAACCCCCAATTTGTAAAATCAGGATATTGTTGTCTAAAACAAATCGCATCTTTTATAACACTGTTTAAATATATAGCAGAGTTGTTTGATATAACAAAATTGGAGCTTTTATTACCAAACCACAATTTTTGACCAACCTCATTGTACACTATAACAAATTGATTGTATCCTCCCGCTAAATCAAACTGCGTTAGTAAGTCGGGAGAATTTTGAGAAATATAACTGCTAATATATTGAGACACTGAATTATTAAATCTATTTGTAAGTTCAGTGGCAATTTGAAACGGGTTATAAAATCCTTCTTCAATAACAGCAATAAATTGTTGCCCTTTATAAGCAAATAAAGCATCTGCTATAATTGCTAAAAGTGGATCGTTAACCATCCAATCGCTTGGATTATATGGGTCAGTGATTTCAAAAACAATAACAATGTTATTTTGCGCTAGAGAAAAAGTATTGTAATTCGCGGGAAATGTCCAAGAGTCTAATCTGACAGCTTGAACGTTGCAATAATCTTGCGGCAATTCTACTTCAAATTCAGAAGACGATGGAAATCGTAAAACGTTTCTATCTTCTGAGTGTATAGATACATATTGTCTTTCGTACATATATTCATTAGCATTTGGTATTATTGGATGATTTGTGGAAACATTAAATCTGCTCATTTATATTTTAATATAATATTTTTTTAATATTTAATAAACACAATTGGGTTATTAAATATTAAATCTAATGTTTTGATATAATATATAGTAAAATGTCGCAATCAAATTATGGTGGAAAACAAGCAAACCAGTCGTCTTACATAAAAAAATTTAATATAGGTTCATCTCCAATCACATGGTATTATTCCACAAATAATAATCAACTTATTTTAAGTCCGACTAATTCAAGCGCGACTGTCTACATTAAAGGCGATTTATTTGTAGGGGGTTCTATTAACAACCCATCTGATTTGCAATTAAAGGATAATATTGAAGACTTGTCCTTAAGTTTAACTGACAACTTGTTATTATTGAATCCTGTAAAATACAATTATAAAGACGACGCAAAACAAAAGGAACATTATGGTTTTATAGCTCAAGACGTTGAAAAACTTTTTCCAAATTTAGTAAACACTGTTTCAGCTACTATAGGCGACGATGATGTTTCAATCAAATCTGTCAATTATTTAGAGATGGTGCCGTTGCTATTGTTAAAAATAAAAGATTTACAAAACCAAATAGACGCATTAAATAATAAAATTTTAGGGGAACCCTAGGTTTCCCCTATGACCCCATCCTTTTGTAAATTTATGTCCAAAATATCACACATTAGTCTCTGGATAAGAAATAATATAAACTATATATAAGAACAAGACATGACAATTAATTGGTATTCAAACATTTACAATTCATTAATAGTAGTTGGAATTATTATTATTATATGCACAATGGGATCTAGTTCAGCTTCTAGTTTAACGGGGACCATTACTGGTTATTCTTTTATTATAACCGGAACTCTTTTACTAATGGGGTATTTAATGAATAATATGAAAGGGTTATCTATTATATCCCAGCTAATAACGGTTGGACCATTTGTGGTGTTGATCGGAATACTAGTTTACATGATTTACTTGTTAAGCTTTTATTTTAATCAAATAACAAATGGAAACGTGTCAAATGGTTATTATAGTTTTATGAATATTTTTGTTGTTTTACTAATGGTGCAAATGTTTATATTTTATAATGGCACTCGCGATAAAAGTTTCATAGAAACCGGAGCAATCGGAAAGGTGACTGGATTAGTTTTGTACTTTTTAGAAATCATAAACATTATTGTGGTGATCACTTTAGGAATTATATTAAAGTATTTTTCTACGGATGGTTAATCTTGACAAACTTATAAGTGACGCCGTAATGAAATTCAGTCTCCCAGATGCCGGATATTTTAAGCATAAATAAATTGTTATTAATTTTTTCTACATTTTCAGAAAAAATTTTTATATTTCCAATTCTAAGCTGCTCATAAATTTTAAATTGCGGAATTTTATTTTTTATATTGACGTTTTTTAGTAAATTCTCCTCAATTGTTTTAATACTCTCAATCATTTGTTTGTGATTATTTGCAATAAAACTGCACCTGTATTTGTTGTAATATTTATCAATCGTTATGTCATTTAATGCTACAAATAAATTGATTCCATTAACCACGAATAAGGGCGTTGAGTATAGAATTCTGATGAAAAACCCATCATTCATCACGTTGTTTTTAATTGGATCGCAAAAATATATATTATTGTCATCATATTGTTCAATTGTTTTAACTATGTTCATATCTTAGACTGATTAAATATGGTGAAAAGTGTTTAATATAAAATTTCCAATAATATACAAAGACAAAACGCAGAAATAATAAAATAAGTAATATAATCAAATAAAGATTCTTGCGCTTGATTATATAATGAAGTTTCATGAAACCCATTTTGAAGAATACGTTGTTTCAAATCAAAAGGAAGATTTGCATCCAAAAATGAATAAAATATATCAAAAATTTCCTAATAAGATAACCGGTCTGAAAAACATGATATTTTATGGACCACAAGGCGTTGGAAAGTATACTCAAATGTTGAAGTCCATTAAAAAATATAGTCCAACTGAATTGAAGTATGAAAAGAAGATTAGCATAACGTTTAATAAACAGCAATATTTTTTCAAGATTAGTGACATACACTATGAGATTGATATGTCCCTCTTGGGTTGCAATTCAAAACTCTTGTGGCATGACATTTACATGCAAATCATTGACATTATTTCGGCAAAAACAGAAAAATCGGGAATTATATTATGCAAATATTTCCACGAAATACACAGCGAACTTCTGGAAAATTTTTACAGCTACATGCAACAGAATAATGCGAGCGCAATTGATTTGAAGTTTATATTAATAGCCGAAAAAATTAGTTTTATTCCAGACAATATATTGAATTGCTGTGAAATAATAAATATTCCTCGGCCAACCAAGTCGCTTTATGCAAAATGCATTAAAAATAGACTCCCCAATTCTATAAAGCTTGAAAATATTGCAAATATAAAAAACATAAGCAACGTTCTTGATCCGTTAATGATGCCACACAAAATAATTTGCGATAAAATTATTGTTTCAATTATAAAAATAGAAGAAATAAAATTTTTGAAATTTAGGGATCTTTTATACGACATATTTATTTACAATTTAGATATTACAGAATGCGTGTGGTATATTATTTCAACTTTAATATCTCAAAAGAAGATTAAGGATAAAGATATTTCTGGATTGCTTGTAAAAACATACACTTTTTTTCAATACTATAACAATAATTACAGACCGATTTATCACGTAGAGAACCTGATGTTTTACGTGGCTAGTATAATCCATTCTTTTTAATTTATTTTTTGTTTTGTTTTGTTTTGTTTTGTTTTGTTTCTAGAAACATTGTTGCGTTTTTTGTAAGGTTTAATTTAGTAAAATATATATTTTTGCAAAATTTATAATGTTTATATTATTTATAATGCCGGAATCTACTAAGGACGCTTCGTTGGAAGGAACTACTAATATTAAGGGCACAGTTAAGGTTGCGCGTGGAACTCGCGTATCTGGGTTAGATAAGTCACACGTTGGACTTGACAAGGTTGATAATACGTCTGACTATTATAAACCGGTGTCATATTACACAGAGCTACACGTTAAAGCAAAAATTGCCGATCTTATTGGTGGCGCGCCAGAGGCCTTAGACACTCTGAAGGAAATTGCCACAGCAATTGGTAGTAATCCTGTGCCTACTGACTTAGGCAATTTGATAACTGCAAAGGCCAACATATTGAGCCCTACTTTCACTGGTATTCCAAAGGCTGACACTGCCGAAACAGGAACAAATACAACGCAACTTGCCACAACGGCATTTGTTAAGAGTCAAGATTACGCAACCAACACCGGGTTAGGATTAAAGGCCAACACAGCGAGCCCTGTATTGACCGGAGTCCCAACTGCTCCAACTGCCGCAGCAAATACAAATTCAACACAGCTTGCTACAACTGAATTTGTTGCTTCTGGGTTAGCCTTAAAAGCGCCCTTAGTGAGCCCCGCTTTCACCGGAACTGTTATAGCTCCAACTGTTCTTTCATCAGATAACTCAACGAATGTTGCCACAACTGCACATGTTAAGAATCAAGGTTATGCAACATTAGCTAGCCCTGCACTCACTGGAACACCAACTGCTCCAACTGCCGCATCAAATACAAATACAACACAACTTGCTACAACAGAATTTGTTAAAACAGCCATTACAAATTTAACAGGCGCCGCTCCAGGGGCGCTTGATACATTAGCAGAAATCGCCACTGCACTCGCTAACGACGAAAATGTTGCGGGAGCTCTTGCAACCACTGTAGGTTTAAAAGCGCCCTTAGCGAGCCCCGCTTTCACTGGACAACCAACTGGTGTGTTTGGTTATTCACCGGCAAAAAATGTGTTAGCGTTAGGATCGGCTAATGATGTTCCTGGTACAATGATTTACGACGAGGATGGTGATGTTTTCTATTTTTGTGTTAAAAGAGCTGGTGGTAAGGGCGTCTGGAAAAAGCTTGTACCACTAGCAGTTTAAACAAATAAACACCATTTACAACTTAGATATTATTTTGGTTAAAATACTAATTAATGGACCTAGAAGAAGCTTTACATATATTTGAAATTTAAAACATTTCAAATCTATTAGAATAATCGTTAAAAACGATATGAAAAATTAGCCAATACTATAACAATAATTACAAACTGATTTATTGCGCGGACAACTTAATGTTTTACAATTTATTATTTTTAATTTGTTACTTGTTTTGATTTTATTTTTTTTTGTGTTTTTTGTATATTGATTAACTTAATAAAAATTATAATGTTTTTATTATTTATAATGCCGGAATATATTAAGGACGCCTCATTGGATGGAACTACTAACATTAATGGTACAGTTTATGTTGCGCCCGGAACTCAAATATCTGGGTTAAATAAGAGACACGTTGGACTTAACAATGTTGATAATACGCGTGACATTGCGAAACAAATGTCAAATAAAACAAAAGAGTACGTTGATTATAAAGTTGCTGTAATTACTGGTTTTACACCAAATACAATTTCCGCATTAAACTCAATTGGTGAAATTGCTTCGGCTATTAATAATGACCCAGATTTTTTTACAAACGCAGATGCAAGATTTAATGCAATGGAGAATGCTACTGAAACAAAAATTGCTGATGCAAAAACTCTTTTACAAAATAATATAAATACCAAAGCACCTATAGCTAATCCCGTGTTCACTGGAATTGTAACTATTCCAACCGGAGCGTCTATAGCTTCACCTACAATTACAGGAAGTGGAGCTATTTCAGGTGTTTTTTCAGGTAATGTAACAGGTAATGTATTAGGTAATGTAACAGGTAATGTATTAGGTAATGTAAGAGGCAATGTAACAGGAAATCTAACAGGCAATGTAACAGGAAATCTAACAGGCAATGTAACAGGCAATGTAACAGGAAATCTAACAGGCAATGTAACAGGAAATCTAACAGGCAATGCTGACACCACCACCAAATTAGCCAATGCTAGAAAAATTGGTGACGTTTTATTTGATGGTTCTCATGATATTGATTTGCCTGGCGTTAATTCTATGGGCAACCAAAGCACTACAGGAAATGCCGCAACAGTCACAAATGGTGTGTATACAACGAGTGACCAAACAATCTCGGGAATAAAAACTTTTAGTAGTGCGGCCAGCTTTACAAACGGTGCAACTTTTTCCAATGCATTTCCACAGGCTCCAACTTCAAGCAATCCAATGCAGCCCGCCGATCTTACTACTAAAAAATTTACAGACTTAACGTACGCACCTATAGAATCTCCCACATTTACTGGAACCGTAAGTGCGCCAACCGTTGCAGATGCAACAGATACATCTACAAAAGTAGCAACAACAGCATTCGTTAAGACTGCTATTAATAACTTAGTTAGTGATGCTCCAGCAACACTTGACACATTAAAGGAATTAGCCGACGCACTTGGAAGCGACGCAAATTACAGTGCAACAATTACAGGTTTATTAGGATTAAAAGCACCCTTAGCTAATCCTACATTCACAGGAACTGTAAATGGAATTGATAAAACTATGGTTGGATTAGGAAGCGTTGATAATACTACGGATGATTTAAAACCCATCTCCACGGCAACCCAAACAGCTTTGGATCTTAAAGCACCCTTAGCTAGTCCTACGTT
>Ga0114964_10001723_pt1 | contig 15870 bp, 22 predicted proteins | sample C_131016_MF_Meta_FD_92638 | JGI IMG/M metagenome (GOLD analysis project Ga0114964, IMG submission 92638) | Freshwater microbial communities from Lake Croche, Canada to study carbon cycling - C_131016_MF_MetaG | ecosystem: Environmental > Aquatic > Freshwater > Lake | place: Lake Croche, Canada... | reverse complement strand
CTTGCATCTTTTCGCAGTGCAGCCGCCCACCATAGATTTTTAGTGAAGCAACTCCCGGTGCGACTTCATACAAGTCAATGTGATCAAGCCCCTTGGGTAGGGTTAAGTTGTGGCGATCAAGAAACTGCCAACCGCGGTAGTTGTTGACAATGATTGAGTCACTTGCTCGCTTTAGTATCTCGTTGGTCGAGCCATGACGAACCGCCAAAAGCAAAAGCGGTAAGTCATAGTTCCAACCGTTAAAGGTAATGATTTGATAACTGAGCAATATGCGCTTGATAGTTTGCGCATCCAAAGGATTGCCATCAAACAATTCAAAGTTACGCACATTGCCAGTTTCAATATTACTGAACGCAGCAAGAAAATAGTCCTTGTAGACCTCAAGGTCCATGACAACCTTTTCTTTCACGATCCGATCCTGTACTGTGGTGCAACCCACTGACTGGTCCAATCAAGCGGCTCACTGAGTGCAAATATGTTGCCAAACTCTTCGGCATATGCGTTTGCAACCTTTGCGTCGTAGATGAGAACGGCGTTTTCAAACGAGCGACCTGCGTTGTTAGACCAGTTCATACTGCCTGTCCACACCGCATAAGGCTTGACCTCAAGCCAAGTGGCGTCATGCGCTTCGTCGTATTTCTCTTCGACTTTGCAAAACACGCTGAACTTGTTGTGCATGCGAGGTGCCGCTGGTTGGTCCGCTGCGTTGTGATTCCCAACACATCGAACTGGATTGACGCTTGGGTCGCTGCAATAGCTCAAACGATTCGCAACGCCGGGCAGTGAGTAGCGGTCCACACCACAGTGCAGCGAGGTGTAAAGTTTGCGCAAGTTCTTTTCCCATGACGGCTTATGGCTTGTCGCTTCGTCGCATCGTAAGAAGTCTTCCTTTTGAACAACGATTGACGCACCAAACTCCGGTGTTCGCAAAGCGGTGAGGATGTCTTCTTGAGTAAACCATGCAACACAACCCAGAACAAGTTGTGAGCGCATGATTTCTTCTTTCAACACTCTGGCGTGGTCTCTAAAGATCACGCTTGTATTGCCACTTGTGATGCTTGGGTCGTGCATATGCTTGATGGCTTGGGTCGGGCCATCGCGGTTTGGTATTTCAGCGTCATGTAGGTTGAGAACGCGTTGTTCGTTTTCTACGACGTTGAAGTGCTGTGAAACCACGGTTGGTTTCCAGCCCAACCGAACAGCGGATGTTCGGGGGCTACGAAGTGCTAGGGCACCCATTAAACAAGTCCCTCTGCGGCTTCTACGATCTCTTCAAACTCGTCTTCTCTGGCTGCGCCACCGGATGCGAAGGCTTCACCATCACGTACAAATTGAACACCTTTCAATGTGCAATTGATTCGTTTTCCAAAAGAGTTGTCTTGTGGCCAAACTTCAATAATGACGTTGACATATGCGCCTGAGTAAGGCTTACCGTCTTCAGCGGTCAATGGGTTGCGTTGGCCATCTACTACGGTTGGTCGAGTTTTGCTGCGAGCTGAGATGAACATATTGCCAGCGAAACCAGCAAGGTTTGCTTTTCCGTCCCCATCGTGCAAAAAGGTGCGGTCTTTAGCTGTTAGCTCTTTTTGAACTGTTGCCCACTTTGTCCCCCATTTTTCTTTGCCAACAGTTTCAATGGCTTCTTTGCACTGGGCAACAGCTGGATGGTCCGGTTCAAAAATAAAACTTGCGCCAAAAGTTGCTGCACCTTCACCGTTGAAGGCTTTAGCTTGATGAATGCCATCTGCAAAGGCGATACGTACGTTTTTAATATTCAACTTCATTGAAGTTCTCCTGTGTGAATAGATATGGATACTGTTTTTTGATCTGCTGAGTTGTTGTTGAGATCGCTTTTAAACGCGCCAGCGAGTCGGTGCGCGTTGGTTGGACCTTTGATGCTTGGATGAGTCGTATTTGTGCCTCCTTGGGTAAAAGTTTGTGTTGCAAATTCATTCGCTAATGACCTCAAATTCATGTACCAGTGAAGTCAAGCTCAACTCAGGACGCTCGTCAGCTATTGGCACAACGATTGGCTTGGGTTCAGATTGCGTAATAAATGGCTGCAGTGAATTCCATTGACGTGGGCCAATGGTTTGGGTTTTAAGCAGTTTTTCTGCGGTTGCAGGTGAGATCAATGTCGAGTCATATATCTCTGTGTCCCGCAAGCGCATGGCTTTGAGCATCTGTGTGGCAAGTTCTGCATCCGTCCACTTACGCATACCGCGGCGGGATAGGACCGCTTTGTAGCCCGGCACATGATCGCCAGAGAGCACGCGTCGTTCTGTTTCTTGGGTGACGGCAGTGCACCAAGCAGAGATCATGTCCACCTTATCGCGTGCTCGACCAAGTTCAGCATTGCTGGCACTTGCTGGGGTGGGTAATACTTCAAACTCGGCGACGATTTCATCGCGAAGGGCAGGGCAGATTGATGCTGCTTTGCAAAAGCGACATTGCTTAGCGCCGGGTACAAGTGGAGCGTCAGGCAACGCAGCAATTTCAATTACGCGCTTTGCTTTTTTCGCAAATTGCGTTAACTCGCCAACGGTGGCAACCCATTCGCTGACATGGTTGAGCCGTGGTTGGTGGATCACCATGCGAACGCGCTCAATTCCAAGAGTTCCAAACTCGTCTAGACAGCCCAGTGCATAGAGTGCGAGTTGTTCGTTATTTGTTGCCTCTACCTTTAATCCGCGCCCATACTTCAAATCGTGAACTTGGTATTCGTCCGACTTGATGACGACAACATCTGATGTACCCCAGCAATCTTCGGCAACAACGCTCCCGCCAAAGTCCACACGGTGTTCCACAAGCATGTGACCGGTACTTTTGTATTTCTCAACGCAGTCGATGTATTGCTGAACGTATTCAGCCATCTCTGCGGTTACTTGGAATTGTTTTTCTTCAACGATGATTAACTGCCCAACGTATGCGCTGGCTGCTAATCCGCTATCTAAGGCTTTTGCTGCCAATTCATGTGCGGCAGTTCCTTCCTGTGCGTAGACACTAGAAGTGTTGGGTTGGTCAGCCTCTAACCTTTGGCTCCCGGGGCAGAGCGCTAGGCGGTAAAAGCCGCTGGGGCTGATCTTGGCGTGTTCGCTCATACGCCCTCCAACATCTGCTTAGCAGCTTCAATTGCTGTCGCATGTTGTTCTGTCTTTAATTCGCGCACCGACTTCGCATCAAACTTTGCAAGCAAATCAACCGCTTGGCTGCGACCTTTGGTATTGGCCAACTTCAAAATCAAACTGGTGAGTTCTGCTGTGCTTGATGTGGCGTGTGTTGTTTGGGGTGTGGGTGCTGTTTTGTTGGTGCGACCTGCAAGGGCTTGGCTCAAACTCACTACCGCTTCGGTCGTGCGTTTTTGCTCAACCAGCAGGTCGCTCAAAATGTCTGTTATTGGTTCATACTGCGATGTCACGTTGGCCTCTTTTTCTTGGTTGATCTGGTTACACGTTTCTACCACTTTGGCAGAATGGTGTAATGATACATACAAGTTGTAGATTGCGCAACTCGTTATTAATAACGGGCGTAAAAAAAGCGCCTCAAAGGGCGCTTTGCATACTTAAATACTATTTATTTAGGGTTTTCGGATTGAGTTGCGTATGTTTAGAGTTCCTTCAGCCATTTCTTCTGCCAATTGGATCGCCATCGCTGCCTGTTTGGTGTTTTTTACCAATAGAACGTGAATGCCAAGGCTTGAGCAATCGAGTTGCAGTGACTGCATACGGACTGCCATGACGTCTTCTTCTGCTTGGTTGTTGTGCAGTAGGAATAGGTAATACGTTTTGTTCTGACCAAAACTCATTGTTTTGGCCAGCATCAGACTTACGACAGCGGGTGCGTATTGGTTGATGTTGAAGCTAGGTGGTCGAAATGGATGGAGCATCTTGAATTCGGCCACAACGTTTTGTGAGAAGTAGTCGTGCTGCTTGGAGTTGATGCCCCTTTGGACCATGACATCGATGTTTTTCCAAAATGCCGCGTGGAGGTGTTCGCGTAGCTCTTTGCCAATCCTGTCCGGGTGGTTGTATCTCTCAAATTGAACGGCCTCGATGGTTTTTCTTGTGTGGCCGTAGTGCTGCACCAGAAGCTCGCGGCTCTCGTCTATCCACTTCTTGACAGTTTGCGGGTCTGTCTTTTTGATCCATTGCTCCACTTTCTTCTCGGTGGCTTCATCACCCAAAATCCTGATTACATGGTCTCGTAATGGACCATTTATCTCGCGCATTTCTTTTACAAAAAACCATACGTCGTTTTCAATCAATTCGTATTCAAGGTTTTGGCTTGTTTCAGCTTTGATTTTGTTGATGCCATCTAAAAACCCAGATATCGCTTCAATGCGCTCGGGTGTCGCCTTAGGGCCGGTGCCTTTTTCTTGTTCTTCTAAAAATTCTTGCAATCTTTCACTCAAAACCCCCGGCATTGGCATCGGTGATTCTTTTGTTAAGCATTCCCTGCCCAGTTGCTCGCTCCGGGAGGTTAAAAAGTTGATGAGGTTGTTGTAAGCGCCCCTGCGAGGAAACGATTGGCCACCCTCCCAGCGGGCAATGGCTTGCTGGCTGATGCCAATTCCTTCTGCCAATTGACCTTGAGTCAGGCCTAGTACCTCGCGGTCTAGTATTAGTGCTTGGGCGAACTTATTCATATGACAACCATTTACTTGTATAAGCTAGTTTATACCATTTTCGGCCGTTTAAACAAGTATTTACTCGTTTATAAGTTGTTAAAAGTGGTAAAAATGGATAGACTTTCTGGTCCAGAACTGACTTTTAGACCCCAATATGACCTCAAAAACAACAATCTCAGGCATCGAACAGGCTGTCGCTACTGTCGGCAGCCAAGAAAACCTTGCCTTGCAGCTGGGCGTAACCCAGCAAGCCGTCTCTTTGTGGCGCAAACGCGGCTGGGTGCCACCCAATAGAGCGCCAGAAATTGAGCACATCACGGGCGTGCATCGACACACGCTCATCAAACCGCGGTTGCGTGAATTGCTCGAGATTCACGCCTAAGCCCAACGATGCTCGCAATGAAACCCTTGTTTAAACCCCCAACATTTAAGAAGACAACCAATGGAATTGACTACACAAATAGGAGCCTCAGCACAGGACTGGGCGCACTTTGACCTCGTATTAGGGCTTGGCGCAGACCTGCTGCCGGTGGTTTGTGACATCGAAGCGCAGATTTCGCCGGCCTCAAAAATCAAGAAGTTGGGCAAAGTCCCAACGCTATTTGATTCAAACGGACTAGTGGTCGGCATCAAAGACTGGCCGCTGCGTAAATCCACCCATAAAGAAATAGACCGTTGGTCCAATGAGCCGGTTTATGGCATCTGTCTACAAACACGAACCGTGCGTGCTTTGGATGTGGATGTGCCAAACGTGCAGAAGGCGCAAGTCATTGAGCTATTTATAGAAGACTACCTTTTTAAAAAGCTGCCAAAGCGTATGCGTATCAACAGCGGCAAATTCTTGCTGGCATTTAAGTTGGAAGGTGAATATGGAAAGATGGCGATTGAGGTTGATGGCGGCATCATTGAGTTTTTAGCCAATGGTCAGCAGTTCGTGGCCATCGGTCAACATGAAAGTGGAGTGCCGTATTGTTGGGATGGTGGGCTGCCAAGTGAAATCCCAGAGCTAACGCCAGAAGAGTTCAAAGCATTGTGGGACGCGTTGTGCGAAGAGTTTGCAACGGGTGACATCTTGGAGGCCGATGGCCATAAAAGAAAGCGCGGTCCCAATTTATTGCTTCAAGATGAAACGGCAGATTATTTGGAAGAGCAGGGCTTGTCTCTTGGTGCCGGTAACAACAACGGCATTTTGATTAAGTGTCCTTGGAGTGATCAGCACACGGGTGGAACTGATGGAGATGGCAGCACTATCTATATGCGTGCTGGAACTAACTCGTACCAGCGAGGTCATTTCAGATGCCTACACATCCATTGCAAGGGGCGTACAGACGACGACTTTATGTCGGCATTTGGTGTCATAGCAAATCAGTTCACCGTGTTGGCGCCCGGTGCAGCATCGCAGCCGATACCTTGGCCTGACTTTACGCGTGAGAAGTCTGGGCGTATTCACCCAACACTACCAAATCTAAGTAAGGCGTTGAGACGATCGGATTTGTGTTTATTTGAAATTGGCTTTGACTTGTTTAAAGACGAAATAATGAAAGCAGAGCCGGGCACTAGCAACTGGGTGCCTTTTAAAGATTCGGACTACACAAGAATCCGAATACAGGTTGAGAAACTTGGCTTTAAACCAATCGGTCCGCAGATGATCCGCGATGGCGTCGTATTGATTGCTGATGAAAACCGTTTTGATTCAGCGCAGATTTGGTTGGAATCATTAGTGTGGGATGGTGTGCCAAGGGTTTCTGGATTTTTGCGTGATTACTTTGAGGTCGAAGAAAACGACTACACAACGGCCGCATCAAATTACGTATGGTCTGCGCTTGCAGGTCGCGTGCTAGAACCTGGAGTAAAAGCGGATATGGTTTTAATTCTTGTTGGCTTGCAAGGTGCCGGCAAGAGTACTGCAGTCTCATCAATGGTGCCCGACCTGCAATTCTTTACAGAGATTAGCTTTTCAGAAAAAGACGACAACCTCGCACGCATGATGCGCGGTCGCTTGATTGCTGAGTTGGGTGAATTGCGTGGACTAAACACCAAAGACTTGGAAGGTATCAAAGCATTTATTACAAGGCAGCAAGAGTCATGGATACCAAAGTGGCGTGAGTTTGCAACTTCTTATATGCGCCGTACGGTATTTATTGGCACTACCAATGCAGATGAATTCTTGGCTGACGAGACTGGCAACAGGCGTTTTCTTCCTGTCAAAACAGGTAATGTGGATGTAGCTGCTATCGCGCGTGACTGTTTGCAGTTGTGGGCAGAGGCTAGAGATATGTACAAGCTGCTGGGTATTCAGTGGAGAGGTGTTGAGGAGCTGGCTAAGCCCTCGCATGCAGAGCACGCAATCAGTGACTTATGGGAAGAACCTATACGCACATGGCTTGAAACTCAACATGAGTTGACAGGCATTGCACCAATTGAGCAGCCTTACTTACGTGGAATTGACATTTTGCAGAACGCTTTAGGCATTGATCCAAAAAACGCAACAAGACGCGAACAAATGCGAATTGGCAAAGTTTTACGTACTCTTGGTTACAAACCAAAAAAAGTTTGGGATCAAAACAAGATGATTAACGTGTACCTACCAACCTCATCCAACCTTTGGATGGAGGTTGGAGGGCCAGAAGGCGCATAAACACTGGGTTCATACATCCATCCAACCTCATCCAACCTTTTTATTTGTAGATACCTAGTAAAGCACTAAAAGGTAGTGTTTGGAGAAACATAGGAAAAACAGGAAATAGGTTGGATGGTTGGATGGTGGCGATAACTGAACCTGCGTTTGCTGCGGTTTTTTGCGTGTTTGATTTATAGCTGTACGCATGACACATACGTCTGCAAATAAAGTTAATCGCAACGCCATCGCTGTCCCAGTGGCGCACATAAATAACGGCAGCGCAACGCAATGTGATTAGACGAGCCGCGCAGTTTGACTTCTTACTGGTCTAGCGGCGGCAGGTGCGTATTTTTAAAAGGATGTCGCGCATGATCAAAAAAGTTCCTGTCAACGAATACGGCAAACGCATTGGTGAGGGCCACCCTCGCTCACGGCTTACTGATGAGCAGATAGATCGCATTCGTGATTTACACGAAGACCACAACTTGACCTATTTGCAATTGGGCGAGATGTACTCAGTACCGCGGACAACTATTGCTTCAATCTGTCAATACGCAAGGCGTGCGCAGACTCCGTTTGGTTGGAAGAAGTTACACACCGAAATGGCATGACTGATTCTGAGTTTGACATTGAGAGTTATAGATTAAGGCCGGATCAATTTGTTCTGCAACCTTTATACAAACATGAAAAAAACTGCATGAGTGATATTGAATGCACGTGTGGGGTTGATGAAATACTGATGGACGAAATGATTGAGGATATGGCGAATGACCACTAAAGTACAGAAATCTAGAGGAAACACTGCTAACTTAAAGCGTGCAGGTATGGGTAGGCCCAAAGGTGTACCCAATAAGGCCACAAAGGCTCTAAAGGAGATGATCCTTGGAGCCTTGGATGAAGCCGGGGGAGAGCAATACCTGCTTGAACAAGCTCAAGCTAATCCAGTTGCCTTTATGACGCTGATAGGCAAAGTCCTGCCTTCTGAAATCCAAGCCCAGTTGACTGGGGCTTTGAGTGTCTATGTGAATACCGGCATAGATAGAACACAAGTTGAGTAGGGTAAACGTAGACCTCAACTATTACCCTCGCGCATGGCAGCGGGAGTGTCACGCTAATCGCAAGCGCTTTACTGTTTTAGCTTTGCACCGCAGAGCCGGTAAGACTGAGCTTGCCATCATGGAGCTACTCGATCATGCACTTACATTCGATAAAGACTTGGGGATGTTCTTCTATGTGGCCCCGTTCCTCAAGCAAGCGAAGGCAATTGCTTGGTCGCGCCTTAAGCAGCGCATTGAGCCTATGCGCCAACACGGTGTCGTCGATGTCAATGAAGCTGACTTGTCGTGCACTTTTAAGCACAATGGGGCAGTCATTCGCATATTTGGTGGCGATCTGCCTAACGCTATGCGCGGCGTACGGCTCGACGGTGCGGTAATTGACGAAGTAGCGCAAATCAAGCCTGAGGTCTGGACTGACATCTTGCAGCCAGCTTTGTCTGACCGATTGGGTTGGGCATTGTTTATTGGTACACCGTCTGGCATTAACTTGTTTTCTGAGCTGTACTTCAAGGCCAAAGATTACGAAGACTGGTGGAGCAGCAGATACACGGTTTATGACACCAACTCGATAGACGAGGGTGAGGTGGTGCGTCTCAAACGCGATATGAGCGAAACATCCTTTGCCCGTGAGTATTTGTGTGACTTCAATGCTTCTGGAGACAACCAACTGATATCGCTGTCAGATGTCGAGATTGCTTGTTCAAGGGTTATCAAGCCCGATCAAATTGGATTTGCAGCCAAAGTAATTGGCATCGACCCGGCACGCTTTGGTGACGACCGCTCAGTTATCTTTAAGCGCCAAGGGCTGCAAGCCTTTGATCCACATGTCTATAGAGGCATAGACAACATGGACTTGGCCAGTAGGGCTGCAGCCATAATCAATGAGTGGCAGCCAGATGCTGTATTTTGCGACGCGGGTAACGGATCAGGTGTCATTGACAGACTTAGGCAACTGGGCTTTGACGTGATTGAAGTGCACTTTGGGGGTAAGCCAACCAACATCAAATACCTCAACAAGAGGGCAGAGATGTGGTTTGAGATGAGAGAGTGGTTAAAGCTCGGTGCATCTATTCCAAATATTACTGACCTCAAGCAAGACTTGGCTGCACCTATCTATTGGTACGACAGTGCAGGGCGTGTGCAGCTTGAACCTAAGGATGACATCAAGAAGCGTGGTCTACCAAGCCCAGACTTGGGTGATGCACTGGCAGTGACGTTTGCGCATCCAGTGGCTAAGTTGACTGAGTTGGAAACTTACAAGCGCAACTCAAAAGAAGCACGGCTTAGAGAGTACGACCCGTTCGAGAGTATTCGCTAGCGACTAACTACCTTGGTACCAATGTCTTAACTCGTGCGGGGCAAATATAAACACAAGTGGGATGCATAAGAGTGCTGCCAATATCCATCTAGACTTTGGAAAACGTTTCAAAACATAAAGCAGCACAGCAGCTGCAATGATTCCCAATATCAAGCGCACTTATGGAGCAATCTCACAATTAAAGGTGTCTTTTTGTTTTACAGAGTAAACATGAAGAGTTTTATCGGATGAGTACCAAACAGCGGGCTCACCAACTGATACGCTTGTTAGATCATTGCAATTGGTTGCGCGAGCACCCTCAGCATCGCCTAAGCTGTTAGTAGTGTGAACCTTCCAGCTCCATGTAGCATTTTTGCGCTCCATGTTTTGAAGAGACAGGCATTTATTTGTAACGCTAAATGCAAACAACTTACCTTGAAAGTAAATTTGAGTTTGCCCATTTTCTGGTGTGCAAACGTACTTTTTAGTTTGCGCATTTGCATTTGCATACAAGCATATAAAAACAAGTGCGCATAGTTGTAAAAAAGGCTTTTGCATTTATTTTTCCTTATTTACTTCATCAGCTATTGAAGCAAGAAGTATTGCAATAAAGTACAAAAGAACAAAAATACCCAGTGCGAGCCATTCAAGATTGCCAAAAGTCGCTTTGTCAATTTTAAAGAAAATAAAAGCTAGTAAAAAAGACCCGGCAATAAGAATTCGAATTAAGTTCATGTAGTTACCCTTTATTTGTCGTTTAACTGATTGCTGATTTCTTCAAGCAATTCGTTTGCTTGCACGGTATGTTTATGGATGAGTAATAAAACAGAAGCGACGTCAAACGTAAGAGCTAAAAAGCCAAAGAACATACAAAGATATCTTCGGCGATGAACTGGTGCAGTTTTTCAAAATTCATAATTTGCAAACCAAGGTCTTTTCAACTTTATTTCGTTGAATTGCCAAATCAATTGTCTTCCAAGCAGTATCAAAGGCGATTTCATTTGTCTTTGATACTGTTCCATCCCCCTTAAGGTAATCTACGTTTGGAACTGCTCGTTGGATATCAAGTTTGCAGTCAATTTCCATATACATGGTGTCAACTAATCCCTTTTCTCCCCACCATTGACGCAGGTATCTTTTTACATTTCCGTTTGTTTTTACGCTCTTTACATCCACCTTCAGCAACGGATATGGCGACTCAGAATTTATCGTCACCCATTGATTTTCAGAATGGGCAATATTTACTCCGAACAATAATGAAATCACAATTAAAAGTTTTTTCATGTCTTTCACTCAATTTCAAGAATCACGAAGTTGTCCCAACTGCGATACATCTTTCGAAGTGCCTCCATTGCTGCGCTCTCTGTATTGCCATAGGCAAGTCGATCAAGCTGGAACAAGCAGGCTGCACATGCCCCAACAAACGAGGCCAGAATGACAACAACCGTTTGGTTCGATATCTTTCCCATATTAGGCCTCCAATATTAATAAATCATTATAGGTACGCATGATGACGTAATCTGCCCATAAAGTCGCCGCTAACCTTTACGAGGAGTGCGACTATGTGTGGTGGATTAGGTTCAATTGCTGGGGCAATCGCCGGCTTTATGCTGGGTGGTCCACTGGGGGCGGTTGCAGGTGCTGCCGGTGGAGACGCGATGGTGGATCAACCACAAAAGCGTGCCCAAGAATCCCTTGATATGCAAAAGACCGCTGCTGAACAAGCAACGGCACAAGCGACCAAACAAGCCGATTTGGCTGAGCAAGCCAACAACCGAGCTAACGCTAAGTCACCAGACATTACCGCTGTGCTCTCTGCCAATGAGCAAGCTGCCAAAGGTGGTCAATCCAGCACCATGCTCACAGGCCCCACAGGAGTAGACCAGTCGCAGCTCAACTTGGGTAAAAACACACTGCTTGGTTCTTAATGTCTGAATACACAGGCGACAACCAACCAGATGTACGCGGATCAAACCGCGAGAAGATTTACACACGCTGGGGACAACTTAAAGCTGAGCGTGCCAGTTGGTTAGCCCACTGGAAAGAGATAAGCGACTATTTATTACCTCGCTCAGGGCGCTTCTTTATCCAAGATAGAGACAAAGGTTGGAGACGCCACAACTCCATTTATGACTCAACTGGCACAAGGTCACTTCGCATCCTCGCAGCCGGAATGATGTCTGGAATGACAAGCCCAGCGCGACCTTGGTTTCGACTGACTACAGCAATACCTGAGATTGACGGGCAAGGGGATGTAAAGCTGTGGTTGTCTCAATGCCAAAAGATCATGCTCGATATCTTTGCAAGATCAAACACCTACCGGTCATTGCATTCAATGTACGAGGAGATTGCAGCCTTTGGTACAGGTGCGTCCATCATCTTGCCTGACTTCGATAACGTGGTGCATCACTACCCACTCACAACGGGTGAGTACTGCATAGCAACTAACTACAAGGGGGAAGTGGACACCCTCTATCGCGAGTTTCAAAAGACGGTGCATGAGGTTGTTGCTGAATTTGGTTACGAGAACTGCTCCAACTCCACTAAAAGCCTTTATGACCGCGGCTCGCTAGACGCTTGGATCACTATTGTTCACGCCATTGAACCTAGAAGCGCAAGAGACCCATTAAAGTCTGATTCCAAGAACATGCCTTGGAAGTCTTGCTACTTCGAGCTAAATGGTGAGCGCAGCCAATACCTGCGTGAATCTGGATTTAAGAAGTTTCCTGCCGTGTGCCCACGATGGTCAACGACCGGTGGTGATATCTATGGCAACTCTCCCGGCATGGAAGCACTTGGTGACATTAAGCAGCTGCAGCATGAGCAACTGCGTAAAGCACAAGCCATTGACTTCAAGACAAAGCCACCGCTTCAAGTGCCAACCAGCATGAAGAACAGGGATGTGGAAACCCTGCCCGGTGGAATTAGCTTTGTCGATATGAATTCACCTAGTGGTGGCATCAAGACGGCGTTTGAAGTCAATCTAGACCTCTCACACCTGTTAGCTGATATTGGGGATGTACGTGAGCGCATAAGAGGCAGCTTCTATGCAGACCTTTTCCTAATGCTGGCTAACCAAAACAACTCCAATATGACGGCAACAGAAGTGGCGGAGCGACACGAAGAGAAGCTCTTGATGTTGGGACCGGTGTTGGAGCGTCTTCAAAACGAATTGCTTGATCCACTCATTGAGATCACGTTCGATCAGATGATGGAGGCAGGCATCGTGCCGCCACCCCCACAAGTGTTGCAAGGTGTGAACTTAAACGTTGAGTACGTAAGCATGCTCGCGCAAGCACAACGCGCTGTCGGCACTAACTCAATAGATCGCTTTATGGGCACATTGGGCCAAGTGGCGCAATTCAAGCCGGAAGTGCTCGACAAGGTCAACACTGACAAGTGGGCCGACCAATACGCTGATTTGCTAGGCGTCGATCCGGAAATATTGGTTCAAGAGGACCAAGTGGCAGCCATTAGGAAGCAGCGTGCACAGGCTCAGCAACAAGCTGCGCAGATGGAGCAAATCAATCAAGCCTCTACGGCAGCCAAGAACCTTGGCCAAACACCTACAAATAGTCAAAACGCATTGACAGATGTGATGAGTATGTTCTCTGGCTACAACTCGCCGTCACCTCAACAACTCTAAGGAAATACCTATGGCCTTGGTCAATATGGCAGTGCCAGACAACGAAGTAGCTGAGTACACACCCAACCCATATGGGTATGGTTTGTGTTTACGTCTGACTGAAGAGCAAGTCGAACTATTGGGTCTAGACAAGAACCCACCCAAAGCCGGCTCTGTTGTCTCCATCCGAGCCTTTGCCAATGTGGCGCAAGTCACCACTAGCTACAACCCAGCCGAAGAAGCTGCAGAGGGTGAAGACCCAGAGGGCATTGATGTGGCTCTTGAATTACAGATCACAGACTTAGAAATTACAGACACAACAGACATGCAAGGCCAGCGCGCAACCATGCTCTACGGCGCTGACACCGACTAGGTACGCATGACAACCAATAACGGTAATAAATTCGCACATGAGAACTTCGATCCTCTCGATTTACGCGCTCAGGAGAAGGCCCTCGCTGATAACAGCGAGCGCAACAAGCTGACGCTCCAAACGGAGCAAGAGGATTTCAAGTGGCTCATGGGTAACAAGCGCGGTAGACGAATTGTTTGGCGACTGCTTGAGCGCACAGGGGTGTATCGAAGTAGCTTTACAGGCAACTCCGAGACATTCTTTCGCGAAGGAATGAGAAATGTGGGTCTGGCCCTCTTGGACCAAGTTCACACGATCACACCTGACCAATTTGCCGTCATGTTGAAGGAACAAAAGGAATCTAAAGATGACAGATAACGCGCTAATGATGGACGCCACAAACACCACTGACGGCCCCGTTCAAGCGAGCGCTGCGCCAGCAGAAGCGATTCAACCCGCAACTGCAAACGCAGCACCACAACAGCAATCAACCCAAGGTAGCGACTCTGCTGCTGCGACAAACCCCGCAGCTCCAGAGCAGATCGAGGGCGCTAAGGACGCTGAATCTGCAAAACAGACAGCACCTGAGAGTTATGAGTTCAAAGCGCCTGATGGCGTCGTTATTGACGACACCACTATCAGTGCTTTCTCTGACGTCGCCAAAGAGCTGAATCTGCCGCAAGCTGATGCGCAAAAGTTGATCGACAAAGTTGGGCCAGTCATGGCCAAGCAACAAGCCGAAGCTCTTAATCAACTCAACACTTCATGGATTGAAGGCGTTCAAGCTGACAAAGAAATAGGTGGAGCAAAACTTCAAGAGAACTTAGCGGTAGCCAAAAAAGCGATGGAGCGTTTTGGCACACCCGCATTGCGTGAGTTGTTGAACGAGTCCCGCTTGGGAAACAACCCGGAAGTTATCCGGTTTATGTACCGAGCAGGTAAAGCAATCAGTGAGGACAAGTTTGTGGCCGGAGGCCCAGCAAGTCCAAGTGGATCAAGAGACCCCGCAAAGTTTCTTTATCCAAATCAAACAACTTAAAGGATTTATAAATGGCTACCTTATCAACCAGCGCCTTAACCCTAGCGGATTGGGCAAAACGTATCGACCCTGAGGGTCGTGTTCCTGTCGTCGCAGAACTCTTGTCTCAATCAAACGAGATTTTGGAAGACTGTATGTTCATGGAAGGCAATCTGCCCACAGGTCACCGCGTTGTGATCCGCACAGGCTTGCCAACTGTCTACTGGCGTGCCATCAACCAAGGTATTCCAACCACCAAGTCCACAACCGCTCAGGTTGATGAGTCTTGCGGCATGTTGGAAGCCTACTCCGAAGTCGACAAAGACTTGGCTGAATTGAACGGCAATACCGCTCAGTTCCGTCTGTCCGAGGACACCGCCTTCTTGGAGTCGATGAACCAAACACAAGCTCAGACCTTGTTCTATGGCAACCCCGGCACTGATCCAAAACAATTCTTGGGTCTTGCTACACGCTACAGCTCAACCTCAGCAGGTAACGGTCAAAACGTTATCTCTGCCGGCGGCTCAGGCTCAGACAACGCATCTATCTATTTGGTGGTGTGGGGTGACAACACTGTTTTCTGTCCTTTCCCCAAAGGCTCAAAAGCAGGTTTGATCCATGAAGACTTAGGTCTCAACACCGTGTGGGATTCCGCTGGTGCTCGCTACCAAGCCTATCGCACCCACTATCAGTGGAAGAACGGCCTAGTTGTTAAAGACTGGCGCTACGTTGTGCGTATTGCCAACATCGACATCTCCGATTTGATTGGACAAACTGGCACCCAAGCCGCCAGCGCTTCAACCAATATTGTGAAGTTGATGGCTCGCGCGCTGTATCGCATCCCCAACATGGCAATGGGTCGTCCAGCCTTCTACATGAACCGCACGGTTCACAGTGGTTTGGCATTGGCTGCACTCGATAAGAGCCAGTACGTCTTGAAGATCAACGAAGGTTTGACGCAGTTCGGCACACCTAGCAGCTACTTGTCCTTCTTGGGCGTTCCGCTGCGTCGTGTTGACCAACTTCTCAACACTGAAGCCGTAGTGTCTTAAACCATTTAAAGGAAAACAAACCATGATTACCGATGCATTCTTACGTCTAAGCGACGGACAAGCACTTACTACAACAGCGGTCTCTACCAACACCGTGGACTTGGGCGTTGCCCGAGACATGGGTGCAGGTGAAGACATCTACGTGTACTTCACTGTCCCAGTCGCATTGGCCGGCGGCACAAGCGTGACTTTCCAAATCATTACTTCTGCTGCAGCCAACT
>Ga0114964_10001720_pt1 | contig 15888 bp, 19 predicted proteins | sample C_131016_MF_Meta_FD_92638 | JGI IMG/M metagenome (GOLD analysis project Ga0114964, IMG submission 92638) | Freshwater microbial communities from Lake Croche, Canada to study carbon cycling - C_131016_MF_MetaG | ecosystem: Environmental > Aquatic > Freshwater > Lake | place: Lake Croche, Canada... | reverse complement strand
TCAAGAACTATACCTCACTGGTTCCCAAGGCAGAGGTCGACAAGTTCCTGCGCGACTTGAAAGAAAATGCGCAGTCTTCCGTGGGTGTTATGATTAGTCGTACCACCGACATTCATGGGAAGAATGGAGGTGGACCTCTACTCTGTGAGTTTGATGGCGATAAAATGATGATCTACATCAATCGCTTTGAAGAGTTCTGCGGAGAAGATGAATACAAGGTCTTTTCCATGTTACTAGGACTCTTTCGAATCTGGTGGGAGTATCACCGTGAAGAAAATAATGGATTTGATCGTGTTGAAGTGATCCGTGAATTGGAGCGATCGATCGAGGAGCTGGCAAAGCGTCGAACCGATTGGAAACGCCATCGAGCTCATCTGGATGAGATCGGTCGCTGGACAACGGATCTGATCGATGAATGCGAAGATCGGATCGATCGGATCTTGAAAAAAGTGCGTAATGTTTCTGAGCTGGCCGCGCCTTCTGCGGCGATTCCTGAAGGAGTCTTTCGAGATTCGGGTGAAGATAAAGAACGGATCTGGGTTGGATCGATCATGCGTTGTTGCGTCGCAGGAGGAGAAATCGAAGTTCGTGAACTGGTGGAACTCTTAAAATCTCAACACAAACTGTCTAGCGATACGATCCGATCCAATATCATGTCGGTTCTCCGAGATACAGCAGTGATCAAAAAAGGGATCGTCAAATGGGTCACTGGTATTTCTAAGTTTATTCCACCTTGCGCCATTCAGATCGGAAAATAAAACAGATTATTTCTTAGCGTGTACCTTAACATCATGAAGTTCATACACTTTCGTTTCAGGAATCAAGTGAACCCTTCTAGGGACTTTCACGTTTACCAAATGTATTTTGCGTGAGTTCTTACGTGAACGAACACGCGTCAACTGAAGAACCGTCGAACGCTTCTTTGAACCTTTTCGCATTTTCTTTTGTCTAAACTTTTTTACTCGTAATGGCTTTGTAGCACTCGTAGTAGGAACAAGTGTGATTGACGTGAATCGAATTGCTTTAGAGCTGTATGACGGTGCTGCCTTAGTCGGTTGTACAATTGCCGCCTTTGATACAACCTTTAAAGGCGACGGTGATGATTCTTGTGTTGTATTTGGAGACTTTGCCATATGCGTGGATGAATGTTCGCTCATCTGTATCGACAAGAAGATACAGATTCCTATTACAACAAATAGAAGGCATATCATTATGATATCATAGCGCGTACATCGTGGAGTATTCTTCATGGTTACCTTTCAATATCCCCATCTATCTGATTCAATTTTTCAATAAAAATACACACTATTTTTATTTAAGAACGGGAAATATTTGTAATAATTTCTTGGAGTAATCCGTTTGACATGAGACTACATACATCCGACAATGCCGAATGACACTCTCGATATCGTTTTCGCTCAGGGCTTTGTGGTGTTAATGCTAACATGGCGATCATTATCGTCAATGCGATAATTGCAGAAATGGTGTCTGAATAGGGGTTACGATGCATGGTTGATTTTTATCAACCACTGTTACGGGTTCAATTTTTTAATGACATTTTCCAATATGCGTCTGCTTCAGATGATGATGATGATAGGCTCCACTATCACACAGTGCGACGCATTTCCTATATTCATCATGGCGTTCTGTTAGGACTAACTTTGATGCTGGTAGGTAGACACCAGGATAGTCATTCCCTATACTAACATCATACATCAGGAATGCCGAACATATGATTAATAATGTATATACGTAGCACCACATGACTTATCCTTTGATTATACGGAGATCACGATCAATTTTATGATTTTTTTTTTGTAATTTCTAATAAATGAACTCGGCAGAAATCCGGCAACATATGCGCCATTTTCTTACTGTTACCCTTGACTTCGATCAAGCGAAACAGTATCTCATTCCTCTCCGTCCTACGGCGATGGATGGTTATACATTGATCGAAAGTCGTTGTCTATGGTTTTCTTTGCTGATTTACAAATTTAAAGTAGAAACCAATATCACACATGGCGTATGGGTCGCCGCACGAAACTTCATATTAGAAACCTTACGTCAAGAGGGTACACGCGACACGTCCGCGCGCATCTTTCTTTCTCTCTTCGAGGAATGGAAAAAACAGGATCATATCTCCTTTGTCAATGAAGTAATCGGGTATTATCTTGAAGTTCTCCACTTGAAACAAACCATTGAAGAAACCAGAGAGGAGAATACCATTGCGGAGTGGAAAGACAACTACCAAGGATTGATTCATAAGATCCGTGATGCCGCGCAGCGCATGGGATTCTTGGCAGAACTCGATGCGCGTGTTGCAGAGGTCGATCGTGTTCGTCATTCTCTCGTTGAAAACATGATGAAGCGAGTTTACTGGGACATGATTGAAAATGACATTAAAGAAGAAAAATACAGCACAGTCATTTGTCAGCTTCTTGAATTAAAGGACCTTATCAAAGAGATCATTCCTTCTCGATTTCATCCCGATCTTCACGACAAGTTCGATATTGAGTTTATCCAGACGAATTTGGAACAACAAACACTTGATCCTGCGTATTTGATTTCGCTTTGTCGTTGGATCATGGATTCCATGAAAGAATGGGACAGCGCCTCCACTCGCCCATTGTATGATCGCGAGATTTCTACCTGGGAACAATCGATTGGAACACTTGAATGGCCACGTTTTCTTCGTTTCAGCTTGGAACTCTGTACACTTCTAGCACTCGACGCCAAAACACGTGTTTCTATTTGGCGTTCCTTGATTCGACCTAAATCCGAATGAGAATAGGAGAGTAGCATGCGTACCGTTGTGATCTTTACAGGAGCACTTCGAACGATCAAAAAGACCATTCGGTACTTTAAACAGAATGTTCTTCGTGACGGCGTCGATGTGTTTGTCTGTGTTCAAAATGATACCCAACAATCCGATGAAGAATGGACTTCATGGTTTCAGGAACAAATGGGCGCCCATCTTCGATCGATCGAATGGTTCTCCTTGGCCAAACATCCTGAATGGATTATTCACCGTGATCAATTATTAGAACACCTTCAACTCGACAATGGGTGGAAAAATTACCTACGTACTAGCGGATCCATGATCGAATATTTTCAGTTACAGTTGGCGCATATGAAGGTTTGCTTATATGAACAGCAAAATGGATTTCAATATGATTATTTAGTCCGTGGTCGCACGGATTCGATCTATGCCAAACCCGTCGATTTTCACTGGCTGACCTGGACCGATGAGGAAGTGGGTCAGCGTTTAGAACGGATCCGATCCGAACTGATCCGATCTTCGATCGATGTGAATGATCGAAGTCTCCTCCAATATTTTATGTCCACGATCACTTCCGATACAACCATCCCCAATTTACCACGGATCTTTGCGGATTATGTATTGAACGATGCGGATCGCACACCGATCGGATCGATGGATCCAATTACGGTCAATCGTTATCTTAAGAATGGACGCTATATTCTGACCATACGAAAAAATAACCTCTACATTGTCCGCCGTTCCTTGTTCTTTTTAATACCCTCCTTGGGAACAATGTATGGTCTTCCTCGTACTCCTGCTGCCGATGATTATTGGTTCAATGCCGAGTGTCAATTTCGGTCCGCCTGTTATTTTTCAGGATTGTCTATTTTCGATTATAGTACCTTATTTGAAGAGAAGTCACTCGAATATCCGAGTAAATGGAGAGAAGCTGACTTTTTTGATTTAGAGTTTAATTTGATTAATCCGTCGATGTTGTATTGCGTAGTTCGAAAGTAACCTAGTGGCGTGACTTACCAATTCGCGTGCCATTTCGAAGAACCATAAAGTTCTCTTGAGATGATAGAGGCATCCATGACTGATCCACTTCCGCAAACCGATCCGACAAGGTTGATGAGCGATCCCTACCTTGTACCAATTGTTCTAGTTGCTGTTCTTGCTTTTCTTGTTTTATTTGTGGTGATTGTCCTTGCGTAACGAACTCTTCGTCCGAGGTGCTAGAGTCATCCATCTCCAATGGGGGCATAACGACATCGTCATATGCAAAGGGTGGAATGGAATGAAAGTCTTGAAGAATGCCACCCAGATTCATATCCATCGCGTACCAGCGATGCTCGATTTCCGTCCAACGCATTCCTGTCACATCTTCCGATACATCCGCACGATGTTTATACGAAATCGCCTCAATGGTATGGATTCCTTCCATTTGCTCATCGGATAAGCACAGAATCTTTTGAATCGATTGACGAACTGTATAATCCTTGTGATAATGGAAATCGCCCGAGAAGTCCTCCATGACGATTTCATGTACATTATTGTATCGTCTCCAAATGTTGAAGTAATGTTGATTGTAGATACGGATGGTGCCAAGGAAATCCAGTTTCTGCGTAACATGGCCGTTCGGCAACATGATCTTGGAAAGGGTATCGAGATGGTGAGAACGAGACATGAATTACGGGTTGATTTCAACCCATCCGCTGATCGATTTCAATTTTATTTGCGACAGCTTAAATCTTTTTTTAGATGTAATAGTAGAATGGGTATCATCAACAACGACGTATACGTTTGCTCCAACGGTGTTCAGAAGACAGGCACCTACATTTCCTTTGCGACAGAAACAATTTATATTGTCCAGAGTTCGAATGGCATGTATCCTATGCCGACTCAGGTGATGCCATCCTCTAGTACACCTAGCTATAACGTTCGTGCCAACTATCGCATCTTCTGGGATCAGGAGTGTCGTGAGACGGGCAAGACCTTCATTGATTTGAAGTCGATTAATGCTACTCTGACGGCAGATCAGTTGAACAGCAACATTTATAGTATTCTGTATGCCGAACTGAAAGCGCTTTACCCGAATTCGGTCGACGAAATGGTTGTAGCACCTGTTGTAGCACCTGTTGTAGCACCTGTTGTAGTAGATGCGTCCACTATGTCTCCCAATTAAGTTCTTATTCCTGATGTATTTCCTATGGATTCTTACTCCACGCGATATACATTATTGCGCCATGAATTGTTTCAGATTTTGTACATCTTTACGTAAATCACTTACATTTGCCATTACCGTTTCAGGTGAATAGGATACATTCTTATTCAAATACACCATCGGAGGATTTGTCTTGTCTGCCATTTGATCATGATACAGCGAGTTTCCTTGCATGTCTATATTGGATACCGTTTCCCCTGCGGTTGACTCTTTCGGAGGATCCGCTTTACAAAGTGCCGCGTCTTTTACTTGACCATCGCATACCGTATTGTCTTTTACCGCTACGCATGTATTACTGGAGGGACACCACGAACAACTTGATTTGTTCGCACATGATACGCATGTGGTATACTCTGCGCACGATACATCCACAAACGTCTCTTTATGTTTGGATGAACGAATAAAGAGTAAGATTAACAACAACAATACTAATACGACAAGGCGATCCATCTACTACTTATTTCTTTAATGTATGGCGGCGATTTCTTCGTGTTCGTCTTACTGATCCATGTGTTACGTTGTGTTGAATCATAATATCTTCTAGCGCTTGTTTCATGATACGAATCCCATTCTTACTACATGTAGTACAATTAGAAGAATTAGGAGTCACTTTTCGGATCAGATGTAACAAATCTGTCATGGTAAAGGCTGTCGCATCCAAATGAATTATTTCCTCTTCCCATACATCCGTAAGGTATCCATATAACTCATACCCATTTACTCTTGCTTCTTCCAAACACTCTACATAAATCTGTGCGATCCGATCAAATGAATTATATGTTTTGTACTCTGGAACCTTATAGTAATTATTCTGAAGAGCCTCTTGAAGGGACGGGTGCTGCTGATCATCAAAAAAGAAGACGTTTTCAGTCGTTATGTTCTCTGGCGCACCATGCGTAATCAAAATGGTTTGGAGGGTATCCCATGATTTTGTGTTATGAGGCGATGTATACTGGTCAAGAAATCGACATGAATGATTCCAATGAATACATGGCCCAATGATTGGGATTCCAATCGAACGGTGAATGATATCTCGTATGAAATGTAAACTGGGAAGATATCTGTTATTGCTATAGATCGCGACCCCTTTTATGATCGGGCGCATACGAGCAATCTTGCGCATAACGGCAAGGATTCCAGGACGAAGAATCCCAAGCGGTTGATCCGATTGTTCCTCTCTCACGACTCGATCCACAAACCGTTCATACGCGATGGATAGCTTCGTATTCAAATCGTCTGAAAAATAGGGCATTAAAAAAGGATGTTTTTCTTTTATAAGACTCTTTACCGTTAGCGACATTAAAAAATAGCAAACGATACTAATGTCTGCCAATGTTTGGTCTAAATCAAATACAATATAGCTCATTACCTGGAGCATTCTTTTTTATTTAGGAGCGATTTTAGGCCCTCGGCGAATGATTTGCTTTCCATCGATGCGTTCCGTGGGTGGAATGTAACGTAATCCGAGAAAGCGAAAGATGTTCTCCTCTGATTCCATCTGCGGGACAGGCTTGGATTCTGTGGGAGTCAAGGCGTGTTCACGTGGTGAAGTCACCTTTGTTAAGGCGTGTTCATTCAATGTATATCCCTTATTCAACGCATGTTGGCGAAACGCTACATTGAACCGATCCGATCCGGTAAAGTAGAGAACCGAATACGCATATTCCTCTTCAGGCGTCATCAGTAAATCGAGACGACGTGCGACCGATGCTTCATCACGACGGCAAATTGCCATACACTTGTGCTCTCCAATCGCAAGAACCTCTTCAATATAACCAGCCTTCTTAAGATTCTCTACGATTTGCGCCAGGTGTTGTTTCACCTCCTTTGTTCCTTTCGGGACACGAATCAGAACATCAATGTCGCCCGATGTCTGTAGACCACGGCGAAAACTTCCCACAATTTCGGCGGTGAACGGCTTCAAATAATGGAAAATGATGTCCTGGTGCTCCATCATTTCCTCGCGCGGAATCCGCTCCAAGAGTTGCTCGTAATATTTCAGGCCCACCGTTTGCTTGTCATTGAGGAGTTTAGGATTCTTGATGAGTTCCGTGCGGAGTTCCTGAATGGTTCGAAACCCCTGTTTGGTTAGGTCCGTTGCTTTCGCAGGACCCACTCCATAAATGTTTTGGAATGCGGTAAGGGCCTCTATCGGATACAGAGCTTTCGCCTTTTCGGCGGAGCGAAGCTGACCCGTTTCCAGAATCTCTTTGATTTTCTTCTCGATTTGTGTTCCCAACCCCTTCATAGACTTGACATCCTCAAAGGATATCACGGGTTCTTGGCGTTGTTTCAATGCGGTAATGACGGTTTGGTACGCACGCGCTTTGAACGGCTGTTTGTCCGCCAGGTCACGCTTTCGCAGAATATCCAGTGCTTGGATGATCGTCTCTTTGTAATCCATGGCTTGTGTGTTTTCTAAAAAAATAGTTTATTTCAATTTTTTTATCGAAAGAATGGAAGCGGGTGTTCCTCTTTATAAAACGGGAAGTCTGTGACTTGGTACGTCCATTTGATTTTAATGTTATTGTAATGATCATGAATGGTATATGTCTTCATCACACCCTCCTCATTTTTCATGTATTTCAGAGTCGTATCTTCGTCGCGATCAATGTAGAAGTTTAGAAGAATGGTGTCACCCGACTTGGTTCGTGGAACAATTTTCAGTGCACGTCGGTACGATTCGCTGATGCCTGATAGCGTGCGTGGAATCCGCTTCGGTGATTCTTGAGACAATGAAACCAGTATCTGTGCTGCTTCCTCCATTCTCTTTGTTTCAGACCGAGTTTGCATGTGTGACTTCTCACTCCATTGTGTCTGTTATTTCAATTTTTATCGGATCATCTAAAGTCTTGGTTCCTTCTTTCTTTATGAAGTTTGTTCGTAACACGCTCGTAGATCCTTCCGCATATTGGAACGGGATAAAACCGTTGCCTGATGAAATCAATGTCATCAGCTTTCATCCTCAAATGGCCGAGTTCGAGCTTCTTTCCATTCTCTGTACCCTCCAGGGCTATCTCACCGCATTTGATTTATTAGCAGGAGCCGTAGCGGATACGGAGAAGGATCGTGATATTCAGTCGGTCATGACCGCATTTCATTCCTATCTCTATCCCAAAATGCCTCTTTCCAATTATACCGAAACCGATTGTCGGTCTAAACCATCTTCTGGAAAACGTAGCGCACCCATCGATCCTTCATAAAATTTGATGTTTGATTGTCTATAAAAATAGACACACCAATGGCAGCTGAATCCAAGAAACTCAAGAACCAAGTTGTTGAGCCTGAACTATGCGTCGTTTGCTCCGACCGATTTACCACCATTCTTCGCAAGAAAACCACATGTAAGTTTTGTAATGCTAGTGCCTGCTGTAAATGCGTCGAGCAGTACCTTCTGACACGTCATGAAGATGCCCACTGTCTTCATTGTCGTGTCAATTACAACGATGCCACCCTCCAAGAAATCTGTACACGTACCTACCTCAACCAAACCTACTTCAAACATCGCCAAGAGGTTCTCATCAACCGCGAACGTGCCAACCTCCCCTTGCTTCAAGATGCCGCCTTGCGAGAAAAACGCATGCGAGACCGCTGGGCACAAGAAGCCATTATCAATAAACGCATTGGCGAGTGTACTCAAGAGCGTCAACGAATCAACGCTGAACACAGCAAATTATACGTTCTGACCTATGGACCACAGCGTGTTCAAGGAGAACTACATCGCGAACGTCTTATTAAACTACAAGAGCTTAGTGACCAAATGGAAGAATTTCGCGACCAAGTCCGACAAGAAAAACATTTGCTGTACCTCATGCGCTGGCCTGCGAATACGGGCGCCGAAGATGCGGCCGGCGAAGAAGAGAAAAAAGAAGAAGAGAAAAAGAAGTTCGTTCGACGCTGTACTCGAGATGGATGCCAGGGTTTCCTTAGTACCGCATGGAAGTGCGGGTTGTGTGAGTGGTATAGTTGCGCCAAGTGTTTCGCCGTGAAGGGTGAAACACATGATGTGGAACACGAGTGTAAAAAGGAGGACGTTGAAACCGCCGAGCTCATCAAGAAAGACTGTAAGCCGTGTCCAAAATGCGGCGAGTTCATTGAGAAATCCTCGGGCTGCGACCAAATGTTCTGTATTAGCTGTCAGACACCCTTCTCTTGGATAACCGGTAAAATCGTCACCTCTGGTCCCATTCACAACCCACACTATTATGAGTGGATGAAGCGAACCGGCGGTGCCATCCCACGTAATCCGGCCGATGTCCCATGCGGCGGCTTTCCTGGTGCGTGGGAACTCGTGCGATTTCCTCGCGGCATCAGTCGAGCGGTTTCCACCCCCTTCTACGAGTTTCACCGCGTGTGTATGGAACTACAAGACTTATCTACCCGTCAGTATCGTAGTCATATCGACCAGGCTCCTTTAAACCAATTGAACATTAAGTTCCTTCTTGGAGAGCTTGATGAAAAGAAATGGGGCCGCCTTCTTGCGGTTCATGAGAAGAAACGAAAACGCGATGCGGAAATCCAAGAGGTTCTAGGGGCCTTTCGAATGGTAGCGGTCGAACTCATCAATCGTGTTCAACATTATCGCGACGAACGTGTTCGAAGCTTTACTGAACTAATTCATTTGAAAGCAGAAGAGTTCTTGATTGACCTCAACGCCCAGATTCAAGAGCTGATTGCCATGATTAACGACGCATTGCGTACCACAAGCATTAATCATTCCTATAGTGTCCCCTATATTAACATCACCTTCCATGAAAAAGAAAAAGTATACTACTATCGTACTCTCACCAAGAACTTTAAGACCGAAGTAAAACGACCGCGAAAAACGAAAGAAGAATCCGATTCGGACTCTGACTCTGTCGCCACCGAAGAACTTCCTCAAGACCCCTTTTCCGAAGAAGAACAAATTCAACTTGCCATTCATGCCAGTCTTCGTTAATTACAACTTCGTGTATTTATCTTTTTAATAGTAGAGATGCGGTACGGATACTGGTATGCGTTTTTTCTGTTTATTCTTCTTGTGGCGATTACTGTGTCCACAAACGTAGAAGGATTCTTTGGTGGAGAATCGTTCGCCGTCCTCCAATGTTGGATGGAATGTGCGATCGAACATACCGATCACATGTTTGCGTCCCCTGCGTTCCAAACAAAGTTACGCGCACTTAAATCAATTGCGTCATAAAAGGATAGAATGTGTGGAATCTTTGGTGTGGTCGGTCTAACCGATCAGAAGCTCGACATGGTCAAGTGGTTCAAAGACTACTATCAGCTCTCTCATCGTGGTCCCGACAATGCTTACTTTGAAACCTACCATAACGTCATCGTCGGATTTCATCGCCTTGCCATCATGGACGATACTTTTCACTCCAATCAGCCCTTTATCTTAGAAGATGACCAGCGCACCGTTATTTTCATTTGTAACGGTGAGATCTATAACTTCAAGGAGTTGATTGAACAGAACTGCCTTCGTCCTATCAAAAATGACTGTATGGTGATTCCCGAGATCTATATGAAACTCGCCCGCCAGAGTCGCGAATCTGATTTTCAAAACACCATTAAATATCATGTTAAAGGTGAGTATGCGTTTATTCTCTTTGAGTTTGATCGTCTTAAAAATCTGAAAAAAGTGATCGCCTGTCGCGACGAGATCGGCATTCGCCCTCTCTATGTCAATCAAAAGAATGATATGCTGGTATTTACATCCGAACTCAAAGGTGTGATGCATTATCCCGAATCCATGATCGAGTTTCCTCCAGGCAATATGAACATCTATCATATCAATGAGTTTGGGTTGACTCGCTATGAGACATTGTCATGCCGTCGTTTGGAGAATGTACTGGTTGTTCCCCAGTTGAATCACCTGGAAACCATTCGCAATGCTGTTATGAATTCGGTTCGTCGGCGGCTGGCCGCCGATAAACCCATTGCCTGGCTTCTTTCGGGCGGCGTCGATTCTAGTCTTGTCGCCGCGCTTTCAGCGAAAATGCTCGGCAAACCCATTCGCACCTTCTGTTGCGGTATGAACGAGGGTACGGACCTCGTATTTGCTCGAAAAGTGGCCGAACACATTGGCTCCAGCCATACCGAAGTAAACTTTACTGCCGAGAAGGGTCTTGCTGCCATTGATGATGTCATTCGTACCATTGAGTCATGGGATACCACCACCGTTCGCGCCTCCGTCGGTCAATACCTCGTCTCTCGTTTCATCGGCCGTTCCACGGACTGTAAAGTCGTTATGGTCGGCGAAGGTCCAGATGAAGTCTGTTCTTCTTATCTATTTAACTGGTACGCCCCCAGCGGCGAAGCGCTTGATTTGTCCGCCAAAGAATATGTCAAGAATATTCATTATTATGATGTGAAGCGTGCCGACCGTTGTATCGCTCGTTGGGGACTCGAAGGACGTGTTCCTCTTCTGGACCCTGAGTTCATTAAAGCCTATTGGACGATTCCTGCCGAACAGCGCATGCCTACCTATAAAGGGATGGAAAAATGGTGGCTACGCGAAGCCTTTGCGGGGACCGGCTTGCTGCCCGATGAGGTCCTTTGGCGTAAGAAGGAGGCCTTTTCGGATGGTGTATCAGGACAGAAATCGTGGTTTCAAATCATTCAAGAGTGGGTGGCCGATAAAGTAACAGACGAAGAACTGGCGGGGGCTTCTGAAGTGTATCCTTATTGTACACCTAGTACCAAGGAGGCATACTACTATCGCAAAGTGTTCTGTAAATGGTTTGGTGCGCATCGTCAAGAGGTCATTCCAGGCTATTGGCAACCCAAATGGTCTGCCGATGGAGTAGAAGTCTCAGGATACATTGATCCATCGGCTCGTATTCTGGACGTGTACTCTGAGAAGAGCGATGCCTCGATTTAAACATCTTTTCTGAATAAGAATAGTATGACCGCGAATGTCGTAGAGGAAGATTGGTTTTCGTTGGATCTCGAATCTAAACTCAATAAAAAGATTGATTCTCTTCAATCCGTTGTTCAACAACAAACGGATCTGATTCAAACTCTTAGTGCGGAGATCAAGCAAATGAAACGCGAATTGGATATCACTCATCATCGTTCGCCTTGTGAACATTTATCTTCACAAAATGATCGAACCCATCAGTTGCTTGAGGAACTCAAACTCATCAAACAGCGAGAGCTGAATATGATGCTACGGGAAAAAATCCCTGTCCCCTTCTTCTCGACGAAAAGTTCGTTCCCCCACCAAAATGCGGTCGCCGTCCCTTCTCTTCCCAGCCCTCTCTTTTTGGCACAGCTCAATCGAAATACCATCAAACAATTGAATTTATAACGGATAGATAGAAATGGACAAGCACGCCATCTTATCTTTATTTCATTTGCTCTTTGTTGTTCCTCTCTTTCTTTTTATTGGATTTCAACGCTCCGAAGTCCCCCACTGGATCTACCTTGCGGTTCTCACCATCGGTTGCGTCATTTTTCTCTATCATGGATTCAAACTCTTCCTGCGTATTCAGGCACATTCCACTTATTCCTGGATCAATGCCATTCACGTCCTATTAGTCGCCCCTCTCTTGATCTACATCGGGTATCACAAGAAAGAAACTCCTCGCTTTGCCTATGAGCTTTTACTCATGGCAGCCTTTGCCGCCGCAGGATATCACCTGTTCTCCTTGGTTCGCTACGTAGAAACCTTTCCCGAAGATGGAAAACAATAAATTTGATTTTTTACATAGATATAAAAGATACAGTCATGACACATGAATACATCGACGACGAGTGTTATCGATGTATTTATTATACGAAATTTATAACGGATTATACCACTTGGACCTGTGAAATATGCCATTTAACCGAAACAGGTCACCATGATCCAGGAGAACCTATGAATGATATCATTTGGGGCCGGTACCAACTCGAATGCCAGCATCAGTTCCACATTCGATGTCTACGAAAATGGTGTAAAACGATGAACTATGTCGGCTGTATTTGCTGTGGACCCCTTCCAGAAATCGAAACCAATGAGTTCTGTAATAAGTGTGAACAATTCGGACATCCCTCCAAACAATGTCATTTATAAAAGTAAATATATATCATATTTTTAATAGATGGCACGAAAGATGATACTAGAAACGCTAGAAGAGTTTATTCGTGAGTTCGATCGATCCAATCCTGATGGTGCCTCAAAAGCACGCAAATGTTTACCCTATATTCAGTGTTTTACCTGTCTTGATACCGAGCGTATCATTGGTGACCGTGCGGTTCTTACCGCTTTTGGATACGATCCCTATATGATTCGAAGTTGTGTATGTACGGGACGCATGAAAGACCTTCATACGACGACGCATTTGAACCATACTCATAACAATCGTCCCGTGTTGTATACCGGTTCCTATGGCACTCCTCCCATTAGTAGCAAAGGCGATTTGATACGCGTCTTAGCGGAAATCTATGAACGCGATTATGAACCTCGTGAGAAAGAAGCAGAACAACTCAAAGCTGCTGCGGCGAAAGCGGAAGCCGATCGTAAACAACGGGTAAAAGAAGAGGCCGATCGTAAACAACGGGAAAAAGAAGAGGCAGATCGTAAAAAGAAACAAGAAGAAGACGACGCCCGTCGCAAACGTGCCGAAGAATTAAAACCCTATGAAAACAAAACAGAAGACGAATTGTTTCGACATGCCAGCTGGAAAGATGTTAAGAATCGCGGAGATAGGCGTGACATTCGTGACACCCATATCACCGTGGACATTGAAGCACTGATTAAAGAAGTATCTAGTATGATTGAAGTCTACAGTGGAAACCTATTTGCGTTAACCGATTTGGTTCGTAATATTGATATGAAATTTCGAGATTTCAAGTCCTACGAAAATAAAGAGGATGTCCATATTCAAGTCAAAGAAGACAAGCACGGTCATCCTTTTTTTATGAAATTTACCTATCGGTTTATCGAAGACATTGTGGAGAATCATTGCTGTTTCATGGATTTCAGTAAAAAAGTAAAAAAGATTGACTCCCATCTTATCGTGATGCGCCCAAAAGATGACAACTTGGAAGCTGTTGAAATTTGTCGTAGATTAATGAACAAAGAGGCGGAGATTATCATTAAAGGCATCTTATAGTCGAATCTCCTCTAGTTTCTTGAACTTCGTATCCTTCCCTGTTTCAATACAATTCTTGCAGTGGTAATAGAAGCTACAGCTTGATTGGAAATCCGTATTACATTTCGTACATGAAATGTTCTTATTCTCTTGATTCACTTTCATAAGGAGTTTCATCTCCTCTTGGAAATGAACACGTAGGCAATGAATCACACAATTGCCCTTTGTTAGCGCTCGGAAGTCACACCCATCAAACGGGCACGTAAACTTCTTGATTTCATCTGGATTCGCCTCCAGTTCGGGATGTTTTGAACGAATGTGAAGGTCCAGCGTCTGCTTCTGAAGGAAGCCTTTCTTACACGCTTTGCATACATGGTTCAGTTCCTCCAAATGCTTTTTCATGTGATAATGCATGGAGTTCTGACGGGTTTTTACCACATTACAGTCAGGGCATACGAAATGTCCGTTCTCGTTCTTGATATACGTCAGCGTCATGGGTTCGGGTGCATCTTTTTTTATGGCACGAGACATTTCAATTTTTATTACCCGAACCGGATCTGCCGATTTCATCGGGATCCGAGTTTAGGCTGGGTGCGTTTGCATAAATAATCTCTCCGACAGATAGAACCATGATGCCTGCTGTTGGATCCAAAGCCCAAGTATTTCACGGAACTGCGAAGCACACCTCGGGAGGCCTCACCAAGAAAGACCTCATGAAGCACCACGGACGCATTATTAGCCGCAAGAAGCACGCCGCTGGCAAGAAGGCCATCAAGCACCTCCGTGCGCTCGGCTTCATTGCCAAGAAGGGTACCTTCAAGCTGATGAGCAAGTCGATGGCCAAGGGCAAAGCCTCTCGTCGTCACACCCGTAAGCGTGGCGGCGCCGCGGGCTCCGTAAGCGCCGGATTTGCGGATGCTTCTAGCATGAAGCACTAAATTGCTTTTTTTATTCCATGATACGGTTAAATCTAACCCTATCATAGAAATGGCTCGTTCTAGAAAGCGCAGCAACCGCTCGCGGAAAACATACGGCGGCGATTTGTTAGAAAGTGTTAAACGCATTGTTGGAATGCGCAATGCAGTCAGTAAGAATGCGATTGGTTCATTTGGTTTAGCAAAAGGCGTAGAGACTCTCTATAAGGAAACCGATACTGCTGTACAATCCGCTGCTGCCGAGTTACAAAAGGCACAGCAGGACCAAGAAGCTGCGGAAGCTGAATCCGTCCGAGTACATCAACAATCTCAAGCAGCAGCGGCGGCAGCAAGTCAACAAGCCAACGCAGAGAAGGAGGCTGCTATCGCCCAAGCTCAGCGTGAGTTCGACGAAAAGCAACGTGCTGCAGAGGCTGATGAACAAAAAGCCAAACAAGACGCGGATGCTGCTAAGGTTGCCGCATTAGCAGCTGTCGAGGTAGCCCGTGTGGCAGCAGAAGAAGCTGCCAGACAAGGGGAAACCCAAGCTGCTAGCGCTGCTGCCGAGGCAAAGAAGAAGGCTACGGAAGAGGCGGCACGAGCACAAGAACTGGCACATCAAGCTGCTACACAAAAAGTAGCGGAGGCAGAGAAAGTCGCAAAAGAAGCGATTGAAGCTGCTGCTAAGGCTAAAAAAGATGCCATTGATGCTGCCAAAGTGAAAGAAGCCGCTGCAAAGAAAGCATCTGATGAGGCCATGGCGAAATTAAAAGAAAAAGCGGCAGAAGCGAATGCTCAGTCTAACAAAGTAGCTCAAAATGCTGCTGTGGCAAAGAATAACTCGTTTGCGAAAGCCATGAGCGGAATGACCACCTTTGCGAATCAAAATAAGGCAAACGTGAAGGCCGTCAATAATGGGGTCGT
>Ga0114964_10001719_pt1 | contig 15890 bp, 14 predicted proteins | sample C_131016_MF_Meta_FD_92638 | JGI IMG/M metagenome (GOLD analysis project Ga0114964, IMG submission 92638) | Freshwater microbial communities from Lake Croche, Canada to study carbon cycling - C_131016_MF_MetaG | ecosystem: Environmental > Aquatic > Freshwater > Lake | place: Lake Croche, Canada... | reverse complement strand
GGATTCTGTTGTTTCACCTGAAACCGCAATTGCAATAGGAAAACTTGGCGGACTTGGAGTCCTTAATTTAGAGGGACTCTGGACTCGTTATGACGATCCAAGAATTCCACTGGGTGAAATTGCATCAATGCCAGATCAGCATGCAACACGTCGTATGCAAGAGATCTATGCAGCTCCTATTCGCCCAGAACTTATTAAGGAACGCATCAAGCAGATTCGTGACTCAGGGGTCACTGTTGCGGCATCTCTTTCACCACAGCGCACCGCTGAACTTCACAGAGCGGTGATCGATGCCGGCGTTGATATCTTTGTGATTCGCGGAACCACTGTTTCTGCCGAACATGTTGCTGCAGAAAATGAGGCACTGAACCTCAAGAAATTTATCTATGAACTCGATGTTCCAGTCATTGTGGGTGGAGTAGCAACCACAACTGGAGCACTTCACTTAATGCGCGCAGGGGCTGCGGGTGTTCTCGTTGGTTTTGGTGGGGGAGCTGCACATACAACTCAGACAGTTCTTGGAATTCAAGTGCCAATGGCAACAGCTGTTGCAGATGTTGCAGCAGCTCGCCGCGAATACCTTGATGAATCCGGTGGCCGCTACGTTCACGTTATTGCAGATGGTTCAGTTGGAAGATCAGGTGATATTGCAAAAGCGATTGCATGTGGTGCAGATGCAGTCATGATGGGATCCGCACTTGCGAAAGCTGTTGAGTCTCCTGGTCTTGGTTGGCACTGGGGTTCTGAGGCATATCACCAAGAAGTTCCACGCGGTCAGCGTGTAAATGTGGGAACAGTGGGAACGTTAGAAGAGATTTTGATTGGGCCATCACATGCATCTGATGGATCAATGAACTTGTTTGGTGCACTACGTCGTGCAATGGCCACCTGCGGATACTCAGATGTGAAGTCATTCCAGCGCGTAGAAATTGTTATGCAGCATGGCCGATAAGCACGGCGTTCTTGTCGTCGATTTTGGCGCGCAATATGCACAGCTCATTGCTCGTCGGGTTCGTGAAGCACATGTGTATTCAGAAATTGTTCCATCTTCAATTACCGCTGCTGAAGTAAGTGCGAAAAATCCAGAAGCAATCATTCTCTCGGGTGGGCCATCGTCGGTGTATGCAGATCACGCACCCAAAGTAGATCCCGCAATATTTGCACTCGGTATTCCAGTCTTTGGAATTTGTTACGGATTTCAAACAATGGCTGCAGCCCTTGCTGGCGTAGTTGCCCAGACCGGAAAATCAGAGTTTGGTCGCACACCACTAGAAGTCAAAGCTGGATCAAAGATGTTTGCCGGACTTCCAACGGCGCAATCTGTATGGATGTCGCATGGGGATGCAGTCTCGGAAGTTCCATGTGGTTTTAGCGTTACTGCATCAACATCGGACACACCTATTGCGGCCTTTGAAGATGCTTCAGGCAAGCTTGCAGGCGTTCAATTCCACCCTGAAGTTCTGCATTCTGAACATGGGCAGGCGATTCTAAAGAATTGGCTCATGAATATTGCAGGATGTAAGCCAACGTGGACAACTGCAAATATTGCAGAAGATGAGGTAGCAAAAGCAAAAGTTATTATCGGTAACAAACGCGTCATCTGCGGACTATCAGGTGGTGTTGATTCAGCAGTTGCTGCAGCAATCGTGCAGCGCGCAGTTGGCAAACAATTGACATGTGTATTTGTTGATCATGGTTTGCTTCGCAGTGGTGAATCTGAGCAAGTGCAGCGTGACTTTGTGGCTGCAACTGGAATCGAACTTGTAGTAGTTGATGCGGTGGATCAATTCCTGAACGCGCTAAAAGGCGTTACTGATCCAGAAACAAAGCGCAAAATTATTGGCCGCGAATTCATTCGCTCATTTGAAAGTGCAGCTCGCGATATCGCAGCTGGGGGAGATGTTGAATTCTTAGTGCAGGGTACTTTGTATCCAGATGTTGTTGAATCCGGTGGCGGCACGGGTACCGCCAATATCAAATCTCACCACAATGTGGGTGGATTACCTAATGACCTCAAATTCACATTGGTCGAACCACTTCGCACACTCTTTAAAGATGAAGTTCGCTATGTTGGACTTGAACTTGGTTTGCCTGAAGAAATCATTTGGCGTCAGCCTTTTCCTGGACCAGGACTTGGTATTCGCATCATCGGTGAAGTAACTGCCGAACGTCTCGATATTTTGCGTCACGCCGACCTGATTGCTCGAGAAGAACTTAAGGCTGCTGGCCTTGATCGCGAAATTTGGCAATGCCCAGTCGTATTACTTGCCGATGTTCGAAGCGTTGGAGTACAAGGCGATGGACGTACTTATGGCCACCCAATAGTTCTGCGTCCGGTTTCCAGCGAAGATGCAATGACTGCCGATTGGTCGCGTGTGCCTTACGATATTCTAGAAAAGATTTCTACGCGGATTACCAACGAAGTTCGTGAGGTAAACCGCGTAGTTGTAGATATAACAAGTAAACCGCCTGGAACGATTGAATGGGAATAGGAACGATGTTGAGCAAAGTTAAAAGTGCAGTATTTGTAATAACCCTTCTTGCAGGTTCACTTTTTGGAACATCTGCCACACATGCAGCAGCAATTACTTGTAAAGCAACGACTGCAAAAGCACATAATCCGCTTAAGACAACCCCTCCACAAACTGTGGCCAAGGTTCTTCCAACGACAATGACTCTTAAGACCAATTGCGGGGATGTAGTGATTGCACTCGATCCAAAAGCACCATTTACAGTTACGCAGATTACTGCTCTTGCTAAAGCTGGTTATTACAACAAAACACTCTGCCATCGCGAAGCTATTTCTGGATTTGAAATGTTGCAATGCGGTGATCCCACTGCACAAGGAGCAGGCGGCCCGGGTTTTGCATATGCAGATGAAAACTTACCTATTGGAAAAGCGGTTACCTATCCTGCAGGCACTGTTGCGATGGCGAATTCAGGGCCTAATTCAAATGGCAGCCAATTCTTCTTAGTGTTCGGTGATTCACCAGCTCTAGGGCCTTCATATTCAATATGGGGAAAGATCACTAAAGGGCTAGATGTATTGAAGTTCATTGCATCTAAAGGAGTCACCGACCCAAGTGGAATCGGTGCCCCAAAGATTAAAGTTGCAATTGAATCGGTGACAGTTAAGTAATTTAAGCCAATTACTTTAAGCGTTGCGAACCATCGAAGTTATTGTTCCAATACCTTCGATGGTTGTAACAACTACTTCTCCACCTTTAAGGAACTTAGTTGGGTTAAAGCCCATACCAACGCCTTGAGGTGTTCCGGTATTGACCACATCTCCTGGGTGTAGCTCCATAAATTGAGATAAGTACCAGATGCAATGGTTGATTCCGAAAATCAAATCGCTGGTACGTGAATCTTGACGCATTTCTGAATCAACTTTGCAAGAAAGTGCAACATCATGAGGGTTATAGGAATCAGCTGTAACAATCCAAGGCCCCATTGGATTAAATGTAGGAAATGACTTTCCTTTAACCCATTGGCCAGCACGTTCAACCTGCCAGTGGCGCTCTGAAACATCTTGCGAAATTGTGTATCCAAGTATGTGTGCAGCGGCATCTTCTTCAGACTTCAAATAGAGAGCACGCTTTCCAATAACAACGCAGAGCTCAACTTCGTAATCAGTCTTTGCTGAATTAGGAGGAACGATGATGTCATCGTTGCCACCGATCACGGTGTCAGGAGCTTTCATGAAGACAACAGGTTCTGGCGGAGGAGTCGCACCGGTTTCAATTGCGTGTTGTGCGTAATTCAGGCCGATACAGATAACTTTGGTAGGGCGAGATACAGGAGAACCAAGGCGATAGTCGGCAATCTTTACTCGTGGACGGTTGCTGATATCAAGAGCGCGAATCTTCTCCATCGCTCCGTTTTCAAGCTCAGTGCGATTCCAATCAGAGATGATGTCATCGACAAAAACTGCCTCTGATTCGTCACAAATAATGGCTGGTTTCTCATGATTAATGTCGCCAAGACGCGCTATACGCATTTTTTCCCGATCTCTCTACCTAGGTATAAATATATTTTAATATTCGCTGCGAACTGTGTAGGTGTGCAGATTATCACCAAATTACCAGATTGATAAAGTCTTTTCGCTATGGTCAGCGGCATATCTTTCCTATTAGAATCACGACATCTGCACTAGTGGAATCATTATCAGGAGGCAATTGTGTCCGAGGAAGTATTTGCTCGTAGAAGTGAAAACTGGTTTGCACTAAAAGACAAGCACGGTTTCATTTACCGCGAACGTTTACGTAATCAGGGTTACGCTCCAGATGTCTTCATTAATAAACCTGTAATTGGAATTGCATCTACGTGGTCTGAACTCAATCCTTGCAATGGCCACCTCAATCGTGTTGCTGAAGCCGTTAAGCGCGGAGTCTGGGAATCTGGCGGATTCCCTCTCGAATTTCCTGCGATGTCACTGGGCGAACCAATCATGCGCCCAACAACCATGTTGTATCGCAACTTGCTGGCGATGGAAGCCGAAGAACTAATCCGCGCTAATCCTTTAGATGGCGTTGTCCTTCTTGCTGGTTGCGACAAGACACCTCCCGGGTTACTCATGGGAGCTGCAAGTGTGGATCTTCCAACTTTGATGATTACCGGCGGACCAATGTTAAATGGTCGCTATCAAGGAAAAACTTTAGGTTCAGGTACCGCCGTTTGGAAGTACAGCGAAGAACTTCGCGCAGGCAAGATGACAATCGAAGAATTCTTTGCGATGGAGAGCTGTTCAGCTCGCTCCAACGGTAGCTGCATGACTATGGGAACTGCATCCACAATGGCATGTGTTACTGAAGCACTGGGCGTTCAATTACCAGGAAGCGCTGCAATCCCAGCAGTCGATGCACGGAGATATTCAACTTCACATGAGGCTGGCCGTCGTATCGTTCAGATGGTTCATGAAGATCAGAAACTTTCCAAGATTCTCACACGAGAAGCTTTTGAAAATGCAATCCGCGTTAATGCAGCCATTGGTGGCTCTACAAACGCTGTTGTTCACCTACTTGCGATCGCCGGCCGAATCGGCGTGAAGCTAGAACTCGATGACTTCGACCGTCTTGCACGCGACGTTCCAGTCTTAGTAAACCTCATGCCATCAGGTAAGTATCTGATGGAAGAGTTCTTTGATGCCGGTGGTCTGCCTGCAGTGATGAAAGAGATCGAAAGTCTCCTTCACACGGACCACATCACAGTTTCTGGAAAGAGCGTTGCGCAAAATATCGAGAACGCTAAATCATGGAATGACGATGTCATTACTCCGATGGCCACACCTTTCCAAAAGGCTGGCTCTGGAATCGTTGTTGTTCGCGGATCACTTGCTCCAGATGGAGCAGTTCTCAAAGTATCTGCTGCAACTCCTTCGCTATTGCATCACCGCGGTGTTGCAATGGTCTTCGATCGCATTGAAGAGTATCTACAAGTTGCAGACGATCCAGATCTAGATGTCACCCCCGATACCGTTCTCGTTCTTCGTAACGCAGGACCAAAGGGATATCCAGGTTTTCCTGAAGTTGGAAATATGCCGCTACCTAAGAAGATTCTTGAGATGGGTATCACCGATATGGTGCGCGTCTCTGATGCTCGTATGAGCGGAACTGCATATGGAACAGTTGTTCTTCACGTTTCACCAGAAGGTGCAGCTGGCGGCCCACTTGCACTTGTTGAAAATGGCGACGAAATTGAACTCGATGTTCCAAACCGTTCACTTACCTTGCATGTCTCTGAAGAAGTTCTTGCAGAACGTCGCGCAAAGTGGGTTAATCCAAATCAGCTTCCAGATCGAGGTTGGTCACGACTCTATGTGCAACACGTTCAGCAGGCACACCTAGGCGCAGACTTTGACTTCCTTGTTGGTGGCAGTGGTTCGGGAATTCCACGCCACTCACATTAATTGGCGCGTATTGCTTAAAAAGGTTGAGCGAACTCTGTCTCTTCTGTTGCCTCTAACTCAAGCAAGCGATTCCACTTTGCGTTGCGTTCAGAGCCATGTGTTGAACCGACTTTAATCTGCTGCGCCTTCCACCCTGTAGCTAAATCTGCGAGCCAACTATCTTCAGTTTCTCCAGAACGCGCTGAAACCACTGTCTTAAAGCCTGCAGTATGTGCACTTTCTAGAACTCGCAAAGTATCTGAAACCAGCCCATTTTGATTTGGCTTGATAAGTATTGCGTTGGCACTCTTCTCAGAAATTCCGCGTTCCAGTCTTGTTGCACTTGTTGTAAATAGATCATCACCTAGTAATTGCAATTTCTGGGGCGCAATGGCGGCAAAGGCGCTCCATGACTGCCAATCATCTTCTGCGAAAGGATCTTCAATCGAAATAATTGGTTGGTTCTTCACAAGATTTACGATGAAATCTACAAATTCTGCAGGTGCGAAACTCTGCTGTGAATTGCGAAGTTCGTAGCGTCCATTGTCAAAGAATTGCGTTGATGCGATATCTAAGGCAAGTGATACGTCGACACCTTGCTTGAGACCTATCTCTTCAATACATGAGATTACAAAGGAACAAGCTTCCTCAATGGAATTAAATGGAATTCCGAGTCCACCTTCATCTGCAACGAGGTGTGTAACCAAACCTTTTTCGCGACCCCGAACTGCAGCAAGTTCACGGATTGCAACAATCCAGGACAGCGCTTCCGAGAACGACTTTGCACCGTGTGGAAGTACGAGCACATCTTGAATATCGAGAGTGCGATTGGCATGTGCTCCGCCAGAGAGAATGTTGACCATAGGCATGGGAAGCAAGAGTTTGTCACTTGGAGTAAAGAGACGAGCCAGTGATTGCTTCTTGCAATGTGCTTCAGCCTTAGCTGCAGCAAGTGAGACTGCGAGAGTGGCATTAGCACCTAAAGCTTTATGGCTTGGTGTTGAATCAAGCTCTTTCATCTTCTGATCCACCGACTCGAGATTAATCTCGTTGCCAATAAGTGCCGGTGCAATCTTTGTATTTACATTGGCAACGGCAGTAAAGACAGATTTTCCGCCATAGAACTTTTCGGCGTGAGCCGTACCCGTATCTCGCAATTCTGTCGCTTCATGTGCACCGGTGGATGCACCGGATGGAACACGCGCTGTGTGCACAGATGCATCATCTAGCGTGATGGAGGCAGCAACAGTTGGCCGCCCGCGAGAATCAAGTACTTGATAGCCCTGCACTTTTCTAATCTTCATCGAGATTCCTCTGTAAAAAGTTCAATTAATTTCATCGGAGTTTGGGTCGAGAGCGCACTCTTGCAGCGCTGAACTAGGCCACGTTGTGCTGTTTCATCTAAGTAATTAACAAGCGATGTTCCTTCAACTCGGGCAAGTGCAATCAGAGCTGTATGCCAAGCTAGAGAAGGTGCATGCGCGATCTCACTTTTTGCATCGTATGCGTTGAGAAAGTCTTGTGCGGTCTGGCGAAGATTTGCACGCTTTGCTGGGTCTTGCTCGCGATAGAACTTACATAGTAAGTGCGCAGTTAAAAATGCTAAATCAAATACGGGATTGCCGGTGTGAGTGACTTCAAAATCCAAGATGTAAATATCACGGTTTTCGCTAATCATGATGTTCTTTGGGGAAAAATCACCATGAACCAAAGTCGTTTTCTGACTCTTTAATTCATCGACCAGGCTCATAATCTTTGCAGCTAGCTCTGGATTTTTGCCAGCGACAGTTCCGTAGAACGGCTTGATTCGAAGTTGCTCAAAGAGTAAATCTTCAGAGAACTTATCTCGCGCTTCTTTAGAGTGAAGTCCAAAGTTATGCCACGTTGCCAGCGTATGTCCAAGCTTGGCGCCAATCTCTGGATAGATAGTTCCATCCAATAAATCTGACTTCCATACAGTTGCTGAATGTGGAACCCGTTCCAGAACTAATGTAAATAACTCAGGGTCATAATCAACGAGCGCCGGAACTTGTTCTGGTGAAAGGGCATGAAAAGTTTCGATGGCATGAGCTTCAACAATTGCTCTGCGCTGATCCGCCTCCCATTTAGTTGCAACCTTTAATTCAGCAAGGGCTTGCTTGAGGACTAAATCTTTAGATTGAGTTTGAACAGCTAGAACTACATTGGAAACACCACCGGTAAGGATTTCAACGGTCGCTTTTTCGCTAGCCGAGATAACTCCTCGAGATTGAAGATAGGTAACCACAGTCTCTTCAGTGAGAAGTTCAACGCTCATTACTTATATAACTCTCGCAACCGAGAATGCATTATCAACAAAGATACTCTGCCCTGAAATAGCTGTGTTGGATTCGCAGGCCAACAAATAAGCGCTATTTCCTACATCTTCGGGTGTAACAAGTCTTCCGCCTGGTGTTCCATTTGCAACGTTCTCAATCTGGCTTGGCGCAAGCAATTTTTCCGCCATCGGAGTTCTGACGATGCCAGGAAGAATTCCGTTAACAAGGATTCCTTTTGCTCGTCCCAGATCCACTGCCATTGAACGCACTAAACCGCCGACTGCAGCTTTTGAAACTGTATAGGACATTTTATCTTGGCGAGTAAATAGCTCCCAGAGAGAACTTAAGATAACTATTCGAGCACCTTGCTTGATTTTATTGTGATGCATCAAGCCGGCAGTCGCCTCGGTGATTGCCACAACATTTCCTTCGAATACTCGTAAAAGTGCTTCTGTTTGGCTATTGATTACATTGTCATTTGTATTGGTTCCTTGAGCGAAAATCACTGCATCGAATTCGACATCTGCAATTTCCGCAGGAAGATGGTCTTGCGTTATCGGTAAGAGAAAAGAGTTCGGTAACGCCGAAGGTGAACGCACGGCGCAGTAGATATTCCAATCAGCTGCCGTGAATCGGGCATGAATAGCAGTGCCTAGCGCACCAGTTGCACCAAAAATTAAAACGTTACTTTTTGCCACGCATTAGCCTTTGTAGTCGTAGCGAGTCAGCATCGAATGGCCAATTGAGGCGCGGCGAACACGTTCGCGCGCTGTAGATTCAACGAGACCTTGGATATGACCACCAGCTGGATAGAGACCAGGAGAGTTACGCACTGTAAATTTGAGATAGACCGGAGCCGCAACTCGAACGAGATCAGGAACTTCATAGTGACGCACAGCGCCACCGAAATCATCAGGACCTTCGACATAAACATCGAGAGGCACATCAACCTGGGCACGAATTGCAGCAATCTGTTGCAACGAAAGATCTGTTGCAAGGTTGAGTGTCGATGCACCTAGCTCTTCTAAAATCTTTGCAGTAGCAGGGTTGGTGCAAGGCAAGGCGACAGAGGTCTTCAAGATGAAATCTTTTGGAAGATCACCCTTCTTCTTTGCCTCACCAAGAACTGCAAGTAAACCTAAATCTCCAACAAGAACTGATCGCAGTCCAAGACCGGCACCGTGCAGTACATCTTCTACTGCATAACGAAGTTGATCTGCGCCACGCAGAGTAGGGGCTGCAACACCACCGGCTGATGAGACTGGTTGCTTTCCAATATCCCACGCAGCACGAGGTCCAACAAAGAGACACACTTCAATCTTCTCTTTCTTGCCTATTGCAACCATCTCTTTAATTTCAGCATCTGTCTGCATCATGATGCCTGAACCTTGAGAAATACGATCAATCTTTAATTTGCGCTTCTTTGCTTCCTCAAGAACGATTTTAAAAGCAGCAGGACCTTCGACGGATGGAATTTCAATCTTCCAACGGTCGCCATCTTTGAAGCGCTTTGCAGACTCTGGGATTGCATCTGCATCTTGGCTCTGAACACCTTGATTCTTAAGAAGTGCGATTGACTTCTTCATCGGTCCTTTTGGATCTCGAGTGGAAGGCCAGTTAGCCATAGGTGTAGACCAATCTCTTGAAGGGAAAATCTATTTCCGAAGTGAGTAAAAGTTAAGCGTAAGTGTAGCCACCCTTCTACTTACATTGGGAAGAGATTGGTCACAACTCCTTTAACTCCTGGCTTACAGATAAAGGTCATACCTGCCTGCGGTGGTGCATCGGCTGCGCCATTGTGGGCGGTTGTAATTATCAAGGTATCTAATTCGGGACCAGCAAAGACGCAGCTCGTAACGAAAGGCGTAGGAATATTAATTTCGGCAGTAATTGCAAAGTTCTTATCAAAGCGGCGCACAACTGAGCCACCCCAAAATGCAACCCAGAGGCCATCTTCGGCATCAATTGCCATTCCATCGGGAAGCCCGGGATCGCCTTCAGGAACAGTCCACATTGCTTTTCGATTAGAAATTGTTCGGCCGTCGGTAGCTAAATCAAATCGATCAATGCTGAGTGCCATCGTATCTATGTAGAAGAATGCATCATTTTTAAATGACCAATCCATGCCATTGCTGATTGTTACATCATCAACAATGCGCTCTAAAAAAGAACTATTTGGTGTGTAGCGGTACAACGCACCTTCATGTGGATTTACGTCATACGTCATAGTTCCAAGCAATAGATCACCCTTACGTGAAACTTTTGCATCATTCCAACGAGTTGGGAATGTATCTACATCTCCCGCAACTGTTGCTCGTGTTGGAAGTTGATGGATTGTTCCGTCGGCATCTCGCAGAACTGGGCCACTGACAGTTCCTAATACTTCTCCGCCTTGTGTGCGGGGGATGGCAAATGAAACATGTTCAGCGGTGTCATAGCCACCTGTCAGACCTGTTTCAAGATTGCGCCACATGACTTTGCTTTCAAGGATATTTACCCACATAACGTGGTTATTTCCAGGGCCTGATGAGGTGGGGCCTTCGCCGAGATGACATTTTCGCTCATCGAAGACTTCTACTGAGATTTTCGTCGACATCTGCAAGCCCCTTAAAAATAAGTTCGAAAAAGGATTTCTACTGAATTCAAGTTAGTGTAAATTAGAGCAAATACTCAATAGGCGCCGGTAAATAAATTTGCGCATAAATGAAAGGTCCACCATGACTGAAGACCGTATATCCGTAGCAGGCCAGATCTCAGTGGTAACTGGTGCCGCTAGCGGAATCGGACGAGCATCAGCTGTGTTGCTTGCTCATCGTGGCGCTCATGTGATTGCCCTCGATGTGAACGAGGCTGGCTTGAAGTCTGTCGTTGATGAGATTAAAGCTAGCGGTGGCAGCGCCTCATACCGCCTCTTTGATTTAGGCTCAGAAGAAAATGTTCGTACAACAATCAAAGCTATTGAAGATGAACATGGCCGAATTGATTCGGTGGTAAATGCCGGTGGAATTACTGGACCAACCGGAAAACAGACCGAAGATATAAGTTGGGATGATTTTCTTAAGCCCCTAACTATCGATCTCTTTGGAGCAATCTGGATTACACAAGCAGTGATGCCTCTGATGAAGGCAAAGAAATATGGGCGCATTGTGCAAGTTGTTTCCATCGCCGGCAAAGAAGGAAATCCAGGAATGTCTCCCTATAACACTGCCAAGGCAGGGCTTATCGGTTATGTAAAAGGTGTAGCAAAAGAGGCAGCAGCATCTGGTGTGGTAATTAATTCTTTAGCTCCTGCAGTTATTCGCACGGCGATTAACGAGAACACAACTGAAGATACGATGAAATATATGATCTCTCGAATACCAATGGGTCGAATCGGGGAGTCGGAGGAAGTTGCAGAGCTCATCGCCTTTATGGCTTCGCCTGCTTGTTCGTTTACAACAGGATTTACCTTTGATATTTCAGGTGGGCGCGCTACCTACTGAGTAAGCGCCTGGTAGCGACCGGCGCGGGGGCACACTGTAGAAGGATTTGAGCCTTTGTCTAGAGGGTAAATCTATTTATTCTTTTTTTGGCGCTGATTAGTCTCTATTAATTTGTGCGTAAATAGAACCTTGTTGAGCCGGAGTTGTAGTTATCCAAACGTTACCTATGTCTGAGTAAAAACCCTTGTTTTGTCCATTAAGTATGAAGTATAAAAGGGCACGGGTCGAATCTCGGTCCAAATTCTAGGAGGAATTTAATGAAATCTCTTCAAATCAAAGCAGGCGTTGTCGCTGTTGCAATGGTTGTCGCGATGACAATTACTACAGCAGGCACAGCATCTACAGCATCAGCTGCAGGCGGTTGGTGTTCAGGTGTAAAGATCGCTGCATTCCCTGGTGGTCCACAAGGTGGCGTGTTCGCTATTAACGTGTACAACGGTCAAGTCCAGGCTGCTAAGGATCTTGGCGCATCTGTTAAATATTATTGGTCAGACTGGGATCCAGCAAAGATGACATCACAGCTCAAGGAAGCACTTGCTTCAAAGCCTGATGGAATCGCTGGAATCGTTGGAATGGTTGGCGATGCATCTGCTGGTCCAATCGTAAAGGAAGCATTTAGCAAGGGAATTATTGTTGCTAACGCTAACTCACAACTTCCAATTGTTACTCCAAACTACGCTGCACAAGGCATGGGTTATGTTGGCGCAACAAACTACAAAGCTGGCGTAGATCTAGCTAACGAATCAATCAAGCGTGGAAATCTCGCTAAAGGTTCAACAACATTCGTGTGGGGCCTTAAGGGCGCTGCAGGAGATCGTGCACAGCGCACAATCGGAATCATCGATGCTCTTGAAAAGGCTGGCATGAAGGTTGTTTACCAAGAGATTGATCAAGCAACTAACACAACACCAGCATCTGGTGCACCAACATTCGTTGGCGTCATGCAGAAGAACCCAGAGATCAAGGCAGTATTCCTTGATCACGGCGGACTTACTGCAACTGCAGAGACTTACCTAAAGGCAGCAAGCATCAAGCCAGGTGGAGTTTATGTAGCAGGATTCGATATGTCACCAGCTGTAGGTACTGCAATTAAGTCAGGTTACCTCAGCATCGTGATCGACCAGCAAGAATGGCTACAGGGTTACCTGCCAATTCTTCAGGTCTGCCTATCTAAGAAGTTCGCATTTGCAGGTTTGGATATCAACACTGCTGGTGGATTCATTGATAAGTCAAACGTTGCAATCATTGCTCCACTTGCAGCAAAGCTCATTCGTTAATTAATTAACGAACCGGAAGTAGAAATAGGACCGGCTGGGAGAAATCCCAGCCGGTTCCCTTCCTAAATTAGCTAATATTTTTATACTTTTGCGAATAACAATGAGAGGTCTTGAATGAGTAACGTGCAACCAGTAATTCAATTAAAAAATGTGTCAAAGACTTTTGGTGAAGTCCGTTCCCTCTCTGGCATCAATCTCGAGATCTATCCAGGCGAAATCGTCGGACTCCTCGGTGATAACGGTGCAGGAAAATCAACACTTGTAAAGACAATTATGGGATTCCATAAACCAGACGATGGTGGCGAAATCTGGTTTAAAGGCGAAAAGATTTCCGAGTGGAGCGTAGCTAAAGCTCGTGCACTAGGTATTGAAACTATTTATCAAGAGCGCGCACTATGCGAACAGCAACCAATTTGGCGCAATATGTTTATGGGTCGTGAAATAAAAAATAGGTATGGAAAAATTGATGTCAAAGGTATGAAATCTGAAGCATCTCGCCTCATGAGCGAACATATGGGCTTTACTTCAACTGCTGTGCATCCTGATAATCCTGTTCAAACAATGTCTGGCGGCGAGAAGCAGGGCGTTGCAATTACTCGCGCCCTGTATTTTGAAGCAGAGCTAGTAATCCTGGATGAACCAACAGTTGGGCTTTCATTGTCAGAAACTAAGAAGACTCTGGACTTTGTGCAGAACATTAAGAAGTCTGGCCGCTCAGCAATCTTCATTGATCACAATATCTTCCATATCTATCCAGCTGTTGACCGCATGATTGTTCTCGATCGCGGCAAGATTGCTGGAAATTACAAGAAGAGCGAAATCACCATGGATGAATTAATCGAGAGCATGTACCGCGTTGCGCGTACTGGTTCACTAGAGGAGCAGTAATCACAATGACTGAAAATACAAAGAACGCCGTTAAAGATAATGCTGCTCGCCCGCCATCATTCTGGCGTCGATTTGGTATGCAATTTGGCATCTGGTCTGTTGGGCTTGTCATGTGGCTCGCCTTTGTTGTTGCAGCGCCGGGATCATTTACCCATAAAGAAATTTACTTAGCTTTTGCTGCTACAACACCGATCTTCGCGCTGATGGCGATTCCACTTACATTGGTGGTCATCACGGGCGAAATTGATCTCTCCTTCCCTTCCATCATGGCGCTATCAATGTGTGCATTTGCAAAGACAGTCTCAGGTGGCGCACCGATTGCCGTAGGTGTTCTTGCTGCGATAGCCATGGGTCTTGTTTGTGGTTACATCAATGGATATTTAGTAACGTTCTTTAATATTCCATCACTGGTAATCACCATCGGAACACAGTTCTTATTCCTTGGACTAGAACTAGCGTGGACCAATGGTTCAGGCGCCGATCTCACTGATGGTAAGTACGGCACAATCAGCAAGATTCTTGTTGGCCGCACCTTCTTTGGAATTGCAAATCAATTCTGGTGGACACTTCTTTCAGCTGGAGCTCTATGGTTTATTCTCAATAGAACTAAATTTGGATCTCACGTCTTCTTAACTGGTGACAATAAGATTTCCGCACAGCTCATGGGCGTAAATATCAATATTGTAAAGCGTTGGTGCTTCGCACTTGTTGGAGTATTCGCAGCTCTTGCAGGAATGATCGGATCTTTCGAGGTCTCTTACTTCTGGCCAACAATGGGTTCAGGCTTACTCCTCAGCGCAATCGCATCTGTCTTCCTTGGTGGAACATCTGTATTTGGTGGCGTGGGTACAGTTACTGGTACTTTCGTTGGAGCATTCATCATTGGTGCAATCAACGCAGGTATCGTGGCAGCAGGAATCAATGCATTCTGGACTCAAGTCTTCTTCGGATTGGTAATTATCGCCTCAGTAATCTTGCAGGCAGTTATCTCCAAGCGAGTGAAGAGCTAAGTACAAAGCGATAAAGGATTAAGGGATAAAACCGGGTGAGCATCAAAGGCGTTTGCCCGGTTTTATCTGTTCCATTTACAAAGAGCGGTGAAGTCGATTACGAAAGTTTTCGCGCGCTGTGCCGCTGGATTATTGAAATTGGTACCCAATCAACTCTCTTCTTTGGGGTAGCAAGTGAAAATATCAAGCTCTCTGATCCCGAGCGTTATCAACTCTTAGATATTCTCCTTACCGAACGTGAAGGTTCACAGCTTAAAATTATTACTACGGTCGCAGATCACGCATCTGAATTAGCAGTAAATCGCGCTAAAGATTATGAAGCAATGGGCGTGGATTACATCAACATCTTGCCACCTACTTTTTTCTCACCAACGGCTGCGCAAATTGATTTTCATCTTGAATCCATTTTAAAAGCCGTGAAAATCCCTGTTGTAATTCAGCATCTACCGCAAGCAGGTGGGATGGCTGATGTTTCTGGTTTAGTCAATCTTGCAAATAGATATCAGAATTTGCAGATAATTAAATGTGAAGCCAATCCTCCGACAGAATCAATTAAAACAGTCACCGCTTTAACAAATGGTGGTGTGAGAACGCTTATTGGATGGGGTGGAATCTTCTGGAAGGAAGGTGTCGCTGCAGGAACCGATGGACTACAGCCAGGATGCAGCCTGACTGACCTATATCTATGGGCTGAACGCGCCCTACTTGCAGGCGATCAAGATGAATTTGAATCTAGGTTGAATCGTTTTATTCCTCACGTTGCACGGTGGATTTCAAATCTAGATTTACTGATTGCTGCCGAGAAAGACGTTTTATTCAAGCGCGGAATTATTGAGACTAATTACTGTCGAAATCCAACTGTATCTGTTGATGCGCAGACATCAGCTGAAATTGAAGAGATGCTCGCTCTCGTTGAAGAGGTGCAGGCAAATGTCTGATCTCTATACCCTGGGCGAGATGATGGGACTTTTTTTGGCAACCGATACAGATGATGTCGCAACAGCTAAAAAATTCGAGTTATTTGTCGCAGGTGCAGAAGCAAATGTTGC
>Ga0114964_10001717_pt1 | contig 15892 bp, 20 predicted proteins | sample C_131016_MF_Meta_FD_92638 | JGI IMG/M metagenome (GOLD analysis project Ga0114964, IMG submission 92638) | Freshwater microbial communities from Lake Croche, Canada to study carbon cycling - C_131016_MF_MetaG | ecosystem: Environmental > Aquatic > Freshwater > Lake | place: Lake Croche, Canada... | reverse complement strand
CTTTGACATACGAAGTTCATCCATGTCTAATAAAGTAACCTATTGTACCATGCTAGCAAAAGAAGGCCGGTACAAATGGGAACCATCGGAAGAAAATCGATACTTTGAAATTGCGATCCCTGTGTACACGTGGAAGAATGCGTCGGTCACACCCAATGGACTTGTATATGATGCGTATACCGTCTATACAGGAAAACATGTGAATGACGAACGATTTCAATACTGGAATCAGGCCAAGGTAGATATCTTTACTCCTCTTCAACAACGCAAGCGAATGTTGGCCATTCCCTTTGCCGATACCTCTGTGTTTAATCACCCTGATACCTATGTTCTTCAATACCTTTCACGCGCCATGCGATTGCTAGAAATCTATCCTGATACATCATTATGGCTCCCATCTGGATTTGAAAAATATTTATCATTACAGCTATCATTTGACAGTGTACCCTTTACGGAAAATACAGGATGCTGGGCCGACGAAGTAGTTGGATTTGTTCCTGGGCCATTATCATCTGAACTAGGGCGAGAAGATATCATGTCTCTTCGTACCCATCTTCCTTCATGGAAGAGATCCCCCATCGGTCAGAAATGTGTGGTGGTAACGGACTCTGTGATCACCACACGATTCGTATATGAGACTCTTACCCCTTTTCTAAAAACACAAGATCCGAGTTGGGACATTCAGATTGTTTCTGATAAACATTATGGTTCTTATGATTCCATGATAGGCGCATCCATGTGTATCCTTCTGGGAGGTCCCGCTACCAAGTGGTCAAAGTTATGGGCACTTCCACCTGATTGCTGTGTGATCGAGTTCCAGCAAGAATTGGAGATAGAGGGAGAGTTTCAACATCTCTGTCATGTTGCCGATTTAAAATCGTGGGTTCTTCTACTCGCAAAGGGCTCAACAACTGATGTTCAAGACCAAATCATGGAACAGTTACAAACATGGTACAAGAAGAATGAATATGAACTTCTTTTAATCATATAAAGAAATAGGATGAACCATAGGTATGATGGTCCGAGTTGGATCATTTTTATTAGGAGTGGTAGTAGGAACCTATCTGGATCAAACCCATACCATGCCAAACATTGAAAAATGGATCAAGCTTGGCATTCGAAAAATTAAAGAATGGGAAGAAACAACGCGAAAATCCTAATAGTTAAACGTACTAATAAATAATTTTACCAATTCAAATACACGTTCATTGCTTCTACAGTCGATCAGTACCTGTTGAATGGTCGATGGGATATAGATTGTATAATTATATGGACTTTCCAAATATCGATACAATTGATTTACATTTGGATTATTCACATGAGTTAAATAAGGTTTGATAAACAATGCCAAATAGTATTTATCAGGAGCATTTTGAATCACATTTAACATTTCTTTTTCCATAATATCATAATTAGGTTGATTGGTAATACGTTCTATCCATTTATCGAATTTTGTCATATATCATATCATATGACGAAAGTCTTTAAGATAAGTCTCTATTGTTTCAAATAATTCTTATACACTTTCATTGCGTTTCGCATACCGGGCGTTTGATATTTATGATATTTTGCCCGATAGTACATGGTTTGTGCAACTTGACGGGCTTTCGAACGGCTCACCGAACGAAGCCGACGGATGGTATTCTTTGCTTTCTTACGTGTTCCATACCCTGCTTTTACTGCTGGTGGTTTTGTAGCATTATTAAATACACCCATGCTCTATTTGGTCTAAAGAAGTTGAACCGCGCGTTACAAGTCCGAGCCTAACAGCTCTTTACAAGTCCGAGCCTAACAGCTCTTTACCCCACACAACCGTGTCTTGAATCTTTTTCTTATTCATCGGCGTCTGATACGCACGCAGGTCAAACAGTTTACCCTTAAATAGTTCATCTGCGTTCTGGTACGGGCTCGTCGCCGTCGACCAATTTGATTTGCCAATGTAATTATTCGTAGTATGGTCCGTCTGTGGAAGAAACGCAGACGGCTCCTTATGAACTACCTCCCCATTCTTATAAATGGTTAACGCCGGTTTCCATGGATCTCCCCCCTCCGCGGTAATCACAATATGTGTCCATTTACGTAACGGAAATACATTCTTTACTTGAATGTGTACTTTTCGCTGTTTATGGTCCCATACTTCATATAACAAATCAGCAGTTGAGGCTTCACCTTCTTTTGCGTGAACTTGTTGAAGTTGCGGAATGATACGCCCTGTAAGTTCCGGGTCAGGACAGCTATAGACGTTCACATTCGCACTCGATGTTAACATCACCGTTTGCGGACTTTGCTCAAACGTACACTGCGCCCCCGATGGCGCATCAGGAATGGTCTTCTGCGATTCGTCTATACAACTTGTTACTTCCGTTTGCTGTGTGGTCGCATTTCCTTTTCCCACGATTCCGCAGAATACGTTATCGATGCCTGCGCCGTTTCCGAAATCGAAAATCTTTGCGTTATTGGTAAATTCATCAAAATAGACCCAGAACGAAAACGCACGAACATATCGGAGTTGAATCACATTTCCAAACTCCAAATTGCTGCCATCTCCAATACGCACATACTGATCCACTCCATTGAACTCCAGACCATGGGTGGTAGGTTTTGGAACTGGATCAATTTCGATGTTCCCTGCCGTAGTCACTGTGAGATTCTTCGCGTAATCCAGCAAATCATCTCGGAATCGCAACCAAAATACAATTCCACTATAAAATGTAAGCAAGGTCTTGATGTTATCCGGTGGATTGCCATCCGTAATCATTTTACTCTGGAATGAATAATCACCCGCAGGGTTACACTTTGCTTCAAACGTATCCGCACCTGTTTTAAGGATACGACAGTATCCTACTCGACCCTCCTTTAACACATCATTCATGTAATCATCGCGGCTGATTTCAAATCCATCCTTTACTGCGGGAGTTTTGTATTGAATGGTCGTTAATCCTTCTGTTCCTCCTAACGCACAGGCAAAGAACAGATCCTTATCGGACCCGCCCGTTGGCACGACCATTCGACAAAAATCGTGTTCTTGACCTAGTCGTTGAACATCAGCATATACTGCTGTATAACGAATGTCTCGTGTATATCCACTTTGTTCGTCCGTAGGATTGATACCGACATCACCGCGACGAGGCATCCAACGAGCCCAAAAGGCACTATCTCCGACGGAGACCAAATTAGTAAATCCTTCATTGAGTAAGGTTGGATTCCATATCTCAACGATCGCAATTGCGATAAGGATTATTAGACCGATACAGAGATATCCTCCATACATACTATCGTATCGTGAGGTAAAAGCAAGGAGCAAGAATCGCGTATCCCGTCCAAAATCGTTTCTTTGAATCATCTAGAGGCCATGCAAGAAGGTGGTAAACTTCTCGATCATGGCATGTATGGATGCGTGTTTACCTCCTCCTTACATTGTAAAAACAAGAAACTACCGTTGGTCGCAGAAGACAAAGAACATCCTCCCATTAGTAAACTTATTCGCATCGATCATGCTGAAGTCGAATTTAAGATTTCTTCCTTGATCCGGCAGATCCCTCTTTGGAAAAATTACTTTGCCGTATCGGAATCCATATGCGAACCTGCGAAACAACAAACAGAGAAAGATATGGGAGCATGTCCTGTATTAGAAGAACAACCCTTATCTGATTTTCGTATTCTGGCAATGACCTATCATGGTGTACCCATTGACGCCTTTCGTTTTGATTTGAAGAGGTTTGATCCGATTCGATTCATTTCTCATTTATTGGAAGCAGGTGCCTTATTAAACCTATTCGGCGTGGTTCATCGTGATATTCATCAAGGTAACATCTTAGTGGATCAGCATCATGTTCCTCGTATCATTGATTTTAACCTATCCGTGTTTGCTAAAGAAACCGTATCCGAGGATGATTTATCCCATTCTCATACCGTACATGTTGGACAGGAACCGCCTGATGCGACCATTGTCAATGCGGTGTCACGTGGTCATGATGGAATGCGCGTGGTCGATTCCATTTTATCCAAGAAGGCCATTCTTAAAAAAGTACAAACTCTGTTGGGCATCACGCCTCAACAAATGAAAGTTAGTTTGTATCGTTTTTATCAACAAAGTAAATCCGTAAAGGATGGGGATTCAGAAGCATGGTTCAAATCCTATTGGACGAAATATGATAGCTGGGGAATTGGAATTAATATCGTGTATCAGATTGTTAAATGGTCGATTTCTCCTTCTTTTTCGATTGAAACACACAAGGCAAAACTCTTTCCCATTTTACGAAAGATGTGCGCGGTCAACCCGTTAGAGCGTATTGATTGCGTTCAAGCACTTCATATGTGGAATCCGTCTCACTTTATTCTTCAAAAGTATGCGAAGGAATGGCTGAAGAAGGTCGGTGTCTAAGTGCACGGACTTCCTCTCGTAGTTCCTGGATTTCGTTACGAATCGCTTGATTATTCTGTTGTTGTGTATTATCGGACATGATTGTATGCATCGTGATATATGCAATACCTGCTGCCACCGACAGATACGGATACATTTCACGAGAACCCATGTAATATGGCTTGGATAAGAGCATAGAAGAAGCACGAAACATATTGATATAAACCGATAGTATATATCAATAGGTAATAGAGATTCAATTTTATGGAGGACGAAATCATTCGTGAAATCAAACCCGTAATTGAAGCGGGAAATCTTGATGCCTTACAGATTGTATGGGAAGATTATTGTGAAATGGATTTTAGCAGACCCATTGCGTGGGATTATGTCTTTCAAAAAGCATACCTTCATGCGGCACTTAAAAAACAACGCGCCATTTGCGAATGGCTTGATTCCATCTTTGCGGAGTTCAATCCAATGACTCAAATTGCCATGCGACAAATGTTTGCATATGCACGATACTTATTAAACAAATAATTACCGACGATTCTTTTTCGTACTTCGTTTTATACGTGTTCTTCGTTTTATACGTGTTCCACCCGTTCGTCGCAGTCGATGTTTCTTTGTAGCAGGAATACATAGGTATCCGCAGAAGTTCTTATAATTCAGTCCCGAATCAGGATAATCAAAATGTGCCAACTCTGGATTGATAATGGGCCGTTTGTTTGCATCCACATCGGTTACATCTGTTCCACCTGGTTTGTGCGACCATTTACCCGTTTTATCTTCGGCTAACACATGATAATCCTCTTTAGGATCCGCAATGAATGCCACTTTGCGCTTCCCTTTTGAACATCGGGCACCAAATGTGGTTACTTGACTTCCAGGAACATCTCCTAATGCGCGGGCCATGATATCAGGACATCGTTTTCCTTTTACTTTTGACCATTTCGGATATCCACTCGCACGACCGGGTTGGGGAAACGAAATCGGACATGATTCATTCGTACATTTCGGCGTTTTGGGCATATCCATAAAACGATACGCATACGCAAAACAATTATGAGCCTCTTTGATTCCCTTGTATTTATTCCATTGATCCGGATCATATACCGGTTCATACCCTGATAATGGTGAAATGTTGTTACAACCCTGATGTTTTTCACAAAAGGGCGACCCTTCCAATGGAGGAAGAATACATTTCTTATCACATTGGCATCGAGGGGTTCGTTTTTTACCCCCCAGCATTCTATCTCCTATTTATAAATTAAGCGTCGAATGATAGACGGGTACATCTTTTTTATCTTCTGGAACAATTACAATATTCTCTAACGGAGCATTGGTTCGAATCACGGTTTGCGAACGAATAAGCGAATGCATTGCTTCTTTTACGGGCTCTGGAATCTGTTGTATCATCGACGCAATCGGTTGATCAGGGGAAGGTGGATACAAATCATGCGCAGATGTAATGATACTTGATGGTGCGACTCCGTGTTGCGGTGGTTGGGTTGTTTTTTCATCTGATTTATAATATTCTTCCTCAATTTGTTTCATCTTGATCTTTTCGATCTGATGGGTGAAATACACAAACTGATTTTGATGCGTCGGTGGTTCTCCATGAGTCAGTTGACCCGAATATCGCCCTGTCAACCCCATGTATTGCCATCCTTCCGTTCGTAATCGTTCCAGTGTGGTATTCAAGAAATAGTATTTCTTATCAATCTTAAAAAGTGTTAAAATACCATTAAACGTAGTAACTAGTAATGAAATAATAAAGGTAGCCCAATAAATATTTACGGAAGAATTGGTTCCTCCTAGCGTACTTGAATTTTGGATGGATAAAAGAGCAGGGACAAATAACGATCCAACTGTGATGATCGTATGTCCTAAGTAAAATACACGATTATACATTTGAACACGTTTGTGAAGATGCTCTAAAATATGAATGTATCGGGAAAGAATGATCTGTTTTTGTACATTAGACAGATCTAACCCTTGTAATACCCGTTCTAATTCATCTCGGTCATGATATACATTACAAGATAGCCAATTCAATAAAGAAGAGGGTGGAGGTGGTAGGGTTGGTATCATTCCGACTTATATCGTCCTGACATATTTTTCATGCCAGGAAGAATCTCACTGTGGAATTTTTGATCAAAGTAATGAATGGATCGTCCAAAGTTTGCATTTGGATAAAAAGCAATCGGTCGTTTTTCTTTAATCATTGCGATAACCGGTGTCGCATGGAGTTGTAAATAGGCAATCATCATCATTGCAACAGATGCTGCGGAGCGTTGCATCCCTGCCATACAATGAACTAAAATCACATGACCCTCTTTGTATTCGGCCAAAATCTTAAACGCAATTTCGCCCGACCAGAGTTCCATGTTCCGGATTTCTTCCTCTTCCAAATTATCATCCACAGGAATTCGGTACTTGATAGGAATCATTTGATTAAATGGTAAGTTTTTTGTACAATTGAAGACGACTTGAATGTTATTTCGATGGATGAAATGGTCATCCATAGATGCTTTCGCATTCCCGAGCCACAATCCAGGTAGGATTTCATTTGCGTTATCTGAATGGGCCATCTCTACTTGGCATGTTTGTTAAATCGATGGGATTCGTCGCACTTAATAAAGTGATTGTTCCTTTTCCACAGGACAAAGAAACCGTACCCACTTTGCCTCATCCGAACTAAACTCACGTGGTGCCACCAATGACCAGTTCACATTCATGTCCATAATCCCTAGTTGACAACACAAATAGGAGACCAACGCGGAACACCAAAAACGCTTGGTTGTTTTATAAGCCGGATTGGGAGGGAGAGGACGGATCATGTTATACTTCGCACACAACCAGTCCCAGGGGCTTAGATCATATGGTTTATTATGTATTTCTTTATGAATTTTAGAGAATGCGTCATAAAATACATCATTTCGCTCGCATTTTACCTTTCGTACCAGGACAGACCCTTTCGGGTATTCTTTCAAGACATCTTCCAATAAATGGAGTTGAACACCCATTTTCATTTGATGATCTTCTACGTCTGGTGTATTATTCCAAGACGATTCTAAAATATAGGTTCCATCTTCCAACGTCGGATCTAAGAACTTGGGATTCTTTACTACCATTCCTACATGACTGTACTTGCTTACACCTGCCCACTCTACAAACCACGAGATCCAACCTGTTCCTCGAAATAAAAGAAGGTCGCCTGTTTCTAAACTTGCTTCCATCCGAAGGTTCATTTATTGGGTCGGAGATAAAATTGATATGTGTTTATTCTTTTAAATAGGTACCTTATTACGTATATGACATTGTCCCGTCATTTCTATGCGCTGGATGAAGTCCATGCCGCACTCCACTATAGTTCCACTCGAAATGGCCGACGAGAAACGGTCTTCTGGTGTCATGAACTTCTTTCTAGCGGATGTGCCACTGAAACCATCTCTACTCTCTTTGAATCATGGCTCTGGAACAAAGGTCCCTTTTCCCTTTCCTGGTTATCGATTGCTCACAAGCTCGCACAAGAGGAAGTAGTAGAAGCGGATATCTTATTGGCAGCCTATCAACTGAGTTGGATTCCCTGTGAACAGCGTGACCATTCCCTATGGAACATTCTCGTTCTCACCGCACAAGGTGTGGGTCCCGACCGTGTAACCCCCAAGACTCCACCGTATCTCCCGTCTTCCGATGAGAATGAGGTGTTTATGGTACGCGCGTTGTTCCAGGGAAAAGCATACAGTGCGTGGTGGATGTCCCGTCATTTTACCAATGAACGAGTATGGGAACTCCTTCGTTGGTACGTTCGTTATTTATGCCCTGCTCATTCAGAGTCCTATCTCTCTTCCTTTACTCTTCTTGAAAACTATGAGTCTCTTTTGGGATACCAATCAGAAGAATATGATGTTGTTGTTCGGTGTCTCGCGGTTCTCTCTGTCTGTCAGAATTACGAACAACAAGAGCAGAGTTGGAAACGTCTTCCTCCAATCGAAACGAGTGTTCAAACCGCAATAGAAGAATGGGATGTGGAAATCGGTCACGTGAAGCATCGACGATATTCGATTCCAACCGCATGTCTATATGGCCGATCGGAACGAGGTCGAATGAAATGGGCAGAATCCACTGTATCTCAACTTGGACAGCTAGAACAGAATATGAAAGGATGTCCTTTCTGGGACAGCGTAGTGGAAGAATATCAAACCGGCGAAACATGGCGTTCCGATGATTCTCGAGAGGCATTTTATGACCGATACCTAACAGATGTTCCAGATGAATGGTCCAAATCTGAAAAACTAAAATCACATGGCGATGGCATTATGGGACCACACGAAGAAAGTAGTTTGGCAGTCTATTCCAAACGTTTCTTTACCTTCCTTTCTAGAATGTCGTGGCACCTATTTCCTGTTATAACTCCCTGCCAACAAACAAGTTCTAATCCTCTCACCATTATTTCCCTACTTCCTCCGCCTCCTCCTGTTACAAATGATATGCTACGCCCCATTCGAAGACGAAAATGTATTTAATGACGCTTCCTTGTCGTATTGTACTTAGGACTACACATTCCTCTACCAAAAATCGCACATCCCATACGTTTTCCCGAATGACCTGTTACCATACTATCCTCAAATACCCCCTTCCCTAAATCATCCTCATCCTCATGAACAATAATGGACCTTCCCCATAGATCTTGAACTGTCACTCCTTTTAATTCATATGACTTTGTCATTTTTTTGCCTTTCAGTTCAATATTCCCTAAATCACCCGTATGGCGTTCTCCTTTCGATGTCGGGCTTCCTCCATGAACATGCTGACCGACATCATAATGTTCACAGAGTCCCTGACATCCTTCACCTCTCAGATCGCCCGCTTTATGAATATGGAATCCGTGTAAACCCGGTGGCAGTTTCGTAAACGTTGCCACTAGACGAACACCCGTTGAACTCGGTGAAACTACGACTTCGCCTTGTATCGCATCGGTACGAAAAATAGCAATCGCTTGCTTGCTCATTCCCTATTCTAGTTTCACTTCTTCTATAATATCAACATTGTCAAAATTATGGATTTCTGAAAATGATTTCTTTTTTTTTCCAAAATAGGTTGTTGCGTACCCTTGTTTCACCATCCATTCATTTATGTTCTCACCCTTCTTATCATAAAGTGTCCCCAACAGCCTGCCATATTTATCAGGTGTGTACAATTGAATGGTTACCAAATTATCACTCTCTTTCAATTTATTGATCATGGATTGACTTGATTTCTTGGCTGCTTCGATTTCTTTCTCGCGATCCGGATTGCTCTTTAGTGGTTTCTTCTCAGGTGTATCAATGCCAAATAGTCGGATTCGGTACTTGAAGATTTTCTTCATATCCTCATTTGCCATCGCAATATCTATCGTATCACCATCCACTACACGAAGGACTTTCACTTTCTTTCGGATGTTTTCATACGAAACATAGGGAGTATTTTGATCCGTCGCATGTTGATAGATGGATTCATCTGTGTGTAAATCAATATTAGGGCTAGGAACGCTCTTCTCTCCACAAATACAATTACCCATGATACTATTCTTTAAATCATAATCCGTTCATCAATTTTATACCTGAAGATGACCCGTTTCTGCTACATCGTTAAAAAAACGTGATTGCCGTTTGAGAAGTTCATTGCGAACTTCACGGACCTTCTCCATACGATTCTGTCCAAAATGATGTCCTTCATGATACAGATAGGCAAGTCGTTTCCATCGCTCAATATACCAATGATGTGGTAGATGAATGATCCCCACACGATACACCCGAATCATAAAATCAGTAACAGGTATTACTTCTGTAAGTGTCATGATAATAAAATCTTCTAATAATTCTTTTGCGCTGGGGGAATCAAGTTGTATCAGGCTTGTCTGAATTGCCTTCATCGTAATTGCTGAATGATGATACTGATGCCATGTTATAATATTAAAATTATATTTACGTAGCGTAGTGAGTGCCCATCGAAGTTCACCATACACTTTTAGTTGTTCATATATGGAAATTAGTTGGTGATACATAAAATCAAGATTATTCCATGGATTACGAGGATAACGTGGTATCGCAAATCCACCCTCTTGATACAATAATGCGGTTTCCATATGGATCGACAGACTTTTCGCATCAAATATAAACTTTTTTTTTACATTCCAATCATACAATACTACACGCTTTTCTGGCTCGGATAGTGTAATCGGATCAACCTCAATACAATGACGTTTATCCATTTTATAATTCCTCCAACGTGTTACTACATTCCGCATGGCTCGTCGAAGACGCGTCTCCACAATAAAGGACTCCATTACTTGATCTCGTAAATGATAGTATGTCATTTCCCCATCCTCATCATATCCCTCTTCTTCGTTCATGATTTTATCAAAATATCTCAGTCGACATGCGACCGAACGAAAACATCGATCCACGATTTTTCGCACATATACATTTGATTCGAACCAATAAGGTAGTAATAAATATAGACCATCATCTTCTTGAAATCGTAGAACGCGCCCAGATGATAGGATAAGAAGGTTACTAGAATGATCTCGCGGAGGGCATATTATACTAACATAATTAGTTCGTTGACATTTCAATGGGTGTTCTTCTTGTGATGGTGAGTTTACTTTTTCTATCTCATGCGGATCTTGCTGATACAATTGAAAAAAAGTAGGAAGAGAGAGGGGTGGAAGAGAATAGAATGGTGGGATAGGTTCAGTAGGAATAGATAAAAGATACTGAGCGGACGCTTCATCCATTTACCTAACACTTATTGAACAAGGTTTAAGCATCATCTATTACAAATACGCGGATTCGTTGTTCATCACTATTTATTTTTCCGATTATGTTTCCTTGTGAATTAATCAGTGTCTGGTCCACTTGCCACATCGGTGGAAGATGTGGGATATCTTTCACTTTTTGAATCATTGTCGGATGTGTTCCCTCCATCACCATCATTCGATGATTTCGATGAATGGGACAAAATGCGGATTGGTAGGCAACTGGTTTTCTACAAAATACAGTTAGATGATCCTGTTGAACATACGCTGTACATTGATTAGATTCTTCATGGGAATCTTGAATGATTACTTTTAAAGAATCTGCTGTTGGCAAGACTTTCTTGATGAGTTCTTTTTCCGATACATGGAGGCGTTTGGCCAACTCCGCGATGTAGCGTTTGGATTGAGCCAGAAGGACAGACTCGAAATTCTCCCACAGAATGCGCGGGACTTTGTATTCAAGTGTCATGGGTGCTCTTTTTATTTCATGGGAAATCATTTCAAATTTTTATTTACGAAGCAGTCTTCTCTTTTTGGTCGAGCGACGTTTCTTATGTAGTTTGCGAGTTTTATGCGATCTGCGAATTGATCGATGTACCACATGATGCTTGGATCCGATCTCTTGAAAGAATGTTCGCATGATCTGCTTTGCTTTTTCAAACATAGAGTGATCTTCAAATTGATACAAATAAACTTTCACATAATGTTTGGATCGGATCGATCGATCCCGACGATCAAAATGTAGAAATTGAAGCTTTCCTACCAATTGACCCTCTTGTAATAAGGTAACATCAACATTGTTCTTTCCTGATTCATTATACTCTGCCGTAATCCCGATCGAACTCCACGCCTGGATCAAATGAGAATGATCGGTTTTATGTTTGAATTGAAAATGATGTTGTTTCGGACTTGTTTCAGGATACGGTTCGATATGAGGAAAGATCCGTTGTGGATTCTCGATCTCGATCGTTTCTGTAAGTTGTGACGAGGTTTCCACTGGGGTTTCCACTGGCTGTTCTACAACCCTTTCTACTTGGGTTTCTACTTGGGTTTCCACTGGCTGTTCTACAACTCTTTCTACTGGGGTTTCCACTGGCTGTTCGAGTGGTTTTAGCGTAATATTTCTTGGCACGATTTTAGGAACTTCTTCTGGACCATCTACCTCTACAGAAAAGTCAGGTCGTTCCATCCTTCTCTTTCCTCACAAAAAAGAGCTCGTGATTATTCGATCTGTCAATAATCTTTGTATGGATTACATGTCGATCGAGGTCGTCAAACCGGTTCTCAAATGGGTCGGAGGCAAAACACAAATTCTCGATACGGTCCTCTCACACTTTCCTTCTAGGATTCATAATTATTATGAGCCATTTCTTGGAGGTGGAAGTGTATTATTGGGACTCTTGTCCTACCGTCAAGCCGGTAAAATTGCGATATCCGGTAGAATCTATGCCAGTGATCTAAATTCCAATCTGATCGGTTTGTATCAATCAATCCAACACGCGCCTGAAGATCTGATTGTCGAGGTTCGTGCCTTGATCGAAGAGTTTGCCACATGCGGCAATACCGAAGTACATCGATCACCTCAAACGATTGATCAAGCACGAACCTCACGCGAATCTTATTATTTTTGGATCCGAACCCGATTCAATTCAATGTCACGTGAACAACGAATGACCCTTAAGGGAGGCGCCATGTTACTATTCTTAAATAAAACATGTTTCCGTGGGATCTATCGGGAAGGACCTCATGGATTTAACGTGCCCTATGGAAACTATGCTCAGATCGGAATCATGAATGAAGAACATATTCGTTCTGTCTCCCAATTAATACAAGGAGTTATCTTTCGTGTTCAGCCATTTATGGATGCGTTAGATATGGTTCGTCAAGGTGATTTTGTCTATCTCGATCCACCCTATGCACCCGAATCAGGTACTTCTTTTGTTGGATATACCTCCGAGGGGTTTGGATTAGAACAACACGAAGCTCTCTTTACACGATGTCAAACACTTGCGGAAACAGGATGTTCCTGGCTGATGAGTAATGCCGATGTTCCTGTTGTACGTGACTCTTTTCCTGCCCCTTGTACGACTCTTGTTCTTTCTTGTCGCCGCTCGATCAACTCTAAAAAACCTGACTCAAAAACAAATGAAGTTCTTATTGCGACAAATCCGAGATAACAAATTTCTGATTGAAAAATAATGGATTCTCCACAGAATCATATTTGGGGACCTGAACTCTGGTTTCTTCTTCATTCTTCTGCGGAGCGATTTGGTAACCCCTTATCGAAACGATTGCCCGACGAAGAAAAGAGAGTCTGGACAGGCCTTCTTCGTAGTTTACAATATACCTTACCCTGTCCTCTTTGTAAAAAACACTATACGGCCTACTTGGCAAAATATCCGATCGTGTTGACAAAAGAGGGAATCCGTATATGGCTTCACCGTCTTCATTCTGATGTCAATCAACGAACCAATAAACCGAATCTTCCCATTGATGAACTCCCTGAGAAATACAGTAAACCATTTCAGTTTACGAAACATTATCCCACTGTATTACGTCAAATGATGATGGCTCTTCGTCTGGGGTGGTCCACACGAGAAGACATTCAGAAAACAGCACGATTCTTTGAAGAACTCATGCGTTATTATGATTTTTTTTAAAGTAATGACATATTCGACCACTTCTTCATGTATTGAATACTGCACGTTTCTACCAGAAGTCCATTCGCCCATACCCCATAGTTCATTCGTACATCGTCGTTCTCGAGGGCCATGTGCCAAATTGTATAGTTTCCTTCAGATGTCCATGGCTCCGCACGCTCATCGATGCAGGCCATCAGTCGGTATCGATTTTCCGTAATAAAGATATCACCAAGATTCTTTTTGGTCTTTTCTTTCTGATCATCCGTCATCGACTCCACCAAGATCGAATGACATCCTGTAATGTACAAATCATCCGTGAGTTCAGGGTATGTAGACGGAGAACACTTGTAAAGACGATTCTGAATGCGTTCACTATCAGACAGATTCTGGAGTTGTGATTTTCCGATAAGTGCTACCGCTTTATAGCCATTCAGACGTGTCTTGATCAAAGTACCTGGCGTAATCGTTTCGATCGGAAGATATACATCGTTACCATTGATATGGCAGAGAATGGTAGAACCCTCTAGGAAGCAGGGGATATTCGGATACAGATAGTACACTCCGTCGGAGGTTAAGGTATTTCCTGTAGTATACGCGCTAGCCTGAGAGGATGACCCTGTGCTGCTCGAGGCAATTCTCCAATTACTGAATCCGCCAAAGGTATTTACCGTGTAGGTGGTAGATGTTCCAATGGAGTTGGTTTGTGCCAGAGCATCGGCTTGATTTGCATAATACACGATATAGGGGGCAGGTAAAAGATAGTAGGTTCCTCCTGTGGCTAACGTGGTACCCGACGCATAGGATACGCTCTGAGAAGAGGTACCTGTACTACTTGAATGAATGATCCAATCGCTGTATCCACCAAAGGTTCCAAGCGTATAAGAAGTTGATGAATTGCCAAGTTGGTTGATATTATATAGAATATCATTTGCCGTTGCATAATACACTAAAAATACGGGGTACAAATAATACTGCCCAAACCCATCGCCCGAAGTGTACCCATCCGTTGGCAAATCCTCTCCTAGCACATAGGGTGTGCTATTGTATCCTGTACTAATGGTATTGGTACCATCCACCTTCCATGCAGAATAGGTCTCTGTAAAACCACCAGGATCTGTCGACAAATTTCGAATGTAAAAGGCACTGGATTGATAAATCATATTCGTGACCTGTTGCGCATCGGTCTGCGTTGGAAAATAGTTCATGGACTGCGGGGTAAAGGGAAGACCAACGGGATCCGCCAATTCGCTCATCGGACCCATCAAGAGACGAGAGGACGTTCCCACCGTCTTGTGTAAAACGCCTTCGTTAAACACAAATCCAGTATTTGCGGTGATAGGATAGGAGTTATCACCAAGAATAAACTCGCCTGTGCTGTCATTGAGATAGACAAGAAATGTCTTCGCAAACTCTTTGGAACCGGCATCCATATGAGGCACCGTATCACCATTCATCCATCTCATCGGAATACGGCTCACACCTGAAAGGTCCAATCCGAGCACCACCAGTGCAGAGCGAATCGAATCCGTAAGTTCAATCGAACAGCGCCCTGATGCGGAAGTCTTCGCCTCGAGCACTTCGGGAAGGTTATTCAAATATTCGATATCTTCAGACGAAAGAACATTTCGGAAGATGGATGCCATATCTATCAGCATTTGACATTTATTTTTTTACATGTCCTATCGAAACACATACTCTGCCTATTTAGGCAGAAGGGTCCTGTTTCACGAAAACACATACTCTGCCTATTTAGGCAGAAGGGTCCACAATACACGCCATCGGCTTGTCCGCCGTTGCACTCGTCGGCAATATACGATTCGAAATACCAAACAAGTCCGCCAAACGACCCGCACTTGGTAGACTTAGCATTGTATACCACCCAAATCCAAGTGCTCCAAATAGAACAAGTCCAGCAATAATACCAATGGTTGGCTCACATCCCGCATACATACGAAACCCAATCGCAATCAATCCAAACACCGCGATTGATGCAATTGCCAGAATCGCATGTGATGTACGTTTGGATACCTTGCTTGAATCTGCCCCATCATCTACCGGTTGTTGATACAGCGCCACTGCGTTCGT
>Ga0114964_10001715_pt1 | contig 15893 bp, 14 predicted proteins | sample C_131016_MF_Meta_FD_92638 | JGI IMG/M metagenome (GOLD analysis project Ga0114964, IMG submission 92638) | Freshwater microbial communities from Lake Croche, Canada to study carbon cycling - C_131016_MF_MetaG | ecosystem: Environmental > Aquatic > Freshwater > Lake | place: Lake Croche, Canada... | reverse complement strand
GTCGAGATCCGCGCACAGTCACTCCAGAACATCATGACCGAAGCATCAGCGCCGAGAATACGTTTCTGACAGACGTGGATGACCCCGAGGTCATTCACGCCGAGTTGCTCAATTTGAGTGACAAGGTTGCGCGACGATTACGCGCGAGCAATGTAACGACGCGAACGGTGACTTTGAAAGTGCGCTTTTCTGATTTCACAACAATCACCCGAAGTAAATCCGTTCCTATCCCTACCGATGTCGGAAACGATGTCTACGCAATCAGTAAAGCCTTATTCGAGGGATTACATCTGCAGCGCGCTCGGATTCGACTTGTTGGTGTTAAGGCTGGGAATTTGGCTGATACTGACGACTTTGTTGATCAACTGTCGCTGATACCTGAGACTCGGGAATCAGGCTGGCGCGAAGCCGAGCAAGTAGTCGACAAAGTGGCCGAAAAATTTGGCAAGCTTGCGGTGCGCCCTGCTCGCTTGATACGTAACCGGGAACCACGCAAACGGCGACCTGCCGACGAAAACTAACCTGCGAAAACTAACCGAGATTACCCGCCCAAATCAGTGCCACATTTGGGTCCCGACCCCTAGGTGCCCAAAATGTCTGGTGTGCACAGGACTTAAGCACTAATCGGGCGTATCCTTTACTCAAGGGCTTCATCCTTGAAGCCTGCACCGTAAATTGAAGGATGACGAGATGCCACTTTCAGATCATGAGCAAGAGCTTCTTGCCCAGATGGAACGTGCGCTTGCCTCGGAAGATCCACGATTTGCCTCAGTTTTCCGCAACCCAAAAATCCGTCGTGGTTTGCCGAAGAACACAGGCCTTGCGCTCACCGCTATCGCATTGGGTATCGCCGTATTAATTGCTGGCGTCGCTACCTCAGTGCCGGCACTTGGAATTGTTGGTTTTGTGGCAATCGTCGCCGGAATCACCATGATCGTGTCAACACCGCGCAAAGGCGCTGGAGTTGCCGGAAATATCAAAGGTAAGGCCACCTCAACAAAGTCCGGCTTTATGGAAGGCCTCGAAGGCCGCTGGGAACGCCGCCAGGACAACCAGTAAGCACCTGTTCTCTACAACGAAAAGAATGATTCATGACTGTCCACAAAGCTGACATTGGTAATTTTGTAGAAGATTTTGTTGTTGGCGATGTGTACCAGCATCCGCTGGGACGCACGATTAGTGAGACTGATTCAACGTGGTTCACTCAGTTGACAAACAACACCAATCAAAATCATTTCAACGCCCACTACGCGCAGCAAAATCCGATTACTGCTGGCCGCATCATTGTTAATTCTGGATTTACTGTCGCGTTGGTGCTAGGTATGTCAGTCATTGACATGAGCCAGCACGCAGTTGCCAATCTTGGCTGGACTGACATTAAGTTAACTGCTCCTGTGTATGTGGGGGACACCTTGTATGCCGAAAGCATTGTGCTTGATATTCGCGAATCCAGTTCGCGTCCAGACTTTGGAATTTTGACCATGCGTACACGCGGGCTGAACCAAGATGGCGTTGAAGTAATGACATGGGTGCGCACAGTCATGATCCCTAAGCGTTCTTCAGGAATCGGTCAGGACTATTTCCCGCAGGCAGTGAACGGGCCTCTGGCCTAGCGCACTGAATGCGTCGTTTCTTATCGCTGCTTTTTTCAGTAGCAGTCTTCGGGTTCATCGCTTACGTGGGCTATTCGATGTTTATCGCTTGGTTGAATCCCACACCGATCGAAGTCCCTGTCGAAAATGGTCGCCCAGTTGTAGCTGTGACCCAGCCGACGATTAAGCCGTGGACAACACCGATTGATAACAGTGGGTATGACATTTCATCTCCGCAATGCAAGACAACGTACCCGAGTGCATCGGTTGGTTTTGCGATCGTTGGATTGAACTTCGGTAAGCCATTCACGAAGAATCCATGTGTGGCCAGCGAACTCAGCTGGGCCAAACAACACGTTGGTTATGCGGTGTACATCAACATGGCTGATCCTGGGTCAGGTTCGGCTACACGTTATGGTCAGCGCATTGCCGCTGACACAATTGCCAGACTCCACAAACTTGGAGTTGCAACGAACGTTCCGATTTGGCTCGACATCGAAACGAATAACACGTGGACTGAATCCAGTCGATCCGTGCAAGTGATCACTGAAACGATGGCTGTGTTGGCAGCCGCCGGTCATCCGGTTGGAATCTATTCGGTTCCAGTGCATTGGTTTGAAATAACAATGAATGCCACTATCAAGACGCCAACCTGGCTTGCGTTGGGTCCGTATACAAAAATTGATCGGGCTGTTTCCGATGCAAAAGCTGCCTGCCTTGAGATGTCATTTGGAAATCAAACCCCATCGATTGTTCAATTTGTGACAACGAAGAATGGGCGTGCCCTTGACCACAACTACATGTGCGCTCGACCTGATGGGCTCGTAGCACCGAGTCGGTAATTCCTAATTTGCAGGAAAATCCTTTGTTGGCCTGGAAAATTTGTCAGTTATTCCCAAAAATAATGGTTATATGAAATTTTCATCCACTTTCCACCACCTTAATATCTGAGTAAAAACGGGCCTTATTTCGTAAAAATGTCACCACTGTGAAAATTGATAGTCAAATGGGGTTGACGGTGGAGGAAAATGGAGTAATCTGGGACAACTAGGTGACCTGGGGAAGGGTTGCCACTAGTGGGAGGGGTTAATCCATGTTTTTGGGCACTCATACTCCCAAGTTGGACGAAAAAGGCCGACTCATACTTCCCGCCAAATTTCGCGAACCGCTCATTTCAGGTCTAGTGATGACTAAAGGGCAAGAACGCTGCGTTGTCGTGTGGCCGAGCAACCAATTCCACGTACATGCCGAGTCACTTCGGCAAAGGTCGCAGAACAGTGAAAAGGTGCGGGCCTATACCCGGGTGTTCTTTTCATCAGCATTCGATGACACCGCTGACAAGCAAGGACGCATCACGATTCCCGTACCCCTTCGCGAATGGGCTGGTCTTGATCGCGAGCTCGTCGTTGTTGGTGCAGATACCCGCGTTGAAATCTGGGACAAAGGCGCCTGGGAGCAGTACCTCAATGGTCAAGAGGACAGCTTTGCTGCTCTCGACGAAGACACGGTGGCGACATGATTCGTCAACGCACAAAAACTTCCTCAAGTAATGGCACTTTTGGCCTTCGGCCGTTGAGTGATTCCTGGCGCACCTTCCCCGGTGCCAGGCTCTTCAACGGCCGAGGACTAAAGGCGGACATTGCTCGAGACTTATTCGAAGTGCGCTAATGACTACATTCACGCATGAACCTGTGCTGCGTCAGCGTTATCTGGACCTTTTGGCACCTGCGCTAGGTGGTGACGACGCCATTGTGGTCGATGCGACTTTAGGGCTCGGTGGTCATGCCGAAGCAGTCCTGGAGATGTTCCCGCAGGTTCGCCTTGTCGGGCTTGACCGTGATCCGCAAGCCCTTGAAATGAGTCGCGAACGGCTGGCACGTTTTGCGCCACGCGTGGAGTTTGTACATGCCATTTATGACGAAATCGCCGAGGCACTTGCTGGACTGGAAATGTCCACTGTGCAAGGGATACTTTTCGATTTGGGTGTGTCTTCAATGCAACTCGATAATCTCGACCGTGGATTTTCGTACTCACAAGTTGCTCCGCTCGATATGCGCATGAATGGGACGACTGGACTAACTGCCGCTGACGTAGTTAATACATACGATGAACATGACTTGATTCGTATCCTGCGTAATTATGGTGAAGAAAAATTTGCACCGCGGGTGGCCCGTGCAATTATTCGCGAACGTGACGTAGAGCCCTTTACAACAAGTGATCGATTAGTCAATGTTGTCCGCGATGCCATTCCGGCGGCTACTCGCAGAACTGGTGGCAATCCAGCAAAACGCACATTCCAGGCACTGCGCATTGAGGTTAATGATGAACTTGCAGTTCTGGAACGGGCAATCCCGGCAGCTTTAGATTCACTTGCATTGGGTGGACGCATCATTGTGATGTCATACCAGTCCCTTGAGGATCGCATTGTGAAGAACGCATTCAGAGTGGGAACGGAATCCACGACTCCGGTTGACATGCCATTTGTTCCAGATTCGGACAAGCCATGGCTGAAGTTGTTAACTCGCGCATCCGAGAGCGCAACAGATGTTGAGGTAAGTCAAAACCCGAGGGCTGCGTCCGTACGACTGCGTGCCGCTGAACGAATCGGAGATGCAGCATGAGTGCAATGCCTGCGCGCAGTCCGCGTAATCCGAAACCAGCACCAATGACACGCAGTTTGAAAGCTGTGCGCACAAATGTCGCACCTATAATTAGTCCTATCGCACAGGCATTTCCAGTTCAGATACCTGAGGAAAAAGCATCAACGAAGACATTCACTTGGATTGTCTTGACGGTTGCCACCCTCGGGCTATTCCTGTCCCTATGGATCAATACTCAATCTGCGCAAGCCTCATTTCAGAAGCACACTTTGCAAAACCAGCTCTCACAAATGGTTTCTACTCAGCAAACACTTATGCGCGAGGTTCAGTCAGCAGAATCGCCAGATAAGTTGGCTGGACTTGCCAAGAAGATGGGTATGGTTCCTGCTTCATCCCCAGTCTTCCTCCGCCTTTCAGATGGGACGATTCTCGGCACGCCAACGCGTGCGAAAGCTGGGCATTAATGTCTTTTGATGTTGGCTCGCGACTGCCACCCGTCTTGCCGCCGAATGAACCCGAGATGGTTCCTGTTGCCACGGTGAAATTACGTGATCCAGGTAAGCGAATGACGTTCATGTCTGTAGTTTTTTTGATGATTATTTCGTTGTATGCGGCGCGACTTGTTGAATTTCAAATTATTCAGGGTCCAGCACTGGCTAAACAAGCAAAGTCGACACGAGTTCAAACTGTGGTACTGCCTGCACAGCGAGGCACCATCACCGATGCAAATGGTGTGGTTCTCTCAACAACAATCATGTCGCGCGACGTAGTTGTTGATCAGAAGCTGATCAAGCGTCCGGCGCTCATTGCTTCACTGCTAGCACCATTTTTAGGTATGTCAGAAAAAGAAATCCAAAAAAAGATCACCGGCAAGAAGCGGTTTGCATATGTAGCCAAACAAGTGCCAATTGAAACATGGAAAAAAATTGCAGCCGCTCAGATTATTGGTGTTTCGAGTGAACCAAACACAACGCGACTTTATCCGTCAGGAACAGTGGCATCTACTCTGCTCGGGTACGTTGGCTCAGGTGGACATGGTCTTGGCGGACTGGAATATGCTCTTGATAAAAATTTGTCGGGTAAAGATGGGTCGTTGACGGTTGAGCAGGTCAATGGTCGTGAGATTCCAACGAGTGCTCGCAACAGTATCGATCCTGTCAATGGAACGACGTTTCGTTTGACCATCAACAGCGACTTGCAGGCTGTGGCTGAAACTGCGCTGGCTGCCCAAGTAAAACTGTCGCATGCGATTGGCGGCCAAGTCGTTGTGATGGACCCAAAGACGTTCACAATTTTGGCGATGGCTTCTGCGCCAGGCTTTGACCCCAATACTCCGTTCAAGACAACGGACTCAGCAAAACGAAATTCGACGGTCACCGATGTGTTCGAACCTGGGTCAACGGCAAAGGTCATGACGATGGCGGCGGTGCTCGAGGAAAAGAAGTCAACCCCGACTACGCACTACGTGATTCCATCAAAGCTTCCTCGTGCGGACCGCGTGTTTCACGATGACATTCCGCACGGCGTATGGCATCTAACGCTCAATGGAATTCTGGCGAAATCCAGCAACATGGGAACAATTCTGGCGTCTGAGAAAATTGGAAAGAAAAAGTTTTACTCGTACCTCAAGAAATTTGGTATCGGCGAACCAACTGGTTTAAATTTCCCCGGTGAAAGTTCGGGTCTGCTGCCGAAACTGAGCGATTGGTCAGGTTCATCATTTCCGACGATTGCATTTGGTCAGGGGCTCTCTGTTACTGCGCTTCAGGTAGCCAGTGTGTATTCGACCATTGCAAATGATGGTGTGCGTCTGACCCCAACACTTATTGCGGGCTCAACCGACAGCAAGGGTAATTTCACTGCAACAACACATGCAGAAGGCATACGCGTCATCAGTCCAGCAACTGCAAAGTCACTTCGAATGATGCTAGAAAGCGTCGTGTCAGCGGAAGGGACGGCCCCACAGGCACAGATCGATGGTTATCACGTTGCTGGCAAAACGGGTACTGCAAATCGCATTGGCACCAATGGAAGCTACAGCGGCTACACCGCATCGTTTGTCGGTATGGCCCCAGCCGAAAATCCTTCACTGGTCATTGCCGTGATGATTCAACGTCCGCAAGGTGCACATTTTGGATCCTTGGTTGCTGCCCCGGTGTTCAAGACTGTGATGACATTTGCCTTGGCGCAACAACGCATCCCTCCTTCGCCAGCAAAATTGGCAAACATCCCGGTGAAGTGGTGATGTGATGATAATCCGCCCGAATACCCCAGCCGTTCGTTTGAGCACAGTTGCGCAGGTAACTGGAAGTATTCTGCGCGGAACGGATGTCGATGTACGCGGCATAACGCACGATTCGCGGGCAGTACAACCAGGGGATCTGTATGTGGCAATCCCAGGATTTACTCGGCATGGGATTGATTTTGTTGACGAGGCACTGGCTCTTGGCGCAGTGGCAATCGCAAGTGATAGTGAAGGCATCAGCAAGGTCGAGGCGCCCGTTCCAACGTTGACTATGCAGTCGCCGCGCTTGGATATGGCTCTAGCTGCTGCTGAAATTTATGACCACCCAGATCGTCAACTCACCATGATTGGTGTGACTGGAACTAATGGCAAGACAACAGTGACCCATTTGATTGGCTCGCTAATGCTCGCTGCTGGTAAATCTGTCGGGCTCATCGGAACTGTGGGCACATTTATCGATAACGAGACGATTCCTTCGTCGCGTACAACTCCTGAATCAACAGATCTGTTTGCCCTACTTGCTGTCATGCGAGAACGTGGTGTTGAAGTAGTCGCCATGGAAGTTTCTAGTCATGCACTTACGTTAAGTCGCGTTGGAGGAATTGTCTTTGATCAAGCACTCTTCACAAACCTGTCCCAAGATCATCTCGATTTTCATCACGACATGGATAGTTACTTCGCTGCGAAAGCAACATTGTTTTCGCGCGAGAGCACACGCCATGCCATTGTGTGTGTCGACGATGAATGGGGCATAAAACTTTCGCGCAGTTTGAGCTATGCGCATGTCAGCGTTGGTAGGAATGCTGATGTGAACGTCAGCGACGTGTCCTTAGTGGGTGGATCGACAAGGTTCACACTCACCGCAACGAATGGTCATTCAATTTCCTGTGAAGTTCCGTTGCTCGGCGCTTTCAATGCAACTAATGCCGCAATGGCGCTCACGTGTGTCAACGCATTAGGTATCGACATGGGTATGGCGGTTTCGTCGCTGAGAAATGTGCGGCAGATTCCGGGTCGATTTGAGTTATTCAGCGCGCCAAATCACGCACGCGTCGTAGTGGATTATGCGCATACGCCTGATGCAGTGGAAAAGGTGTTAGGCGTGTTGAAGGCAACCCAACCAGAGCGAATAATCACAGTTGTAGGTTGTGGCGGCGATAGGGATGCTGCGAAAAGGCCATTGATGGGTAAGGTTGCCGCCGCAAATTCTGATGTTGTTTTTGTCACGGATGACAATCCACGTAGTGAAATGCCTTCCGCAATTCGAACTGCAGTTCTTAGTGGGACCATTGGCTTTACCGCCGAAGTTTACGAAGTCGCTGACCGTCGGGATGCAATTGTTCAAGCAATTCGGATGGCAGGACAACATGATGTTGTCGCAATCCTTGGCAAAGGCCACGAATTGGGCCAAGAAGTTTCTGGCGTGGTCACCCCGTTCGACGATCGTGAGATTGTGCGCGAGGTGATGAATAGTGCATGACATGACTCTGGTAGACGTTGCTGCAATTGTTAGTGGAACTGTGGTTGGAGATGCATCCTTAGTTGTCCGTGGTGTGAGTACAGATTCACGGACGGTTCAGCCTGGGGATCTTTATTGTGCGATTGTTGGCGACCGAGTCGACGGACATGATTTTGTCGACCAAGCAATTGAACGTGGCGCAGTGGCAGTTCTTTCGAGTCGAGCTGTGAGCGCCCCGAGTGTTCTTCTGAGCCACACGTCAACACGTTCGGGTGCCGGCGACATTGATGTTGTGATCAGTGCGTTAGGAACTCTGGCAGCACACGATCGACTCAGCTGGCCACAATTGCACGTTATTGGAGTCACCGGTTCTTCGGGTAAGACCTCTACTAAAGATTTGATCGGTCAAGTCCTCCGTAGCGCGGGACCGACCGTTGCTCCGGCCGGCTCACCAAATAATGAATTAGGGCTTCCGATGACTTTGCTGACGGTTGATGCTGGTACTCGATATGTGGTTACAGAAATGGGTATGCGCGGGATTGGGCATATTGAATACCTATGTGAGATTGCCCGCCCAAGCAGTGCGGTAGTTACGAATGTCGGTCATGCTCACGTTGGCGAAGTGGGATCTATTGAGGCTGTCGCGCTCGCTAAGTCCGAGCTTGTGACTGCAATTCCCGCAACTGGTCACGTCATTCTGAATGCAGATGACTTTAATGTCGTAGGTATGGCGAGTAAATCACTTGCGCCAGTGGTGACTTTTGGTCGCAGTGACTCGGCAGATGTTCGAGCAAGCAACGTGTCAACAACAGAAATTGGCGGTTCGCTTTTCGAACTGAGTTATGGTGGCGAATCCGTCGGCGTTGAGCTGGCGTTAGTAGGTGAGCACCAAATCTCGAACGCGTTAGCGGCAGCATCAGTGGGCATTGTGCTCGGGATGGATCTAGATGCGATCGCTCGGGCACTGTGCAATGCGACATTGGTCAGTAAGTGGCGTATGGAAGTTCATCACATTGGATCGGCATTCACGCTTATCAACGATGCATACAACGCAAATCCTGAATCGATGGAAGCTGCGCTGAAAGCACTCATTGCAATCCCACAGGCGGCGCGAACTTGGGCTGTGCTTGGAGCGATGCATGAACTTGGTGATGAGAGCATCTCTGAACATGACCGCATCGGTCGATTGGCAGTCCGTCTTGATGTCGACCAACTCGTAGTGGTTGGTCAGTCTGCAAAGGCCATGCATCTGGGTGCGCTGCAAGAGGGCTCGTGGGACAACGAGTCGGTGTGGTTGCCCGATTTTTCGGCTGCCGCGGACTACATTGTTGAGAACATAGGAATTGGCGACGTGGTGCTTTTTAAAGCATCTCGATCTGAGGGTTTTGAGAAATTAGCCGAGGATGTTGAGCGGCGACTGAGGGCACGGCAGGAGGGGAGCCAGGAGTGAAACTGGTTGTTCTTGCTGGCCTACTTGCCACATTCTTTTCGTTTGTCTTAACCCCGGCCCTTATCGCTTACCTCCGCCGCCGTGGGTATTCGCAAGCAATCCGCGAATCGACCGATGGCATCCAGTATCCAGAACACGAAGGTAAACGCGGCACACCGTCAATGGGCGGTTTGGCTATCGTGTCGTCGGTTATTTTGGGTTATGCGTTTGCGCATCTCATCACTTGGCGAACGCCGACTGTTTCTGGCTTACTCGCAATTTATGTCATGGTCGGTCTTGGTTTAGTTGGCGTTGCTGACGACTATCTCAAAATTTTTAAACAACGCAGCACAGGTATTCGCGCGCGCACAAAACTCTTGGGTCAAGCATTTGTGGCCATTTCATTTACGTTTATGGGATTGCGCTTCCCGGATGAGCAGGGCATCGTTCCGCTGAGTCATGCGGTCTCTCTTGTTCGTGATCTGCCAATTGTTTTGCCCACTGCATTGGTCTTTGTGTGGATCTGGTTTATCGTCACCGGAATAACGAATGGTGTGAATTTGACTGACGGGCTTGATGGACTTGCAACAGGTGCAGCGGTCATGACTTTCGGTGCCTACACAGTGATGTCTGTTTGGCAGTATGGACAGAATTGCCAATTTGGACAGTTGGCTCGTTGCTACACCGTGCGTGATTCATTGGACCTAGCCGTATTTGCTGCCGCTTGCGCTGGAGCCGGTTTTGGTTTCCTTTGGTTCAACACAAGTCCAGCGAAAATATTCATGGGCGATACAGGATCTTTGGCAATGGGTGGCGCGATTGCGGCGCTTGCCACAATGACTCGCACCGAGCTATTGCTAGCAACATTCGGCGGATTGTTCCTGCTGATTACTTTGTCCGTCATCGCCCAAGTCGGGTCGTTCAAATTGACCGGCCGTCGAGTTCTGCGCATGGCACCTTTGCATCATCACTTTGAAATGGGTGGTTGGCCCGAAATCTTGATCGTGGTTCGGTTCTGGATTATTCAAGGTGCATTTGTTGTACTTGGACTCGCAGTGTTCTATGCCGAATGGGTACGTCAGTAGACAGCCGTGACTACAACACATATTGATTCCCTGAATCGCACATCTGAATGGTCAGGTGTGCGTGCTTGCGTTGTTGGATTAGGTATCGCAGGATTTGCTGCGGCCGATGCGCTCATTCACGTTGGTGCACGTGTCGTTGTCGTGGATGGAGATGAAGCCAAGCGAGATAGTGAACGAGCCAAAATTCTGGATGTCCTCGAGGCTGAACTAATGTTCGGCGATGACACACGAGTTCCCGAAGGTATTGATGTGCTGGTCCTGTCGCCAGGCGTCTCGCCGCTAGCACCGATCGTGGCTGATGCACAAAGCCAGGGAATCCCTATTTGGGGGGAATTGGAATTGGCTTGGCGCTTGCGAGATCCAAATCATTCTGCGCCTTGGCTATTGGTCACGGGTACGAATGGAAAGACCACAACAACTTTGATGCTTGAATCTATTTTGGTGACGGCAGGTCGACGAAGTGTTGCGGCAGGAAACATTGGTCGCTCGCTCGTTGAAGTTGTCATGGATCCGCAAGGCTGGGATGTCATTCCCGTAGAAGTCGGCGCTCCACAGCTTCCATTTGTGAACTCGGTTTCGCCACAAGCCGCCGCCTGCTTGAATCTTGCACCCGATCACATTGATTTATTCGGTTCGTTTGAGGCTTATCGGGATGCAAAAGCGCGCATCTACAACAATTGTCAAGTGGCAGCAATTTTTAACGAAGCTGATCCGGCAACGATACAGATGGTTGAGCAGGCTGATGTTGTCGAAGGGTGCCGAGCCATAGGTTTTACCTTAGGAATTCCATCGGTATCCATGCTCGGTGTTGTCGAAGACTTCATGGCTGATCGCGCGTTTTTGCCTGATCGCCGAGACAACGCGATTTCACTTGCAAACATTTCTGATCTAGCAATTCCTGCACGTCACAATGTGGAGAATGCACTAGCAGCCAGTGCATTGGCCCGAGCCCATGGCATCGCGCCACGTGATGTGCGCGATGGACTACGGGCCTGGAAACCGGCTGCACATCGAATCGCGCACGTTGCAGATCGACGAGGCGTTACTTATATCGATGATTCCAAGGCCACTAATACACATGCAGCGCAAACATCGTTACTGGCTTACGAATCCGTTGTGTGGATTGCTGGTGGGATGGCTAAGGGACAGGATTTTGATGACCTGATTCTCAGGGCCGGCCCCAGAATGCGTGGCGTGGTTCTGCTTGGCGTAGATCAGGAACACATTGCGGCGGCCCTAGTCCAACATGCACCTCAGGTCCCATTCCACCGTGTGTTAGACACGTCTGAAAAGGCCATGGATCAAGTCGTTAAGGCGGCTGCTGACATGGCACAAGATGGAGATACGGTGCTGTTGGCTCCAGGGTGCGCATCGTGGGATATGTTCCGCGACTACTCCGCCCGAGGCGAAGCATTTGTTGCTTCAGTTCAGAAATTAGGTACCTGATGACTACAACGCAACCTAAAGGCAATCAAGAACTGAGCATGCAAGATCGTTTTCACGAATATATGCGCCATCCGATGGCACCTTATTCGATTCTCAAGGGAGCAACGATCAGCTTGCTCGTGTTCGGTCTTGTTATGGTGACCTCAGCGTCGAGTATCTTTGCGTATCAGCTTTATGGAAATTCGTACTACTTAGCTACACGTCAAATAATTTTCGCAATTATCGGGGTGTCACTCATGTTTGGCGCGGCTCGGCTGCCAATAATTTTTTATCGACGGATCTCTGCAGTATTTCTCGGTGTCTCGATTCTGTTGCTTGTGTTGGTTTTATTCATCGGCACTGCGGTGTACGGCCAGCGCAACTGGCTTGAGTTTGGACCAATCCGCATTCAGCCCTCCGAGTTTGCCAAGCTCGGTGTTGCAGTGTGGGGCGCCCACATTTTTGCCTCAAAGTATGAGTACCTGTACATCCGTAGAGAACTGATCAATCCGGTAATGCCAGTCTTTGGACTTGTGCTTGGCCTGATTCTTGCTGAAGGCGATTTAGGCACAGCGATGGTAATCACACCAATCATGGCTGCGTTGTACTTTTTTGTCGGCGCACCTCGTTCCTGGTTTGCAATTTTGTTAGGCGGCGCGGTAGCAGGTCTGGCTTTGTTGGCCTATGAGGCGCCTTATCGCGTCGAGAGATTTTTTTCCTGGCTTCATCCAAACCGCGATCCGCAAGGCGTGGGCTTTCAGTTCGCGCATGGAAAGCAGGCGCTTGGCTCAGGTGGTTTTGGCGGAGTTGGGCTGGGCGCATCGCGGGAGAAGTGGGGAACACTTCCTGAGGCGCACACTGACTTTATTTATGCCGTAATCGGTGAAGAGTGGGGTATCGGTGGGACGCTCATCGTTCTGCTTTTGTTTGTGGCCATTGTGATTTCTGGAATTCGAATTGCACGAAATTCATCAGACCGTTTCGTCCAACTCGCGAGCTTGGCTGTGGTTGTCTGGATTGCCACCCAAACATTTGTGAACATTGGTGCTGTCTTGGGCATCATGCCAATCACCGGCGTGCCACTTCCGCTAGTGAGTTATGGCGGGTCGTCTCTTTTGCCGACTCTCATGGCGTTGGGTATGTTGATGTCCTTCGCCAAACATGGCGCATACGACGAGGGCGAGTAATGAAAGTCGTTGTTGCTGGCGGGGGTACCGCTGGACACATTGAGCCGGCGATGAATCTTGCCGATGAAATTATGAGGCGTCACCCACAAGCTGTGGTGACCGCGATTGGGACGTCTCGTGGCCTGGAAGTCAGTCTCGTGCCTGCACGGGGTTACCGGCTTGAACTCATACCGGCAGTCCCGATGCCACGACGGCTCAATTGGGACTTAATAACGTTGCCGGTACGACTCATTAGAGCTGTGCGCCGCACACGTGAGCTGCTGGAGGCCCTTGACGCCGATGTGTTGGTTGGCTTTGGCGGGTATGTGTCGATTCCGGCATACCTAGCAGCCCGTGGACGTGTGCCTTCTATCGTTCACGAAGCAAATGCAAAAGCTGGATTGGCTAATCGCATTGGAGCAAAATTTGCTGCCCGTGTTGCTGAAACTAGTGCGGGATCTTTGCCGCACGCAATCGTCACTGGTTTGCCGGTCCGTACTAGCATCCGCGATATTAATCGCACTGCATTGCGAGAAGATGCGCTTCGCTACTTCGACATATCTGGCGACAAGCCAATTGTGTTGTGCTTTGGTGGGTCGCAAGGTGCAGCCAAATTGAATGCAGTCGTTGCCGATTCACTTTCGCGTGGCCTCTTTTCCGGCGTCACGGTCATCCACGCGGTAGGGGGCAAGAATGAACTCCCCGAATCCTCGAGTGCTGATTACAAACCGTATACATACCTTGATCGCATGGACTACGCGTATGCAATCGCCGATCTTGTGATCTGCCGATCTGGCGCAATGGCTGTGGCTGAAATTACATCAGTTGGTATTGCTGCATGTTTTGTTCCGCTTCCAATCGGCAATGGTGAACAGGTACTCAATGCAGACCCTGTTGTCGCAGTTGGAGGAGCGATTCTCTGTTTGGATTCAGTGTTTACGACAGACTTTGTGCGTGATGAAATTGTGCCGCTGATTGCTTTGCCAGCTCGCCGTAATTTAATGGCAGAGCGAAGTAAATCTTGTGGCAGACCTGATGCAGCGGATCACCTTGCAGATCTAGTGGAATCAGTAATCCAGGAATCGGGCCGATGATGCAACTTACAAGTCGAGTGCACATTGTCGGAATTGGTGGCGCAGGTATGAGTGGTATCGCGCGCATACTTCTTGCCCAAGACATCGAAGTCTCGGGTAGCGATGCCAAAGATTCGCGCAGACTCAATGCGCTCGTGCCACTAGGCGCACAGGTTCACGTAGGCCATGACGGTGACCATCTTTATGTCGATGGAAAGTTGCCAAGTGTGGTCGTGGTTTCCACAGCGATTGCTGAGGACAACCCTGAAGTTGTTCGTGCGCGTGAACTTGGTGTGCCGGTAATGAATCGAGCCGATGCACTTGCTGAAGTTGTGGCCAGCGGTGCTGTTATTTCGGTTGCGGGTACTCATGGCAAGACAACGACCACGTCCATGGTGACGGTAATTTTGCAAAGTGCCGGTCATGATCCGTCTTTCGTCATCGGTTCAGAAATAAACGAATCTGGAAGTAATGCGCATTTAGGTTCGGGCAGTGAGTTTGTAGTGGAAGCCGATGAGAGTGACGGCACTTTTCTTGTGCTACCCACACGATACGGAATTGTCACAAATGTTGAGGCTGACCACTTGAATTATTGGGGGACCTACGAAGCAGTTGAAGATGCATTCGTGGAATTTGTGCGCAAGTCCAGTTCGGCCGGTTCTGCCATTGTGTGTGGTGATGACAAAGGCGGTCGCATGGTGACCGAACGGGCACGTGCCGCTGGTGCGACTGTAACAACCTATGGAATTGAGTCTCACAATGACGCAGTGCTCACCATGCTGGATTCACCGACAGCAGGTGCACTATTTACCGTGTCCTACCGTGGTGAGGTTCACGGACCAATTCAACTGCGCGTTCCAGGTGCCCATAACGCGCTGAATGCGACTGCTGCTTTGCTATGTGCGATTGAAGTGGGATGTACATCCGAACAAGTTGTCATTGGGCTGGAGCGATTCACTGGTACACACCGCCGTTTTGAATTCCGAGGCGAGATAAACAGCATTCGAGTTTTTGATGACTATGCGCACCATCCAACTGAGATTGATGCGGTGCTGCGCGCTGCGCGTACTGTCGCCGGGGCCGGCAAAGTTCGGGTGGCCTTCCAAGCTCACCACTATTACCGCGCTGCACTGTTCTCCAAGGAGTTTGGTGAGGCGTTAGGGCTTGCCGACTTCGTAGTGGTCTTAGAGGTTTTTGCCCCAGGTGAGACGCCAATACCTGGAGCCTCGGGTAGCACAATGGCAGGCAATGTCCCGCTTCCTAGTGACTGCGTAGTATTCGAGCCATCGTGGTCAGCGGTGGCCGCACATCTGGCTGATTCAGCGCGGCCTGGCGACGTCATCATGACCCTAGGCGCGGGCGACATAGGCATGATGTGCCCTGAGATTCTTACTCGACTTGAGCAAAGGTTTAACTGACGTGGCGCAAACAGTACGTCAGGGAAAGCCAGAACTTAAGCGTCGCTCGAAGGCGCCTTGGTTACTTTGGCTAGTTGCTATTTTTGCGGTTGTCTCATGGTGGCTTTTATATCAGTCCAAGTATTTTCTTATTGAAACTGTGTCAGTGACTGGAGCAACGCGAATTACACCCGCACGCGTGATCGAGCTTGCGCACGTCAATGTGGGTCAACCACTGATTGGTGTGAATCCTCACCAAGTCACTAAAGATATTGCTGTACTCCCGCAGATCAAGAGCGTCACGGTTGAACGTAGTTGGCCACATACAGTGGTGATACACGTGACTGAGCGTAAGCCAATTGCGGCAGCGCGGACTGCCACGGGTTACGTCTTGGTAGATGAGCAAGGAACAAAGGCAGGAG
>Ga0114964_10001714_pt1 | contig 15903 bp, 29 predicted proteins | sample C_131016_MF_Meta_FD_92638 | JGI IMG/M metagenome (GOLD analysis project Ga0114964, IMG submission 92638) | Freshwater microbial communities from Lake Croche, Canada to study carbon cycling - C_131016_MF_MetaG | ecosystem: Environmental > Aquatic > Freshwater > Lake | place: Lake Croche, Canada... | reverse complement strand
TTGGTGTTGTTGTAGGACGGTGGTGGTGTTGGCGGGTGTTGCGGCGATCTCTAACTGGTAGCGGCGGTTGAGGTGTTCGTATTGGAGGCGGTAGGTCCAGCGGCCTTGCACCAGTGCGGTGATTTCACCTTGCAGGGTGAGTGGTGTGGGGTCGCATTCGGCGAGTAGGGCGATCATGTCTGCGTCGAGTGCGGTGATGATGTGGGCTTTACATTTCTTGCATCTCCTGTTCTGGATTTTGCGTCCGATTCGGCCTTCGGTGATGAATCCTTGTGTGATCAAATGATTGGTCAGCCATTGGTTGTTATCCCTCATGTTTGACCTGTATGTATATGTATTCCCCTATAGGGGATACATATCAGTATGTGTATTAAAAAATACGGGTCATACATACCGGTTGATTTGTCCCTTTTTGTTCTCATATCGCGAGTGCCCAAAGTGGGAAATTGTTGAAGGTTTTTTTACCTGAATCGATGAGCATCCCACCGTCGATGAGTGCCCCTACGGCTTCGAGGTTCTTGTTGCGGTCGCCGGTGATTTGTTGGGCGATCTGGTTTTTGGTGAGCAGCTTCCCGTCTGACATGTGGCTAATGATTCGCTTGTTTGCTTTCCCTGCTCCTGCTTTCTTCCCTTCGCCGGTGAGGACCAGGGTGCGGGTTTCGGGGTTGTAGTCGAGGGTTTCGGTTGGCATTTCGACGTCGCGTCCGTAGGCGGCGAGGTAGCGGGTTGGGGCTTCGATGGCTGCGAAGTCGCTGGTTTCGTCGTCGTCGGTGTCTTTGGTGAGGGTCCAGATTGCGTCTGGTTCGTCGAGGAGGCGTGATGCGCCGCGTGATCGTTGTCCGGCGTGGCCGGTGTGGTGGACGATGAGGTCGTCTTTGATGCCTGCTGCGGTGAGTGTTTCGGACCACCATGCGAAGAAGACGGCGACGTCGCTGTTGCTGTTTTCGTCGAGTCCTAGGGATGCGAGGACGGGTGCGAGCGGGTCGAGGATGACGAGTTCGGCGTTGATGTGTTGTAGCCAGGTGGTGAGTCGTTTGCGGCCTTGTTCGGTTCCTAGTTGGAGTGCGGAGGCTTTTCCTCGGAGGTTGGCGATGTGGACGGCTTGCGTGTTTTTGATGCCTGCGTCGCGCATCCATTTGCGGAGGGTGTTTTCTCCGACTTCCATGTTGAGGTAGGCGATGGTTTTGCCGGGTGTGAGTGGTTGTGTGGTTTTGTTGCCGAGGAATGGTGTGCCGTCGACGATTGCGGGGATGAGGTTGGAGGCGATCATTGTTGTTTTGCCTGATTTGGCTGCGGCTGCGAGGAGGACGCGGCCTTCGGAGGGCCAGAGGTCTTGTATGCGGTAGTTGGTGGGGCTGTCTGGTTGGTTGAGGAAGTCGGTGAGGTTGAGGGCTGTGAGTGGTGGGGCTTGTCCGAGTTTAGATGCGGTGAGGAGTGTTTTCGCGTCTTCGTTGATGCGTAGTTCTGAGTAGCGGTTTCGTACGGCCCGGTCGTATGGGGTTTCTTCGACGTATTCGGTTTCGGCTGTTTCTGTGGTGTTTGGTAGTGGGATGAACTCTTTTAGCGTGTCGTAGATATCGGTTTCTGGTGCGTAGCCTTGTTCGCGTAGTTGTCGTGATGCGGCTGTCATGTCGCCGCCGTGGTTGAGGATCGTGTACGCGTATTCCTTGCTGATGCCTGTTTCTTGCGGGAACGCTGTGGAGCTGGAGAAGACGTACATTGGTCCGTCTTCGAGTGTGGTTGCGCTTGTTCCTTCGTGAACGTTTTTGCCGGGGCGGGTCCAGTGGTCGCGTCCGTCGCTTGCGTGGTGGCTAAAGGTCCAGCCTGCGGGTGTGAGGATGTCGGCCCATGTTGTTTGTGCCCGGTAGTTGCCGAAGGTTGTGTCGGTCGCGTGTGGGGTTGTTTGCGGGTGTTGTGGGGTGTGTGTTGCGGCTTGGCGTTGGAGTGCTTCGCGTTCGTTGTTGTCGTCTTCGTTTAACGCGAGGGTGATGAGTAGGTGGAGTTCGTCGCGTTGTTCAACGGTGATGGTGGGGGTTCCTGCGGGCGTGGATCCTTGTAGGAACAGGTAGGCGGCATCTGGTTGGTGTCCGTTGCGTGCGGGTGTTGGTGCGACGATGACGAAGCCACCTTCGCCGCGTGTCTCTGAGACGACGTGCCTTTTTGCGCCTTGGCCTTGCATGGCGAGTTTCGTGTTGCCGAGGGTCACGCCGGGGGTGCGCATGAACATGTGTAGGCCGCCGCCTGCGGATTGTTCTACGCATCCGCGTGCGGCTTGTAGGACGAGGTCTGTTGATCCGAATGTTTTGGCGTGGTCCATGACTGCGTTGAGTCTGGTGATTGCGGGGTCGATTGGTCCTTCGATTTCGACCATTTGTGCCCCGCCGGATACGGCCCCGGTGATGACTCCTATCCCGGTGTAGTTGCCGGTGTTTAGCCATCCTTCGAGTTCTTCCCACGTTGGGCGTGTGGTTTGGTATTGCTTCCATTGTCCGAAGGGCCGTTTCCCGCCGTCTTCGTGTGACGGGATAACGGCGTATCCAGCGTCGTACCAGTCGCGTGCAGCTGTGAGCAGGGTGCTCGTTGCGGGGTGTGGTGCGGTCATCACTTGGTACTCGTTTCGTTGGTGTGAACTTCGCAGGTTTCGGGGTGTGTGTTTCGTGCCGCTGTCAGTCGTGAACTGTCGCCGTCATGGGATCGGGCAGCGGCGTTTCTCATTTAGAAGGGTGCTTCGTTGCTGGTGAGTCCAGCAGCTGTGAGGTTGTTCATTGCCGCATCCAGTGCCGTGTTACCCGTTGGCGCGAATGTTGCGGCGGTCTGGTTGTTCAAATATGCCGTTGCAGCGGCGATAGCGGCAGTGTCGCCAGACGCATCGTTGATTAACCAAGGTGGGTTGCCTTTTGTGTTCGCGCCTTGGCCCAGGACACCGAGTACGCGTCGTCCTACTTGTGTCTTGAGTGAGCCGACGAGTACGCCACCAAACCAGAGAACATCGGTGGTGGTGGTTTGGGCCTTGATGTCGTGGACGGTGACGAGGATTGCGTCTTTGTCTCCGAATTTCGTTTCGATCCCGGTGCGGTATTCCTTGGGTTCGACGACGAGTAGGTGTCCGTTGGCTGCGTTGAGGTCGAAGTCGCCGCCTGATGCTGCTGCTGGTGCTGAAAATTCCATGTCGCAGGTTTCCTTTACTTGTTGGGTGTGTGTTGGTGGTGCACCGTGGTGTGTGTTCACGGGGTATATGGGGTGAGAGTTTTCTGCTTGTACGCGTTCCTGACCGCGACGGCTGTTTGTGCAAGTTTCCAGCCGACGGTGAGGTCGATCAGGTATAGGTCACAGCGGCCTGTACCGACGGGCATGTGAATAAGTAGCCCAACATCGGTGGACACTCCTACGGTCGGTAGGTGTCCGATGCGGCCTTTCACGGGGTCGTACAAGTGACCGTGTGAATAGATCGCGATTTGTGTACCGACACCGTGTGGATATTTGGGTTCGTTTGCACCCGTTTTCACGTCAGCAACAACCACGCGACCATCAGGCAAGCGAACCAACCTGTCGAATGTTCCAGCGGCTTCCACCTCATCAGTAACAATGAATAATTCGGTGGCAATGATTTCGATACCAGTCATCGCGGTCTTGTATGCCTGTAAATCTGCTTGGTGGATTTCGGGGAACGTACTGATCGCGGATCCTGCATCGACTCGTTCGGTGAACGTGTGGATTGCTGTGCCAAGGTTTGCGGCCCTGTCGGATTCTGCTGCTGACATTGCTTGTTCGACAATGTCGGCTAGTGCACGCTTGTCGCCACTTGCAGCGGTCGCAAGTGACACGAGGTCAGGTCGTGCAGCGATACCCGCCACAACCATTGACTGTTTCCACTTAGTGAGCGCAGTCTTGTCATCGAGGGCTTTAGCCAGGGTGCTCACTCGCGTGTAAGGGATCGCCTTGCCACCACCTACGGGTTCAATCAACGGGCGACCGTAACGGTCACGGTTGATGGGTTGCGTGGGTGCAGTGAATTCCATGATGCTCATGACTGTTGGCCTTTCCCACGGATCCCGGTGAGTTGTTCGCGTAGGTCGTTGATGCGCTGGTTGGTGTTCTTTAGGGCTTCTTCGGCTCGCACGATGGCGAGGAGGTCGCACAAACATTCATGAACGCAAACTCCGCACTGTTCGCCTTTAGGGTGTTGGCATAAGTAGCTGATATGTGGGCGTATTGCGGGGCAGTACGCGTCGTGATACGTAACGTTTCTGATCGCCTCATCGTCGCCCATCATCAGGTCTTTAACTTTTCCCATGTCAGGCCACTACGTCGGTAATGAATTGTGCAGCTTCGCCGTAGGTGTCGAATCGTGCGATCTCAACATTGTCAGCGTGGACTAGATATTTCCCTGATGGGCTTCGCATTGTGTCGATGTGGTGTATCACTTGTTTTCCTTCTTTTCGCAGGGTTATTTTTACTGGTGAAAATGGTTGTATTGACGTCGTTCAGCGTTTGGCGTGTTGCGTTCGGGTGCAGTGAGTCCGCCAAAAATTCCGTACTCCTCACGTCGCGTTACCGCAAAGTTGAGGCATTGCGCAGACACAGCGCATGTTCCGCAGATTCGTTTCGCTTCAGTGCGCTCAACCCAACCGATAGACGCGATGGAGTCGCTGAACCAAATGTCAGGATTGGGGTGCCCTAAACATTTCGATTCACTCATCCATGAATGGATTGGTACGACTGGTTCAATGTCGATGTACTTCACCAGGTGACTTTCCGGCTGTACCCGCCGGTGCGTACTAGCTGCGCGTATGTGAACAGGTGGTCTTGGACGAGGTCGGGTTCGTTTACGGCGTCTGAGGTGATGAATTCGGCGATTTCGTGGTTGCTGTGTCCTCGTTCGTCGATGCGTACGAGTTTGATGATGTTGCATAGGCAGCGGCCTGTTGCGAGGGCTGCGGTGCTGTTGCCTTCGGGGTCTATGGCGAAGGCTTCGGGTAGGTGGGCGAGGTCGCAGAACGTGTCGTGTGTGATCGCAGGGTTCACGGGGTGGTCCTTTCTAGTGCGGTGATTTGGATGTGTGCGCCGGTGGGTATGCCATCGAGTGCGTAGACCTTTACGGCTTCAACTGATACGACTCTCGCGTCGTCTTCCCACACGTTTGCAGTCGTGAGGGCGTCGAAAGTGGATCGGAGTAGCTTGTCGAGGTCTGGTACTCGGTGCGGGTTCTTGGGTGCGGTCGCTTTGATTTCTCCTCGACTGTTGTGGTGTGACTTGGGTCGTGGCATGAAGAAGCACACATAGATGTCGACTGGTCCGTCAATGTTTCTGCCGGTGATGCCTTCTATGGCGCATTGGTCGACGATGGCTTTACGCCACGGCGCGACCTTCTTGCTCGACTCAATCAGGCGACCGCCACCAACGTGCCGCTTGCTACCTTGCGGTGCGGGCAAGCCGTGAACCGTGAACTTGATTGGGTTCATGCGTCAGCCCACATTGCACGCTGCTTCGGCGAACGGATCCGCATCGTTGTTGATGGCGGAACGTCGTGGTTTGTTTCCATGTGGCGTACGAGGATCGTGCGGGCGCGACCTTTCCCAAGCGTCACATCACGCCAACCACACTTACACCAAGTGACATGCGACTCGCTTGTGGAGTCGATGCCATAACCGCTAGCGACACTCATCGTGCCGCCAGCGCGTTGCAGCGTGAACCTGTTATGTACCAGTGCTTGTAGCCGCCCTTGTGGGTGATGACTGCGGCGAATGCTACGTCTTGCAGGACGGGTGTCCATTTGTCGATAGGTTTCGCTTGCATCTGGTGACGGATGTTTGCAGCTTGTTTCTTTGGTAGCCCGAACGTAACGAGACGCTCCGCGACCATGAACGATAAACCGTGTCGCCACTGCTGGTCGAGGAACTGCCAGCGGCCGCGCGCACTAGAAACGTCGCCTTTAGCGCGATAGTTCCCGTGGGATTCACGGTTAGAAACACACGCCGCGTATGCCTGATGACGTGCGGGCAGTTGTGCCGCATCGTGGAGGACTGTTTTTTGTGTGACGGTTATGGCAGCTGCGAGAACTGCCTCGACTATCAAGCCGCCTCCATCAGAGGTGTTGTCGTGACGAGGCAAACGTGAGTCCTGTTCATTGGTGAACCTTCCGGTTGTGTTCATGGCTTGCGCCTTGGTGTTGAAGTTTTAGAAAGACACGCAACGAGTGCGGCACGTTTACGCATGTCGCGTGTCGCGGCGCGTGTCTCGATCGCTGTGGCAATGAATGACGCGACGACGGCGATAGCGATGAGTGACAGGGTGATGACGACGAGGAGTTTCATGCTGGTGTCCCTGACAGGAGCCAGATGCGTACGTTCGACTGGTACGCGGTGGGGAGAACTTTGGGCAGTGCAGCAGCGATACGGTCTCGTTCAGCGGCTTGCGCATCTTTGATGAGGTCGCAGGCGCATAGGTTGTGGGTCGTTTCGTGCCACTCCTGGCATAGGAAGTTGTGGATCATTTCACTGCCCGCAAACGTGCAGGTGCAGGCTTGTTCAGGCCAGTGATGACGGTGACTGCTTCGTCAAGTTCGTTCAGGAGCACTTCACGTTCGGCTCGCAGCTTGTCGAATTGGCGTTCGTAGAATGTGACGGTCACAACAACAAGAAGTGCCGCTCCGGCTATACAAAACATCGAAAGTGTGTTTAACATTGTGTATCTCGTTTCCTTCGCAGGGTTCGGGGTGTGTACCCCGCCAACGGCTTGCAGGCCATTGGCGGGGTTTTTATTTACCTAAAAAGTTTTCTCCAGCAGAGACTTCCCATGAATTTGCCGAAGAAAAATGGGGGCTAGTTTCGCACTTGCGGGGCGTGATTCAGGAACTCGATAAGTGAAACGTGCGTAAAAAGTCGTTTAGCACCAACAAGAACGGGGTTAAGTTCACCGGTCGCGATCAACTTATCGAGGGTACTTATTGAGATGCTGAGAACTTGTGCAGCGTCCTGACGGTTGTACGCCAGTTTTTCAAGGCTCATATTCCTGCTCCGTCTAGGTAGGTTGCGTCTGGCGACATGTTTAAGAATCGTGCAGTGGCATGAGCGTCGTCGATGGGCCAGCACCTCACCCCGGCGAGCCGGCGACAGACAGTCGAGGGTCGGATTCCGAGGTGTGCTGCGAGTTGCTCTTTTGTTTTGCCCTGTTCAGCGAGCGACTTCTTTACCTGACGGTTAAACATTCTTGAAGGAAATAGCGGGCTGTGAAACAGTCTGCATGTCATGTCTGGAACCTAACGCATAAATGTACGGCTGTCCGCCATCCTCGTACATTTGTGCGTGTCGAGGGTAGTTTGTCCCTATAAACCTGACGTATCACTGTGAGTCGGCTCATATTAGGAACAAGTTTTACGCTCAACTTCCACCGAAACGGGGTAAGATGTTTGTTCACCAAGATGCAACGCTCGCACAAATGTGCGATTCTTTTCCTATGAGCGGCCGGCGACGACAAGGGCAGACAAAGAAACCTGTTGGTTTAATGTCTCGCTGCGTCGCTGCCGATATGAGTGTTCGTATTAGAGCGTATCCGGGTGGCATCGCTGGATTTAGTAAAGATTTCGGCTGGTCCACTCGCATAAATCAACTTCTCGCAGGTAAACAGCCTTGGACACTTGAAGATATCCACGCAGTCTGTACAGCTTTCGAATTCAATCCCGTGGAATATCTCGGCGATATTCGTGACGGTTGCATCGCCGCGAATGGTGAAGCCGAAGCCTCACCTTCCTAGGAGAGTTCCCCACCTAGCCGCCCCATCGCTTCACGCGCTAGCGACAAGTCGACGTGCATATATCCCTGTGTCGTCGTAACTTCACTATGCCCGAGGATCGCTTTAATAATCATCGGATCAACCTTCAACGACATCAGCAGAGTTGCAGTCGTGTGACGTGCGTTATGCAACGGAACGTCTTTCACCCCAACGCTTTTTAACACTGCATCCCATCGTTCCGTGTCATTTGACGGATCAACAGGTGTACCCGTTTCCTCATGCCAGACAAGGTTGTGTGGGTTGGGTTCGTGCATCGTCGCGAGTCGGTGTCGTTTCAGCATCGCGGTGAGGGCTGGAGGCATCGGAATGATGCGCGTCCCCTTGTTCGTTTTCGGTCGACTCAGGATGATGCCGCCGTGAAGAATCCGGTACTCGAAATCGGGATTGAAGTTGAAGAACCTTTTCGGGCATGACCCTGCACGCGTCTTTCCACAGGTCGTTTCCTTTTTCGGCTCCCCGTGGCTATCCAAGTTGCAGCCATGAGCGAACTTCAACCGTTGCAGCTGCCACGAGATATCGAGGGTTTCGTCGGCGAGGTTTACCCGGTCCCAACCGAGACCAAGACTTTCCCCCTGGCGTGCGCCAGTGAACAGGGCCAATGCCCAACGCACCGCGTACCTATCTGTAGCGGCAAGGACTTTCTTGGCTTCGTCAAGGGAGAGCACTTCGCGTTCTTTCGCGGTCGATGCCGGCGGGGTGATGAGTGAGGCGACGTTTCGCATGACGTACCCGTCAGCCATCGCCGCATTCAACGCGGCCCTCAGGGTTCGGTGTGCCCCTCTGGCGGTGGATACCCGACCGTCCTTCGCGATGTCTTTCAACATTTTCCGTACTTGGTCGGGGGTGAGTGCGGCGAGGAGAACTTTCCCAATGCGCGGACTGATGTCGCTGTTTACCTTCGTCGAGTACCAGTCGTATGTTCGCGGTTTCGTGGTGGGTTTCACGATGTCGGTCAGCCACCGGTCGAGCCAAGCTGCGACGGTGAGGGTCTTGCTTGACACGGATCCTTTAGTTTCGTATTCGACGATGGCGGCCCGCATTTTGGCTTGTGCCCCGTCGTACGTTTTGGACCTGCCGACCCACCTTTTGCGTTTCCCGTCTGGCCCGGTCCCAAGTTCGATGGATGCTTGCCAGAGTCCGTCTGCTCGTTGTGAAAGTGAGCCGCTGCCTTTGCCTCGTGTCATGTCTACATCGTATCTCTTTACAAGGGGCTAGGTGTAGCCATAGGTGTAGCCATGAGGGTACGTTTATATACGTTTCAGAAAACGTAAACCGTTGCTATATAAGGGGTTTTGGGAATACAATGGGGCTACAAACCTGACTCTTAATCAGCGGGTTGGGGGTTCAAGTCCCTCGCGGCGCACCACGAAAACCCCTTGCATACCAAGGGGTTTTCCCATTTCCCCACAAAATAGCGGCCCACGTGAGGGGCTAGGTGTAGCCGTAGGTGTAGCCATGACCCCGGATTGGGGCATATCGGGCATCAGGTGTAGCCAAGGTGTAGCCGAAATAATGGCTACACCACCCCTTCAGTCAGCCAGAGGGCTACTGTGAAAGAAACAACGGGGGGAGCATGAACCACCAATACGTGACTGTGGAGTTGAAATATGTCTCGGGTAAAACGGGTGAGCTAGCCTGGACTGAACGACTGAATGCTGTTTCCGCTGAGGGCTGGAGGTTGGTCACAATCAACTCAGTGCCGTTCAAAGGTGGGTCGTCGCATTATGCGACATTCGAACGAGAGACACCCAATGAGTGAGATGCCTAATATTGAGCGCCCTTGGGATGCCCCGAAACTCCCTCCACGCCCACCAATGAAGCGATCCACGAAGATCGCGGTACTCAGTGTGTGCGGAGCCCTGATCGTTGGGCTAGCCGTAGTGAATCAAATCAATGCGAGCGACAAGCCAGTCCGGGACACCTCAAACGCGACTCGATACGACGACATAAGTGCGTATGCAACGTGTCAGGAGCGTGTGAGTGCTCAACTGAAGGCTCCTGCGACGGCGGGATTCCCGACAATGAGGGAGTTTGGCGGTTTCTCCCATAGTTTCTCCGATAGCGGCAAGTCGTATCGGATGGTTGCGTGGGTTGATTCGCAGAATAGTTTTGGTGCGCAGGTCCGTACTGCGTTCACTTGCACGGCGGTCGATCAGGGCAATGGCTCGTGGAGTGCGCAAGCAAGTCTCGGCTAGTCCCGTCGACCATCAGACGAGAACAAGCCCCCCTCGCCGGTCCTTTTTTAGGTCGGTTTGGGGGGCTTGTTTCATGCCGCGCGGCATCATTCAGTTGGCTGCTGGTGTTCTTCTTCTTCCTCGAAATACTCCGACAAGTCAGGTTCGATCACCTCGGCGATCTCCGTATCCGCACCGAGTGAGAATCCGAAAGATCGACGGACGGGTTCTGGTTCAGCGAGTCCGGCGTCTTCCATCGCAACAGCGATCCCCGCGACCTCACCGAGGAGGTCTTTGACTTGCCGCTGTGACCAAGTTAAACCTTCGACCTGTATCTCTACCCCACCGACAACGATGCTGACTTTCATCGCAGCTGCTCAGCAATATGAAGGTAGCCGTGACCGTCGGTGTAGTCGTCCAGGTGATCGGGATCCTGCTTAGACCGTGAGGCTTTCAGTAGGACCATCATCCATGCGACGTCATGCTCAGTGATGGGTACATCGAGGAACGATGCCCACAAGCCAGCGATCCGGTGCATGTTGCCTTCGCCTTTAACAATGTCGCCGTAGTGCTTGGCACGCTCGTGAACGATGTTGGTCATGCTGCCCTCGTTTCACCGTTTTTTAGTATCCGATTCCACGCCCCACAAGCACACACAGCCTGCGGGAACGCCGCGGTTCGTGTATGTACAAGTCCGGCAGGAATCAGCGTCGTAGACCCGCACGCGAAGCAGGTAGTCATGTTCTGTAACCACATGCCAGCATGGGGCAAGGTTTTGATCCATCCTGAACCAGTAAGCAGCGTGTACAGCTGCTCAGTGATCACCACGTCTTGCTTGTTGTATTGCTTAAATTTCTTCCACGCTTTCGCGTCACCCTTAAGGACGTCGTTCCAGAGTTGCTGCCCGCCGGTTTCAAGTTTCGTATCCATACCGAGGGCTTGCGTGACATACCCGAGTTTGTTCGACATCAACTTGAACCGGTTACGCATCACCCGAAGGAGGTCAACGTCTTGGTGCGGTGATGGTGGTGGCATTCCTGCGAGGAGGAACTCGCGGTGCAAATGCGGTATGTCGAACCGTGCATGGTTGTAGCCAACGATTACATCGGCTTCGTTCATCATGTCCCACGCGGCCTGAACCATGACCTGCTTGCTGTCGTGGAATTCGGAGAAGTAGTGAACTTTCCCCGTGTCTAACCATTTCGCGGCGAAACACAGCACCCGCGTGGGTTCTAATAGTTGTGACGTGCTGACGTTTTGATCGAACAGGCCCCACACGTAGCCGATGGCGGGACTGGTTTCTATATCTATCGTTAAAACCCTAGGAGGTTTAGGTTTCTGTGCCTCTAACGCCCCCGCAAGGCTCATTTTTGGCACTCGCCTTTCCTGTGACGCATCACAACAGAGCCACTAATCGTGTGATGCTGACTCTTGAGCGCCCTACTTATTGCCGCACCCGTAAACGATTGATCGCTCATCGCTGCAACCAGTGCGGCCTTGTCCTCTTTAGGTAGATCGTCAAGGATCACGCAGAGCGTGCAGCGTGGTCCTTTCGCTGATCCTTTATGTTCCATCAGTGCGGTTGCAAGACTCATCTGGTTCCATTCCGTCGCAGGATTCGCAGGGTTCACAGGCAAGTGTTATGCAGTGACTGGTCGTACGCCGTTCTTTCCGATCTTGAGCCGTGCGATGACATTCACGACATCAGGCATCGTCGTGTTGCGTTTGCAGCCACGATCCCAGCTTTGCGACAATTCAGTGTGCATACCATCAGAGTGGTTCCACCACTCGCCGTTAGCCAGGACACGGTGACCGTCTGTCGTTTTGTAAGTGTCAAGGATCTTGTTAAGGATCGCCTTCTCCGCAACAGTCATATGAGGCTTGCCGTCTGCTTTCAACACGTCCCACCGGCAGTCAGTTGCCGTGCCTGATGAATGATTCGAGAGACCTGCACCGCTGCGGGCTTCACGATAAATCCACCCATACGCCTTCGTGCCCTCGTTCAGGTTCAAGCGTTTAGGCATAAGCCGGTGCCAGTCGGCGAGATACGCGGCGAATAGCGGCGCAGCCTCGCGACGTACCGTGATCTTCGTGCCGGCAGTACCGGGAATCGTGATGGTTCGTAGTCGCGGATCAATGCGAAGTTTGATACCAGCCCAACCATTCAACGATGTCGCCATCAGGCACCGGTCCCGTTGCCGTAGCGGGCATCTGATGGGTTCAACCAGTTGATTACTGGTGCCAGTGCGGACACGAGGCCACCGATGAGCCATGTCTGCCAATGCGTGAGGGAGACTGTGCCGTCAGTTGAAAAGTCTGCAACCGCTGCGGCGATGATCACCGCGATGAACGTTTTGAATGCTGAACCGAGCGGTGTTGTGGCAAGCCATGCGTTCATGCTTTTCTCCAATACGAGTAACCCCAACACTCAAAAAGCGCAGGGGTGAAAAGGGTTAACGGGTTAAAGCTTTGGAAGATCTTTCACGCGCAACGATTCCGGCAAATTAATCCCAAGATGCTCGATAACGAGATCGAGTTTCTTATTCGCGTCCGGCAGGCTCCTGCCACCGTTCGCATTGGGTTGGATTGCTTTCGTTGCTGCCGCTATTTCTTGCACGACGACGTCCCGTATTTCTTCTCGGAACTGTCGGTGTAGCGCTTTCACAACGATGATGATTGCGGGGATGAGGATTGCGGTGATTCCTAGGATTACTGCGAGATCGTTCATATCAAATTCGTTGTTTCCGTTGGTGTCGAAGAATTGTGCGAGGAGCATGGGTCAGCCCTTTCCGGCGTAACAAAGTTGAAATATCGTGTGCGTGTGGTTAGGTGCGCCGTTTCAGGAATCGGCAGTTTTCAACCCGTCACAGAAACGGGGGTGTACAGGTTCCCGTACGGGTATTGCGTTTACTGGCCCAACGTTGTTAAGCGTTTGGTGCTGCTTCAAGTGCCACAGGACTCGCGAACTCCACGCCATCCCAAGAATCTCCTTGCCCTGCGTACTTGCCGCGCATTGAACCGCTGTAAGAGGTTTGGACCCATTCTGTTTCGAGTGTGTCAGGGTAAAGACTGACCATGAAGCGTTTGCCTTTTAGTTCGGAGTTGTCGCCTGCTGTTGTGGCGATGACTTCGTTTACTACGGGTTCTACTCGTTGGACGATTCCATTAACTACATACGCAAAGTGAGCCATTTTTTAACCTAACCAAATCACTACGGCACCGGAACCTCCGGCGCCACCCGTTGTCGCGCTGCCACCGCCACCGCCGCCACTGTTCGCTGTCCCTGCTGCTCCGGTCGCGCCTGAGGTTCCTGCACCACCGCCACCTGTTGCAGCACCACCGGTTGTATTTCCCCAACCGCCGCCGCCACCGCCGCGAGAAACAGACGACCCTTCTAGCGTGTCTGCCAACCCTGCTCCACCTACTCCACCGGCTCCACCGGAACCATTAGCGCCTACCCCGGTTGCGCCGCCGCCGCCACCCGATGCTGTCGAGCCGTCTCCTTGCCCACCACTTTTGCCTTGACCGCCGCCGCCGGTGTTCGGGGCTAGAGTTGTCGCAGACAAACTGCCACCACCCGTTGCGCCTTGATAGCCGCCACCTGCGCCGCCGAAAGCGTAATAACTCGCGAAGTAAGTATCTGATCCAATAACCCCAGCCGCGCCACCTGCACCGATTGACACTGTGTAAGTACCGACAGCCAAGAAAATGTTAAGAATCCCACCGGGACTAGCGGAATCCCCGCCAGCGCCACCACCGCCGCCGTGACCAGAACCACGGCCACCTCCACCACCGGCAAGAACTCGGCAAGAGACAAAGCCTGCCGTACCAATAACAATCGTGCCCGAGCCGGTGAACTTGTAACAGGATTTGCCGCCTACGGTCGTGATGGTCGGTGAACCGGTAGTGCTCGTGACCGTTGCTTTGGCAGCACTACCACCGGCGAAAGGGAGAACAGTCCAAGCATCACTACCTGTACGGATCAAGTCAGCACTCGCATACTGCGCCAAAGTCGCTGCAACATTCGTGACCGTCACACCACCAGCACCAACAAAAGTCACCGTGCCCGCACCAAGGTTCGTGTAACGAAGCACCGTGTTAGCAACCCAAACGACCGACGACTGCAAAGGAATCGTCACCGTCACCGCTGCCGCGTTACTCAACGTCGTAAGTTTGTTCGCATCCAACAACACTGCCGTGTAAGTCGTGCCTGTCTGTGCGTTTGTCGGTAGCGCGTACGACATTTTAGACACCAGAGTGTCACTGATGTCCGTAGCTGTGAGCACGTCACCAGTAGCCCACGAGGTTTTGATTGCCATGTTTGATACTCCTAATAGCCGAGGTTGTTGAAGTCGAGGCGACCAAAGACCGCATCATCAAGAAGGAACGCCGCCTGAGTTTCAGACAGGGTAAAAGTAATTTCGTGAAACGTCGGGATCGCTTTATGTTCAATACCGTCAATCGTGACGAACTGCGTAATCGTCGAACCAGTACCCTGCGGCTGCCACACAACTTTCACCACAGTGCCAAGATCAAGACCGAGTACCGTTGCTTGCTGCGTAACAGTCAACGAATCCAAAGCGACCGTCATCTGGTTCACGCGCCACAACGGATCCTGATACTTATTCACCAGCCACGAGGCGAGAGCCGAAGCAGCCGACGTGTCACTCAACAACGTGTCATACGTTGCCGCCATCTCACCATAAGTAGCCACCGAAGCAGTACCCACCGCTGACGCGGTACCGGCGACTACTGTGCCGCCGTAATAAGTGACATTGACCGTGTTCCACAGTGCTTCCATCCCGAACTGCACCTGGACATCAGTAAACGGAATGTTCCCCGGACCAAACGTGGCCGCGTTCGTATACGTCTCAAGATCCGTATGAGACTTAAACGTCATCGCCCCTGAAGGGTTCACGAAGAACGCGCCCGCCTCAGACAGTTCAACTTTCTGCAAATACGCCAACGCAAGGACACTGCCACCAATGAAATCAGCATTCAATGTTGATGCACCAGTAGAAATACTGCGATCAGTAGAAGGCCACCCCGCATCGTCAAGGATTTTGCCCACACGAACCGACGACAATTCACCAGTTTGAGTACCGCTAGTTACCAACGCTTTCGCAATATTCGCGAAACCATCAACGGCTTTCGGGATAGCGACAGAATCGTTGCCCTTGTCGTACTGGAAATCCCAATCCTCAATGTTGCCCGTGTACAAGTTCACGCCGTCGCGGCTGACCCGCAGCTGCTTACGCGGACCAATACTGCCGTAATACGGGGAACTAGTGTTTTGTGGGTCGAACAGTCGCGCCCGGTTATCGAGCACGACTTGACTCGTTCCGGCAGTGAACTTCTCCAACTGCCGCGAACGACCCCGCTTCACCCCAATCGAACGCACATACTGAGTAACATCAACAAGCACATCACCAGCAAGCAGGTAAGTCACATTGTCTAACTTGCCCTTGACTGCGTCATCGAGCGTGAACCAGTTACCCACACCGTTAGGTGCAAGGTTGAAAGCGATCTCAACTTTCGTAGCCATAAGACTCAGCCCGCCTTCGCGTAAATGTTCCCATTCGCCTTCTCAAACTTGCTGATGTACTCAACGATTGACTGACCAATCTGACGCGGATCACCCACACCAGCAGACACGTTAATGTTGTAAGTAGAACCATTAGAGCCGCCACCGAGATAACCCGCTGCGGAAGAACTACCCAACGGGATAACAGCCTCAGGACCCGCCTCGCCGATCATGGCGAAAGTTGGAGCCGTCACGATGCCACCATTCGCGAACGGTGTAGCGGTGTTACCGTCAAGACCACCAGTCGCATACGACGACACATTCTGCGTAACGAGCCTGTTAATTGTCGTGACCGTAACCGTCGCCGTACGGCTCATTGAGTCAGCCAGGTTGTCCATGATGGTCATCATTTTT
>Ga0114964_10001708_pt1 | contig 15922 bp, 10 predicted proteins | sample C_131016_MF_Meta_FD_92638 | JGI IMG/M metagenome (GOLD analysis project Ga0114964, IMG submission 92638) | Freshwater microbial communities from Lake Croche, Canada to study carbon cycling - C_131016_MF_MetaG | ecosystem: Environmental > Aquatic > Freshwater > Lake | place: Lake Croche, Canada... | reverse complement strand
GTCGCCTGCTCGACGCGATCGGCCGGAATCTCGACCACGTCGAGCATCTCGTCGATCACGAGGCCGTACCAGTCGTCCTGGAGCTCGATCACCAAGTGGGTCGCCCGCTGTTCGGCGACGCGGCTGATGCCGAGTTGGGCCGCGGGGTCGATGATGGGCACGATCCGTCCGCGGAGGTGCAACAGCCCGAGCACACCCTCCGGCGCGCGAGGCACCCGCGCAAGGCTGCCGCCGCGCAGCACCTCGACAACGCCATCGGCGGGGAGCGCGAAGCAGGCTTCACCGACGCGAAACGTGCAGCAGCGCTGGATGGTGGGTTCGCTCATCTCAGGCCTCGATCGCCACGTGTCGCCGCGCCGCGCGGAGATCGACCACCTCGGTCGCAACCCCGCCGAGCGAGAGGATGCCGGAGACGCCAGTCGCAGCCACGGGCTGCAGCGGCGACTCGGCGGCGAGCACGTCGAGGATCGCCCCGACCGCGAGGCCCACACCGCCGTCGCCCCCGTCGATGACGACCACGCTCACCGTCTGCGGTGCCGTGCCGGGCGGCCGCCCCATCACCTCGTCGATGTCGGCAAGGGGCGTGAACCCTTCGCCGCGACGGACGACGGCCCGGTCGGCGACAACCTGCACCTTGTCGCGGGCATACTGCTCGAGCCGCACCACCTCGGCCAGCGGCACGGCCACCCGGCGACCCGTGGGCGTGCCGCAGATGAGATACCGGTCAGCAATCTCCGCCGACGGCACCAGGGCCGCCTCGGGCTCGCGGGCGACGGGTGGCAGTCGGGCGATGCGTTGCAGGCCGCGAAGATCGAGGATCAGCACCACGCCGCCGTCGCCGAGGACGGTCGCCCCCGAGTAGAGGCCGAGGCCCGCGAGGAGTCCGCCGATCGGCTTGACCACGATGGTCGACAGGCTGGCGGCGTCGAGCAAGTCGCGGCAGCGAAACTGGTCGGCGGCCGACTGCATGCCATCGACCACGATGCCGAACTCGTGGTCATCGACGCGCACGAGCACCACGGTCCCCTCATCGCGGCAGGCGGTCGTCTCGCGGATGCCGAGAAACTGGTCGAGGAACAGGATCGGCACGAGCCGGCCGCGAACCCGCATCACCGGGGCATCAGCCAGACCCTCGATCCGCGGACCGCTGCGATCTCGGGAGACGGGCATCAGTTCGCCGACGGCCGACTGAGGGATGGCGAACCGTTCGCTGCCGCAGCGGACAACGAGCGCCGGCATGATCGCCAGCGTCAGGGGCACGTGCACGCGGACGGTGGTGCCCCTGCCGGGCACGCTGTGGATGTCGATCGTGCCGCCAATGGCCTCGATGTTGGTGCGAACGACGTCCATGCCGACACCGCGGCCTGAGACGCTCGTCACCTGGGCGGCGGTCGAGAACCCGGGTTCGAAGATGAACTGCAAGACCCGCTCCGGTGACAGCGCCGCCGCCTCGGCAGCCGACACGAGCCCCCGGGCAATCGCCTTCTCTCTGACCTTCTCGAAGGCGATGCCGCCCCCGTCGTCGGAAACCTCGATCGTGACTCGGCCGCTCTCGTTGAAAGCCCGCAGCGACAGCCGGCCCGCCCGCGGCTTGCCCGCTTGGGCGCGGACGTCTGGCGGCTCGATGCCGTGATCGACGGCATTGCGGATCAGGTGCGTCAGCGGATCGCGGATGCTCTCGATCAGCGAGCGGTCGAGTTCGGTGTCGGCGCCGTCGATGACCAGCTGCACTTCTTTGCCGCACGACACCGCGAGGTCGCGGACGGTCCGGGGAAACCGGCTGAAGACGTGTTCGACGGGCTGCAGCCGCGTCTTGACCGCCGTCTCCTGCAGCGCGTTGGTGACCACGTTGATCCGCTGGGCGCACGCCTGCACCGCCACATCGTCGCTATCGACGCTCCGCAGCTGGTTGCGGGCGAGCACGAGTTCGCCCACCAGATCGAGGATCGAGGCGAGCAGTTCCACATCGACGCGGACCGTGGTTTCCGTGGCAGCGACGGTCGCCGGAGGGGATGGCGCGGGCGACGCAGCGGCTGCGGTGGTCGGCGTCGCGGCCGCCACGATTGGCTCTGAAGCCGGTGACTCCACCGGGGCTGGCTTTGCAGGAGGTGTCTCGACCGGGGTGGCCGGGGTCGATGGCGCAGCAGCAACTTCGACGGCGGCATGCGACTGCTCCGCCACCGCTGCGAGGGTCCGCGAGAGCTCGCGGTAGTCGTGGTCTCCCTCGTTGCCAGCCGTCTCGATCGACTGGAGAATCGTCCGGACGGCGTCGACCATCGAATAGAGCGTGCCTGCGACACGATCATCGAGTCGGAGCTTGCCGTCACGGAGCTTACCGAGTAGGTGCTCGCCGCTGTGGGCAAGAGCACCAAGCTTCGAGAACCCGAAAAAGCCGCTATTGCCCTTGATTGTGTGGACCGTGCGAAACACGCTCGCGATCCGCTGTGGGTCAGCTGGATCGGCCTCCAGCGCAAGCAGGTCCTTGTCGAGCTGATCGAGGTTTTCACTCGACTCGACCAGAAACTCGTCGATGAACTCGCGGTTGTCGGACATCGAACTCGAGAGGAGGCGGGCGCTATCCGGAGCGGACAGGCGACCCTGCGGACCGGGAAAGAGGAGCGGCCTAGCCAAACTTTACCGGCAGACCGAACCGCTCAAGCATACACCCGGTTCGCGAGCGAGCGGCGGCCAGAAAGACTGAAGAATCGACATGACCGTCGTGACCGTTCGCGTGGACTCGGGGCTACCCGTGCCCCGTCGCGACATCATCGCTCGAACGTGATTCCGCAAGGGGGAGCGGCCGGATCGGAGGCACGCGCAGAAGCCGGTGCGACTTGTGCCCCGTGGCGGTCGCTCCAGAGCGTGTGAGCAGAGAACTCACAAGTCCCGCCGGCGCCGAGCATGTCGCCGGCCGGCTGCGGTGGCGCTGCGACTCGCGAGGTTCACGTGTGAACCCTCTCAGGCCGGCGACGGCTCCTTCGCCGCCTCGACCAGCGGCCAGAGGGCGTCGATGTCGCCCTTGAAGATGTCACCGATCAGGATGTCGGTGATCAGTGGCTTGGCGTGGCCGTGGTCGCGGACGAGTTTGCCGAAGTTCAGGCCGTCGTAGAACCCGCAGACGAGCTGACGCATCCGCTCCATCCCGGCGACGTAGTCTGGGCCCCACGAGCCGAGCGCCGCCTCCGACACGTCGCCCCGCTCCAGTCCCGCGGCGATCGCATCGGCTGCGAGCGCCCCGCTTTTGAGCGCGAGAAGAATGCCGGAAGAATAGAGCGGGTCGAGAAAGCCGAAGGCGTCACCCACGAGCACCCACCCGTCGCCTGCGACCTTCGAAGAACGATAGGAGTATTCCTTCGCCACACGAAACGGCGCCACCCGCTCAGCCTCGGCGATCCTTGGCTGGAGGCCAGGGCACCGTGCGACCTCTGCGCTGAAGATCGCCTCCAGGTCCTTCGTGTCGCGGTTCTTGAACAGGTGGTCGAATGGCGCCACCACACCGACGCTTGTGATGTCGTTCTGAAGCGGGATGTACCAGAACCAACCAATCTTGCCGGCAGTCTGCATGACGAGCGTGGCGCCGGCGTCGCGGCCATGCTCGCGAGACGCGCCTTTGAAGTAGCTCCAGACAGCCGCCTTCTTGAGCACCGGATCCCACTGCCTCAGGCCCAGCCGATCGAGAATCAGGCCGCTCTGCCCGGCCGCATCGACCACGACGCTGCAGCGGACCTCCTCTTCGACTCCGGCCTCATCGACCGTCCGCACGCCGACCGCCCGGCCGTCAGCAAACAGCACGTCGAGCACCCGCACGCCCTCACGCGCATCGACCCCATGCCGCCGCGCGTTGTCGAGCATCAGTTGGTCAAACTCCTGGCGAGTGACCTGCCAGGTCTGCGAACTCTCGTGCGGCTTGTAATCGGCGAAGTAAAACGGCTCGGAGAGTCGCCCGTGCTCCGACACGAACTGGACGCTGTGCTTCTCGACAAACGGCCCGCCGCGAAGCTGCGGCAGGATCCCGAGCCGGCCGAGCACCCAGAACGTCTCTGGGATCAACGACTCACCCACGTGGTAGCGGGGAAACCGCTCCCGCTCGTAGAGCCTGACCGATCGGCCCTGCTGGGCGAGGAGCGTCGCCGCCGTGGCTCCGGCTGGACCGCCACCGATGACCACGACGTCTGGATGGGATGCTTGAATCATGCTGGCCCAACTCCGCGAGGCTGCCATCGAGGCCCAAGGTATGAACCGGGGCCTTGAAACAGTAGCCGGCTGGCCGCACCGCGGCCAGCCGGCTCGAAGGATCAGGATTCAAACTGCCGCAGGGCCTCGATCGCGGCGACCGCCCGGTCGAGCCCGCCGAGCCGGCCGATCGCCTTCTTGGCGGCGACGAGGTCCTCGACCGAAATCTTGGTCTTCGATTTGCCAGTCTTGTTCGCCTTGTTCGCTGCGACGGCGGCTGCAGCCAGATTGCCAGCCTTCCGCCGCTTGCGGGGCCTGAAGCCCATCCGCTTGAGCACCATGCTCACCTGCGGGGACGAGACCTCCACCCCCTGCTTCTTCAGCGTCGCGATGATCGTGACCGGGCGAGGCTTCTCACCCTTATCTTTCATCGCCGTCGCGACCTTGCGGATCTCCGCAGACTTGTTGACGTCGGCAGCGGGCTTCTTGTCGGCGGACTTCTTCGGATCGGCCATAAGTACTCCAGGAATACTACACGGAGAAAACATCAGTCGGTGTTACACCAATGGCAATCCGACTTTCGCAATTAAATAACTTACCAAGCCGCCGCGATCAACCACCCTGTGGTTTGCTGCGATACGCGCCCACTGGAGTGGTACTCCACAAGGAACATTGTCTCCACGGTAACTGCGAGAAGCAGCCGCCCGAATCACCGTGCTGGTCAATCCTGCAGATTGAACAGCCGCTTGAGCGCATCCAGCAGCCCGTGGGGCGGCCCGGAGTGGCTCTCCGTGCGGAGCGAGGCCAGCGGCGGGTGCAGCATCTTCGCCGCATACCGATCGAAGGCCTGGCGGATCTCGCCGCGATCGGCCTCCGCCAGGTGGGGCAGGCGCCGGAAGAGTCGGTCGAGTTCCGCCTCACCCGTTTCCGTCCAGCCCGCCCGAAGCTGCTCGATCACCGGTGCCGTGGTGCGATGGTGCATGTCGCCCATGAAGCGGCGGGCCTCCTCGTCCACGATCGCCAGTGCCCTGGGCAGTTCGCGCTGCCGGCTCTTGCGGTTCGCCGCGCACGCCGCAGCCAGGTCGTCGACGCAGTAGAGCCAGACGCCCGGCCGCTCGCCGATCCGCGGATCGAAGTCCCGCGGCACCGCGAGATCGAGCACCACCAAGGGCCTCCCCTCACGCTGGGCCTCGACGCGAACGAAGAGATCGAGCGGCACGACATGGTCGCTCGCGCCAGTCGTGCTCACCACGAGATCGGCGGCGGCAAGTTCCCGCTCCAGATGATCGAACGCCGCCGGCCTGGCATCGACGCGGGCTGCCAGGTCGTCGGCCCGGGCTGCCGTCCGATTCACGATCACCACGTCGCGGGCTCCGGCCTCGCGGAGATACCGCAGCGTCTCGGCCGCCATCTTGCCCGCGCCCACGAGCAACACTCGCTTGTCATCAAACCGCTCGAAAACGCCACTGGCGAAGTCGGCGACTGCGACGCTCGGAATCGACACCCGCTCCCGGCCGAGGGCCGTCTCCGACGTGACTCGCTTGGCGGTGCGCAGCGCTGCCTGAAACAGGCCCGCCGTGAGCGGCCCCGACGTGCGGCTGTCTTGCGCGATGGCCCAGGCCTGCTTCACCTGCGCGAGGATCTGCGGTTCACCGAGCACCATGCTGTCGAGGCCCGCCGCCACGCCGAAGAGGTGGCGAACGACCGCATCGTCATGCTCACGGGCGAGGAGCGGCCCGAGTGCTGCGGCGTCAATCCCGCGACAGTCGGCGAGAAACCTCACGAGTTGTTCGGGCGGCGGCGCATCGATGCCGTTTTCCCCGGCGGCGTAGAACTCAACGCGATTGCAGGTGGAGAGGAGCACGCCCTCGCGGCCGGGAAAGCAGTCACGAAACCGCGCGAGCGCCTCGGCGGCCTGCTCCGCCGAGAAGGCGAGCCGCTCTCGCAACGCCAGCGGCACCGTGCGGTGCGTGCCTCCCACGAGGGCCAGCGTCATGGCACCTCCTCGGTCACCGTGGGCACGACCACCTCGCCTGCTGTCGCCGGCCTTCCGTGGCGCGTCGTGCCGAGCACACCCCAGGCGATCGAGGCCGCGAGCACCACGAGGCTCACGAGCGCCAGCCTGGCCGTGGTCCGGCCGCCGTCCGCCCGCGAACGTGCGGCTACGGCGATCCGTGCTGCGATCACTAACCAGGCGACGACCGCCGCCATCCGCAGGACCACCGGATCGGTCCAGGGAACGGTCTCCATCAGTCCCCGCCCGCGGTTGACCGCGTTGAGCACGATGCCCGAGGCGAATCCGGCCGCCGCAGCCCAGGCCGCGACCACCGGCGTGCGGGCGGTGATGTGGGCCAGTCGCTCGAGGCTAGGCATGCGGAATCCGCGCACCGGCGATTCCTTGCGGGCCAGACGTCCCGCCTGAATGAGCCACATCAGCCCGGCGATCGCCCCGAGCACCACGCTCACGCTCCACACCAGATGCAGCCCGCCGTGGATCCGGCCCCAGAAGAGTGACGCCGAATCGTGGAGAAATGGCTCGCGGCTGGCGAGTGTCGCCGCCCCGACGAGGCCGAGCACGATCGGGAGCAGGAACAGGCCCACCGGTGTCCGCGGATTGGCGATGGTGAGCCAGAGATAGCCGGCTGCGAGCAGCCAGGCCGCCAGCAGGTACCAGTCGAACGGACTGGAGAGGGGCGCTGCGCCGCCGTCCACGGCCCGCCAGACGAGAAACAGCGTGTGGGCAAAGAGGCCCGCCGCAGCAAAGGCCACCATGGCCGCACCGCGGACGCCGGAGCGGAACGCGAGCCGCGACGCCTCACACGCGAGAGCCACGGCGTAGCTCGCCGCGAAGCAGACGATGGAAATGCCTGAGAGAAATGCGGCCATGCGATGCCCGGGCGAATCGTGACAAAGTCATTGTAGTTGCCCAGCCCGTCCTGCGGATGGCCCTTGCTGGGCATATACTCGTCCCGATGTCTCCCGTGTCTGCCATCCCGTCACCGCCTGCCGCCGCTGCCCCGCTCTTGCTCAGGGCGTGCCGCATGGAGCCGGTGGAAAGGACCCCCGTCTGGCTGATGCGGCAGGCCGGCCGCTACCTCCCCGAATACCGGGCCATCCGCGACAAGGTCGGCTTCCTCGAACTGTGCAAGACGCCGCGGCTCGCCGCCGAGGTGATGATTGCGACCGTCGCACGGCTCGGCGTCGATGCGGCGATCATCTTCAGCGACCTCCTTCCGATCCTCGAGCCGATGGGGCTCGACCTCGAGTTCGCCCACGGCGAAGGGCCGGTGATCCACAACCCCGTGCGGTCGCCCGACGACGTCGGCCGCGTGCGAGAACTTGACGACATCGACCGCCTCGCCTTTGTGATGGACACCGTCCGGGCCACGCGGGCCGGCCTCGACATCTCGATCCCCGTGATCGGCTTCGCGGGCGCCCCCTTCACGCTCGCCGGCTACTGCATCGAGGGCGGGACGAGCAAGGCCTGGCTGCTCACCAAGTCGTTCATGTACCAGCACGAGTCGGCCTGGCACGACCTGATGGACAGGATCGCCCGTGGCGTGAGCCGCTACCTCGTCGCCCAAGTCGATGCCGGCGCGGAGGTGGTGCAACTGTTCGACAGCTGGGTCGGCTGCCTCGGCCCCGACGACTACCGCCGCTACGTGCTCCCGCACAGCCGCACGGCACTGGCCGAGGTGGCCCGGCGGGTGCCGACGATCCACTTCGCGACCGGCAACCCCGCGCTCCTGCCACTCTTGCGTGAAGCCGGCGGCTCGGTGATCGGCATCGACTGGCGGATCGACCTCGACGTGGGCTGGGCTGCCGTCGGCCACGACCGTGCGGTGCAGGGCAACCTCGAACCGGTCGTCCTCCTCACCGACCGCGACACCGTCCGCCGGCGGACACGGGAGGTGCTCGCCCGCGCGGCAGGCCGGCCCGGCCACATCTTCAACCTCGGCCACGGCATCCTGCCGCACACGCCGGTCGAGAACGTGCTGGAGCTCGTGGCGACGGTGAAGGGCGGCTGATCGCGTCGGTCGGCCGTGCCACGACGCCCGCCCTCGCCAAACGCGGCTCGGGCGGGGTACAACAACGTGCTGCGCCCGCGGGGCCCCACGTGGGCCCGGTTCGCCGCAGTGTGTCTTTCGACCCTCCGAACCGGCAGCATGAAGACCCTCGAGCAGCGCCTCTTCCATCTCTTTCCCTCGGCCGACGTCGCCAAGGCCCGCACGATCACCCCCGCCTCCGTCGCCTGCCCGCGAGTCGGCCAGGTGCGGGCCACCGTCGTCGGGGATGACGGCGATGAGCACGAGGTGCAGATGGAGCTTTCAGCCCATCGCCGCGGTGGCATGACTCTCGAGACCCACTGCACCACGACCGCCGGCCGCGCCGGCCTTCCCTGCGCCGTGCTCGCCGCCGTGCTGCTCGAGGTCGATCGCCGCCGCCTGCTCTCGGGCATCCACGACCAGACACCAGTGACGCTCAACATCGTGGCCGACGATATCCCCGACGCCGGATCGGCTGGCGAGGATGAGATCGCGACCGACGAAGTCGGCGATGGCGAAGGAGATGATCCGGACCGCGCCGCCGCGGCCGAGCCGACCTGGACGCCCCCGCCTTCGCTCCGCCGTGGCGGCCAGCGGCTACCGGCGTGGGCGACGGAGCTCGAAGAGCGCCGCCGGCTCGTCGAGCCGGCCGTCCGGGCCCACGGTCTCTCGATCCCCGACCCGCGACGAGCCGGCGGGGCCCTCGTCTTTCTCCTCGACCTCTCCGCATCATCCGAGGCGCGAGCGGCCGTACTCGTGCCGGCGCGCATGCAGCTCGACGTTGCCGGCAACGCCACCGGTCGCCCCCGCCCCGTCGTCCTCGGACCCGAAGAGGTGGAACTCGACCAGCTCGACCCCCAGGAGCGGCTAATCGTCGAGCAGCTCGTCGGCGCGGCAGCAGCCGGGGGCCACGGGCTGCCAGATCCAGTCGAGCGGAGGTCGATCTCGCGGATCGTGGTCAGCCCCCGGTCGGCCGCCACCCATCTCGCGATGCTCTGCGAAAGCGGACGGCTCGTGGTGCAGCCCGAACCCCGTCGCGATCCCGAGCGCGTCGTGCCGATGACGTGGGACGGCGGCCAGCCCTGGGAATTCGCGTTTGTGCTCGAGCCCGACGACGACGACCTGAGGCCGGCGAAGGGCCGCAGCCGCGACGACGGCGACGACGACGCCCCGCCGCCACGACCCTCAAAGGCCACGCTCCGCGGCATGCTCGTCCGGGGCAGCCAGCGAAAGAACCTCAGCGAGCCCAAGGCCATCCTCCGAGCCGGGCTCGTGGTCTTCGCCGACCGCCTTGCGCGGCTGAAAGCCGTCGACGACAGCGAGACCGGGGCGATCTCGTCGGGCTGGCTCGAACAGTTCGAGCGGCGCGGGCCGATTGAGGTTGCCGGACCGCAGGTCGACGGCCTCATCGAGCGGCTCGCCCTCCTGGCCGACGTGCCGCGGCTCGTGCTGCCCGCCTGGACCGGCTGGCGGATCGAGTCTGGTGTGCCGCGACCCAAGCTCGTGCTCGACGATTCGCCGGCCGTGTCGCTCGACTCGGCGCCGGGCGAACGGCGCCGGGGGCAGCCCCGCGTGCAGCTCGCCGGCCGGATCTGGTTCGACTATGCGGGCCTGTCGATCGCCGCCGACGATGCGGCGGGCGGCGCCGCCGACGCCACCCACCGTGTCTTCGTCCGCCGCGACCGGGCTGCAGAACGGGAGGCACTGGCACTGTTGCCGCGGCACGGCGCCTCCGCGGCCCGTGGCCAGTCGCTCGATGGCTCGCCCGCCGCCCACCATGTCGAGATCGCACGCAACCGTCTCGACACGTCGGTGTCGCAACTCGCCGCCGCCGGCTGGCTGGTGGAGGTCGCGGGCCGCCGCTACCGCCCCGCGGGGAGCGTCGCCTGGAACGTCACCAGCGGCATCGACTGGTTCGAACTCTCCGCTGCCATCGACTTCGGCGGGGTCACGGCCGAACTGCCGGCCCTCCTCGAGGCGATCGCTCGCGGCGGCCGGTCGGTCGAGCTTCCCGACGGCTCGATTGGCATCCTGCCCGACACGTTCGCGCAGGAGCTCGCGCCGATGGCGGCGCTCGCGCAGAAGCACGACGGCAAGCTCCGCTACGGCCGCATCCAGATGGCGCTGCTCGACGCGCTGCTCGCCGGTCAGCCGCGGTCCACGGTCGACGAGGCATTCGATCGCCTGCGGGAGCAGCTTGCCGCTGGAGAGCGACCAGAGGCGGAGCCGGAGCCGCCCGGCTTCCAGGGCACCCTGCGCCATTACCAGCGGGAGGGTCTTGGCTGGCTGTTGTTCCTCGAGTCGCTCGGGCTGGGTGGCTGCCTCGCCGACGACATGGGTCTCGGCAAGACGATCCAGGTGCTGGCGCTCCTCGCCCGCCGCCAGGCCGAGGTCCGCGCCGCCGGCGTCCCCCACCGGCCAACGCTCGTGGTCGTGCCTCGCAGCCTCGTCTTCAACTGGATGGACGAAGCCCGCCGATTCGCACCCAGCCTGCGGGTTGCCAACTACACGGGCACGACGCGGGCCGACGAGGCGGGCACGCTCACCGACTGGGACATCGTGATCACGACCTACGGGACGCTCCGCCGCGACATCGTGGTCCACCGTGAGACCGAGTTCGACTACGTGATCCTCGACGAGGCGCAGTCGATCAAAAATGCGGCCAGTCAGGCGGCGAAGGCCTGTCGGCTGCTCCGCGCCCGGCATCGCCTGGCGCTCACCGGCACGCCGGTCGAGAACCACATCGGCGAGCTCTGGAGTATCTTCGAGTTTCTCAATCCTGGGCAGCTTGGCAGCGCCGGGAGGCTGCGGAAGTTTCTGGCCGACGGCCGGGGGAGTGCCGAGGTCGTGGCCCGCGCCGTCCGTCCCTACCTGCTGCGGCGGACGAAGGCTCAGGTGCTCTCCGACCTCCCGGAGAAGACCGAGCAGACGCTGTTCGTCGAACTCGGCGAGCACCAGCGAAAGGCCTACGACGAACTTCGCGAGCACTTCCGGGCCGAACTTGCCGGGCGGATCGGCCGGATGGGCATCGGCCGCTCACGGATCGCCGTGCTCGAAGCGCTCCTGCGTCTGCGGCAGACCGCCTGCCATCAGGGACTGGTCGATCACTCCCGCGTCGACGAGTCGTGTGCCAAGCTCGACACGCTCCTCGAACAGCTCGACGAGGTGCTCGACGAGGGTCACAAGGTGCTCGTCTTCAGCCAGTTCACCAGCTTCCTGGCGATCCTCCGCCGACGACTCGACGAGAAAAAGGTCGTCTACGAATACCTCGACGGCCGCACGACCGACCGACAGGCCCGCGTGGTCCGCTTCCAGGAGGATCCGGACTGCCGACTGTTCCTCGTGAGCCTCAAGGCGGGCGGCCAGGGCCTCAACCTCACCGCAGCCGACTACATCTACATCCTCGACCCCTGGTGGAATCCCGCCGTGGAAGCGCAGGCCGTTGACCGCGCCCACCGCATCGGCCAAACCCGTCGCGTGTTCGCCTACCGGCTGATCGCCCGCGACACGGTGGAGGAGAAGATCCTCGCCCTCCAGGACCGCAAGCGGGAACTCGCTGATTCGATCGTGGCGGCCGACGAGAGCATGATCTCGAGCCTCACCCCCGAAGACGTCGAACTGCTGCTGTCGTAGCCGGCCCTCACGAAATCCTCATGATTCGATCCGACGATACCCCAGACTATGATTTCCACCGACAGCCGATCGACGCCCCGGGCCGAAGCGACGCACATGCCTACTCGGAATCGCGGTCCGCAGGAGACGGTGAAGCCACGAGTCCTCGTCGTTGATGATGAGGACGATCTCCTCGAACTCGTCCGCTACAACCTCGCCAAGGATGGGTACGACGTCGAGTGCGTCGGCAGCGGTGAGCAGGCGCTGCAGTCGGCCCGTACGAATCCACCCGACCTTGTCGTCCTCGATTTGATGCTGCCGGCGGTGGACGGGCTCGAGGTCTGCCGGCGGCTCAAGGCCGATCCCAAGACCCGCGACATCCTGATCGTGATGCTGACCGCGAAGGGAGAGGAGTCCGACATGGTGGCCGGCCTCGAGCGCGGCGCCGACGACTACATCGCCAAGCCATTCAGCCCCCGCGTGCTTTCGGCGCGGGTCCGGGCGCTGCTCCGCCGCGACGAATCACGGCGTCTGGAGGAGCGGGAGACGACAATCGAGGTTCACGAACTCACCATCCATCCTGGCCGCCACGAAGCCATGCTCGTGGGCCAGCTTCTCGAACTGACGTACACCGAGTTCGCGCTGCTGACCTTCCTCGCCAAGCGGCCCGGCTGGGCCTTCAGTCGCGCCCAGATCGTCGACGCCGTCAAGGGCGCCGACTACCCCGTCACCGAGCGATCGGTCGACGTGCAGGTCGCCGGCCTGCGGCGGAAAATGGGCGACCACGGCGACTATATCGAGACCGTCCGCGGGGTCGGATATCGATTCCGCAAGTGACAATCGGCCGGCCGCCGCGGCGGCTTTCCCGATGGGGCGGCCCGTGACACACTGGTGAGCGGCCGCGCGACACCCACGCCGCGTGACACCATAGGTCGCGACGCCCCAGCATGCCCCGCAATCGCTACGTCTGGCACGTCTTTGCCGGCTGCTGCGCGATCGTCGCCGCGACCGCCGCGGCGACCTGCTGGATCGCCAGCATCCAGTTCGCCGGGCTGGCAGATGCGGCCCTGTGTGACCGGCTTGCCGACGCGGGCCGCGGCCTCGCCGCCGCCACGGTCGATGCCGGCGGGAGCGTCGATCGCGTCGCCTTCGAGCACGCTGCCCGCGGCCTGCGGGAATCGAGCCGTATCGAGTGCCGCTTGCTCGACGCCACCAGCGACGACGAGCCAGTGACCACGGCCCGTGGCGGCGGCGTTACGAGCCGCAGCCGCTACGACAGCGGATCCGGGCGCCGCTCGCTCGAAGTGGCCCTGCCGATCCCCTCCAGCCCATCGAGCGTGATCCTCGTCACCGCCGATGCGGCCGATGCGGACCGGCAGCTCGCGGAGTGGCAGCGGACGCTCTTGCTCGGCTGCCTGGCGGTGACGGCGGCGGCGGCGGCGATCTTGTATGCGCTCGCCCGGCAACTCGCCCGCCCTGTGGTCGGCCTGCGCGCCGCGGCGGCGCGGCTTGCCTCTGGTGACGTCAGTGCCGATCCCCCTGCGACGGATGTCGCCGAGTTCGCCGACATCGCCGCCGCCCTGGTCCGACTCCGCGAGCAGTTGGTGGAGCGCGGCCTGACGATCGGCCGACAAGACACGCAGCAGGAGGCCGTCCTCGGCAGCATGATCGAGGGCGTCCTGGCGATCGACGGCCGCCGGCGCATCCTCGGCATCAACCGTGCCGCCGCCGATCTCCTCGACGTGGAGGCCGAGCAGGCCACCGGCAGGCCCCTGCAAGATGTGATCCGCAACCCCGATCTGCGCCGCTTCGCGCTCACCGCGATCGACTGCAGGGAGCCCGTCGAAGACGACCTTCTGCTCCGCGGCATCCGCGACCGCACGATCCGCCTTCGCGGCACCGCCCTTCGCGACGCCTCGGGTGACGGCGGCGCGGTGATCGTGCTCAACGACGTCACCGAGGTGCAGCGGCTCGAAAATGTCCGCCGTGACTTCGTCGCCAATGTGTCGCACGAACTCAAGACACCAGTGGCGTCGATCAAGGGGTTCGTCGAGACGCTGCTCGACGGGGCGCTCGACGACCGCAACGACGCCCGGCGATTTCTGGGGATCGTCGCCCGCCAGGCCGACCGGCTCGCGGCGATCATCGAGGACCTCCTGGCGCTCTCCCGGATCGAGCAGAGCGAGACGAGCGGGAAGCTCCCGCTGGACCCGCAGCCGCTGGCGGGCATCCTCGTCACCGCGTCCGACGATTGCCGGCCCCGGGCGGTGGAGCGGTCGATCCGTCTGGAGGTCGACTGCCCGCCGGATCTGATCGTCACCGTCAACGGCCCGCTCCTCGAGCAAGCCGTCATCAACCTGGTGGACAACGCGATCAAGTACAGCGAGGCCGGCAAGGCCGTGTGGCTGTCGGCCGACAACGACGCGACCGGATCCACCATCTGCGTCCGTGACGAGGGCTGCGGGATCGCGGCGGAGCACCTGCCGCGGCTCTTCGAACGGTTCTACCGGGTCGACAAGGCTCGGAGCCGCGTTCTCGGCGGCACGGGCCTCGGCCTCTCCATCGTCAAGCACATCGTGCAGGCCCACGCCGGCACGATCGTGGTGGAGAGCACCCCCGGCGTCGGCACCACCTTCACGATCCGCCTCCCCACCCCGTAGCACAGGTTTTCAACCTGTGTCTGTCCATCGCGGCGGCTCGGGACTACCCATGCCCTCTCGCTGAACCACACCCCGTAGCACAGGTTGTCAACCTGTGCCTCTCTGTTCACGCCCCCCGCGCCGTCACCTCCGCTGCGCCTTGGCGTGGAAGTCGAGGATCTGCTGCCAGGCGTCCTCAGGCGTCTCGGCATAGCTGAACAGGTCGAGGTGGTGGTCAGCAATCACGCCGGAATCGGCCAGGGCTTGGAAGTCGATCACCTTCGACCAGTAGTCACGGCCGTAGAGAATGATCGGCACCGGCTGCATGCGGTGGGTCTGCCGAAGCGTGAGCGTCTCGAACATCTCGTCGAGCGTGCCGAAGCCACCCGGAAAGAGAACGACCGCCGCCGCACGGAGAATGAAGTGGAACTTCCGCAGGGCGAAGTACTTGAACTGGAAACAGAGTTCGGGCGTGATGAAGGGATTTGGCTGCTGCTCGGCCGGGAGCTTGATGTTGAGGCCTATCGACTTGCAGCCGACATCGAAGGCGCCGCGATTGGCGGCCTCCATGATCCCAGGTCCGCCGCCGGTGATGATCACATAGTCCCGCTCGTCTTCGCACTGGTTGTCGATCGATACGATCCGGGCGAATGTCCGGGCGTCGTCGTAGTAATGGCACATCGAGAGCAACTGCTCGGCCCGCTTCACCTCGCGGGCGAGGGCCTGGTCGGCCGGAGCAGCCTGCGCGGCGCGGCGGGCCTCGAAGATCCGCCGCTCCGCAGCCGCACGGTCGACGATCTGCGTGCCGCCGAACACGATCACGGTCGACTTGATGTTGTCGGCCTGAAGGGCGATCTCGGGCTTCCCGAGTTCGAGGAGCATCCGCACGCCCCGCATCTCCTCCCGGGTGAGCAAGAGCTTGTCGTCTTGGGCGAGGGAGTAGCTCGGCGAGCCGAGGATCCGCTCCATGTTTTCGGCGACGAGCGCCACGTCGTCGCCGAGCACGGTGTCGGGAAGGACGCTGCACACCTTGCCGGGGACCTTCGCTCCGTTGTTTCCCGCCGCGTCATGCTTGGGATTCTTCGCCATGGTGGCTCCTTGTTCTGGGTGGGTATGTCAGTCCAGTTCAACGTGCTCGCCGAGCGCTGGAATGTGCACGTTCCAGCCGCGCCGGGAGCGGATGAACTCCGCGAGCGCCGCCGCCGCCGGCGGCTCGCCGTGCACGAGGAACGTCCGCCGCGGCGCGGCCATGCTTCCCAGCCAGCGGTCGAGCTCGTGCCGGTCGGCATGGCCCGAAAGGGCGTCCACCTTTCGCACGACGGCACGAACTGGCACATCCCGGCCGTGGATCCGCAGGAACTCCGCCCCTTCGATCAGGCTCCTGCCCCGCGTGCCCTTGGCCTGGTAGCCGGCCACGAGCACAGTGGTCTTCGGGTCGGGTAACCGCCGAGC
>Ga0114964_10001707_pt1 | contig 15925 bp, 20 predicted proteins | sample C_131016_MF_Meta_FD_92638 | JGI IMG/M metagenome (GOLD analysis project Ga0114964, IMG submission 92638) | Freshwater microbial communities from Lake Croche, Canada to study carbon cycling - C_131016_MF_MetaG | ecosystem: Environmental > Aquatic > Freshwater > Lake | place: Lake Croche, Canada... | reverse complement strand
CTTGAACAATCAGAAGAAGGAACTTTAGATGTACCTGACGAAAAGACTATTGAAGTGGTTGAGGACAACATTTCCCAAGAATCCGTTAAAGCGGAAGCTGATAATGAAGTCGTGCAAGAAGAACCTGCCCAGGAGTCTGCGGAACATAACGATGAGAATACGGATGCGCCAAAGGATGCACTACCTCGCCCATCCACTTGGAAAAAAGAGTATCTCCCAATTTGGGACAAAATCACCACAGGACAGCAATTAACTGCGGAAGAAGGTCGTAAATTAGCTGAATATTCTAATCAAAGAGAGTCAGAATATAAGAAAGGCGTATCAACTTATAAACAAGAAGCTGACAGAGCCAGAGGGTACGAAGAAGCAATCGCCCCATTTGTTCCCGAGCTACAAAAACAAGGAATTAGCCCTGCTGCATGGATTAATAATCTTGGTAGAGCGCACATGGTTTTATCTACTGCACCGCAAAACCAAAAGATTGAGATGTTTCAACGACTTGCACAAGATTATGGTATACAATTAAATAGTAGCGGTGAGATTGTTCAACAACAACAAGACCCGTATACCCAACAGTTGATGCAACAACTTCAGTATATGAATAATGAAGTCAGCACAATTAAGGGTAAGTTTCAACAAGAGGAGGATGCCCGTTTACAGGCTGAAATCTCAAAGGTTAGTAGTAATGTGGAGAAGTTTCCACATTTTGAAGCGGTTAGGGAGCAAATGGCTCAATTACTTGAGTCTGGTTTTGCCCAAGACCTAGAAACGGCTTATGCCAAAGCGGTGCGAATGAACGATGATGTTTGGTCGATTGAGCAAGAACGACTCCTTACTCAAGCCCAAAAACAAGTTTCAAAAGCACAGCAAGTAGCTAAAGCTAAGGCTGCTGCGGTTAGTCCTCGTTCTGTTACACCTAATGGAACAGCTAGTGCAGGAGATAAAAAGGATAGACGCTCAATATTAGCGGAACAAATGGAAGCTAATAATGGGGGTCGGGTTTAATCAGGCTAATTTTGGCCGTTTTTAAAGGAAAATATCATGGCATTTGCTAATAGTGCTATCACCGATATTATCGCTACCACGATTCAATCTCGTAGCGGTGAATTGGCAGATAACTTAACACAAAACAACGCAATTCTTCAGCGCCTAAACAGCAAAGGTAACATTCGCCCATTTTCAGGCGGTAATGTAATCCTTGAAGAAATTATGTATAACGACCCTAACACCAATAACGCTAACTCGTATAGCGGCTATGAAGTGTTAAACATTTCTCCAGACAGCCCAATTTCTGCTGCTCAATACAAAATTGCTCAGTACGCTGACGCAGTAACAATGAGTGGTTTAGAAATGTTACAAAATAGTTCTAAAGAAGCAATCATTGACCTTTTAGATGGTCGTATGCAAGTTTCAGAAGCTCGTTTGTTAAACCGTATTTCTGGTGACTTATACCTTGACGGTACAGGTAATGGCGGTAAGAACTTAGATGGTTTGGGTGCTGCAGTTTCAGCCACTCCTACTACTGGTACTTACGGTGGTATTAACGCTGCTAACTGGACTTTCTGGCAGAACCAAATCACCACAGGTGCAACCTCGGCTACGACCATTCTTGCAGCTATGACTTCTGCTTCAATCAAGCAGATTCGTGGCACAGACAAGGCTGACTTAATCGTTGCTGGTAACACGCTATACACCTACTATGTAGGCGCATTGCAAGCTATCCAGCGTATTGCTGCTGAAGAATCTGGCGCTGCTGGTTTTGCATCGCTCAAGTTCTACGGTGGTGGTACTTCTGCTGATGTGGTCTTGGGTGGCGGTTATGGCGCACAAGAAACAGCGACTTATATGTATATGTTGAACACAAATTACATATCTTTCCGCCCACACAAAGAGCGTAATTTTGTTCCTATTGGTGGTGAAAGACAGTCTATAAATCAGGACGCGATTGTAAAATTGTATGGATTTGCAGGCAATCTTACAACTTCAAATCGTTTCCTCCAAGGTCTGTTAACAGGCTCTTAATCCATAGAAAAGGAAAATAAATCATGGCATATACAATTACCCCCCTCTCTGGTATCGATTTGAATAATCCTCAAACCGTAACCAGTCCTAACCTGCCTTCATTTGGCCCTTTAGGTGCTGAGGTATTTGGTTCTGATGGCTTGCGTTATGTATTCGCACAAGCTGGCGCTGCTATTGCAGCATCATTAACCACTTGCTCAGTAAATGCTTCAACCTTTGTTGCAACTCCATCCGCAGGCACATATTCAGGCCCATTGGTAGCAATGGCTTCTGGTGACTATGGTTGGTTTGGTAAGGCTTCAGTCTAAAAATTGAAGATGTTGTAAAAACGGGGCTATCTCAAAAGGGTAGCCCTTTTTCTTTTAACCGTTGTACCTAAACCACTTTAGGAGATATTCATGGGCATAGAGTCCGATAGCACTAATGCAGATTCACGATTAGCAGTCCAATTCTATAAACGGTCTGTAAACCAAGAGGCAGAATCTATTGCCGCAGGTAGACCGATTTTTAAAGAATTTGATTTTGTACGAATCTTAGTACCTGGCGATTCTTTAAGTGAAATTGACACTTACGCAGCAGAAAGCCATAAAACTCGTTTTCCTATCCAATGGGCTAATTACCAGAATAAGGTTGGAAATCAAGAGGGATTTGTTGGTACTCCTATTGAACAATGGCCTCAAGTAACCCGTAGCCAAGCAGACGAACTTAGAGGATTAAAGTTTTATACCGTAGAAGCAATAGCTAATTGTTCTGACCAACAACTGCAAAGAATTGGTATGGTTGCTGGAATGTCTACTCATTCTTTTCAACAAAAAGCCAAAGCTTACCTCAATTTAGCCTCTAATACAGCAGATGTAGCCAAAAGGGAAGAAGAATTGCAAGCATTAAGGGAAGAAAATGCTAAAATTAAGGCAGACACAGATGCGAAAATAGCCGAAATGCAAGTTCAGATGGCTAATATACTTGCGGCTGTTGCGAAACCAAAAACACGCAAACCGAAAGTAGTAGAGGCCTAATATGTCCCAAACAATGCTCCAGTTGGTGCAACAAGTCACCGCAGAACTAAATCTTGCAGTTCCCGCCTATGTTGCTGGCAATCCATCCCAAGATACACAACAAATCTTGGCTTTGATGAATGGCGCTGGGTATGATTTAGTTAAAGAATACGACTGGCAAGCATTGTCTAAGGAATATGGATTTTATACGCAATCTATTAGCACTACAGCTACAACTACAAATGATTCTTATGTATTAACCAATGTAACGAATACTACTGGTTTAACAGACCAATATAGCGTATCTGGCTACAATGTGCCGCAAAGTTCTTATGTAGTTACATTGGATAACTCTACTACTGTTACCCTAAGTCAAAAGATGACGGGTAGCGGTAGCGGAAATATTCTCTTTGCTCAGACTATTTATGATATGCCCCCTGACTTTGAAACCATTACAGACCGTACTCAATGGGACAAAACTAAACATTGGGAAATGCTTGGCCCTGAAGATGCACAACAATGGCAATGGTTAAAGTCTGGTTATATCTCAACTGGCCCAAGGGCTAGATGGCGTATTTTAGGCGGCAAATTTCAAATATGGCCTTTAATGAATACTCAAGAGTTTCTTAGCTTTGAGTATCGTTCTAAAGGTTGGGCAGAATCATCTACAGGCGTAGTTAAAAATAGCTTTACCCAAGATTCAGATGTTACGGTATTTGATGACCGTTTAATGGTGATTTTTACCAAACTTAAGTATTTCCAAGTTAAGTCTTTTGACACAACTGCATTAATGCAAGATTATGTGCGCTATTTAAATGTTGTTAAAGCTAATGACAAAGGTTCTGCTAACCTATCTTTTGCTCCATACCCATCTAAAGTGCTTATTGGTTACGCCAATATACCTGATACTGGTTATGGGTCTTAATCATGGCACAACCTCAAGGTCGTACCGCAGTAACAGCCTCGGTTTCTAGCCCCATTGGGGGATGGAACGCTAGGGATTCTATTGCTGAAATGCCGCCATTAGATGCGGTAATTCTTAATAATCTTTACCCTACCCCTACGGATGTTCAATTAAGACTGGGTTATACAAAGGCTTGTACGGGAATTGTTGATTCGTTAAACAATCCTTTACCTGTTAATACTTTAATGAATTACGCAGGAACGGGTACTCAAGACCTTTTTGCTGCTGCTGGCACTAAAATTTGGGATGTATCAGGCACTACGGCTATTGCATCTCATACAATTTCTAATGACAAAATGCAAACCGTTCAAATTACTACGGCTGGCGGTCATTTTCTGGTAGCTTGTAATGGTCAAGATGCTACAACATTTTATGATGGTACAAGCTGGACAAATATTGCCCCTACAGGCACAGCAATACAAGTTAATTCAATTACCCATGTTGGGACTTTAGCTACCGCTACTACCGCTACTGCAAATAGTCTAGTAACGGGCAATTCCATCACAATATCAGGCGTAAAACCAAGTGCTTATAACGGCACTTTTAAAATTACTGTATTAAACGCTACTCAATTTACTTATGTTATGGCTACAACGCCAGCCACCAATGCTACTGCCAACGGCACAGCATATGCAATTAGTTCTATTACAAGCAACGGTAATGGCGCTACGGTTACTACGGCATCTGCCCATAATCTATTTACAGGCAACACCATTACGGTAACTGGGGCTAGTCCAGCCGACTACAACGGTACTTTTTACATTACCAAAGTAAATGCAACTTCTTTTACTTATGTAATGGCATCCGTACCCGCTACTAATGCTACTACCGCAGGTACTTATAGCCTTGCCGTAGCTACTATTATTTCAGCAGGATATTCTGATACTTTAGCTTCAATTACTACTAATTCACCACATGGTCTTATAACGGGAAATCAAGTTACAGTATCAGGGTTTACACCTAGTAATTTTAATGGCACATTTATTGTTACAGTATTAAATACCACTCAATTTACCTATGAGATGGCAACTGTTCCTGTTGTTATTGCAACAACTTTGGGTTCTTATGTAGTTACAACGCAAACCATGTCTAGCATTGTTAAAACGGGCATTGTAGCTACCTTAACTACCCCCGTTAAACATGATTTAGTAAGCGGAAATGTAGTAACCATTAGCGGTGCTACACCATCTCAATATAACGGCACTTATTATGTTGTTGTTCTTAGCGATTACACCTTTGGCTATGTAATGGCTTCTATTCCCGTATCAAACGCAACAGTAACGGGAACTTACGCTACTTATCAAGGCTCTTATAGCATTAATTTTGTCATTACTGGCGTAAATTCTAACAAATTTGTTAGTGTTAATTTGTTTAAAAACCGCCTTTATTTCACCGAAGAAAACAGTATGCGGGTATGGTATTTACCTGTTAATTCGCTTGCTGGTGAGGCTTTACAACTAGACTTTGGAGGTATTGCCCGTAATGGTGGATTTGTTCAAGCAATGGGAACATGGACTTTAGATGCTGGTCAAGGCGCAGATGACTATGCTGTCTTTGTAACCAATATGGGTGAAATTATTGTCTATAACGGTACAGACCCAAATGATGCTGCAACCTGGGCTTTAAAAGGCGTATGGCAACTAGGTTACATTTTTGCCCGTAGATGCTTTTTTAAATGGTCTGGTGATTTACTTCTTTTAACCCAAGATGGTTTAGTGCCTTTAGCTTCAGCCCTTCAATCTAGTCGTTTAGACCCAAGGGTAAACTTAACGGACAAGATTTATTACGCTATTTCTCAAGCAGCTACTCTTTATTCTATTAACTTTGGTTGGCAAATAGCTTACTACGCTAGTGAAAATATGCTGATTATTAATGTTCCTTTTAATACGGGAACTCAGCAATTTGTAATGAATACTATTTCTAAATCTTGGGCTAACTTTACAGGTATAAACGCTCAATGTTGGGAATTATCTAATGACCAAATATATTTTGGTGGAACTGGATATGTAGGACATTTTTGGAACGCTTATTCAGACGATAGCAACAATATTAACGCTGAAGTTCAACAGGCTTATTCGTATTTTGATGCTAGAGGACAACTCAAACGCTTTACAATGATTCGCCCTATTTTTCAAACAGATAATGGTATTCCTAGCGTTTTGGCTGGTATTAATGTAGATTTTGCCACTCAAAACGACCTTGGAAGCGTGTCATTTAATGCTCAAAATGCTGCCATTGGTTCATGGGATAACGCTATTTGGGATACTTCCATATGGGGTGGTGCGCTTAGTATTACTAAATCTTGGCAAGGCGTTACAGGTATTGGGTATTCTGGTGGGGTAGTTATGAAAATAGCTTCCCAAGGAATTGATGTTCATTGGGCATCAACCGATTATGTAATGGAGCGTGGGGGTATTCTTTGAGGGTTGTTGTTACTGATAATCAAGACCATTTAAGGGCTTGGTTAAGGCGGATAATTAACGAAAAACTCCCAGAAAATACCACTTGTATTGGGCAAGAAAAAGACGGTAATTTAGTGGCAGTAATAGGGTATTGTGGATTTAGGGCTAAATCGTGTTTAATGCACGTTGGTTCGATTGGTGAAAATTGGGCAAGTAAAGACTTATTGTGGGCAGCTTTTGATTATCCCTTTAATAAACTAGGGGTTAAGGTTATACTAGCAACTGTGGCTTCTACAAATGAAGAAGCCCTAAAGTTAGACCGACACCTTGGTTTTGTTGACAAAGCGTATATCGAAGATGCCCATGAAGATGGGGATTTAGTTATATTAGCAATGAGGCGTGAGAATTGTCGATGGCTCGACATTAATGCGCCCTTAAAAGGAGCATGATATGGGTGGCGGTGGAGGAATATTAGGCGGTGCAGTAAGCACATTATTTGGTTCACCTCAACAGGTGGCTACACCAAATTATACGGGCGCAGCACAAGCTACTACGGCTGGAAATTTGTTGCAATCTCAGGCTGCAACTGCGGCTAATCGGATTAATCAAAGTTCCCCATATGGCAATTTAAATTATTCTCAAACGGGCACAGATGCTCAGGGCAATCCAATATGGTCATCTAGCCAATCATTGCCAAGCGGTTTACAAAGCGCTGTAAATGGCAATTTTGGAGTAATGGCAAATACTTACAATAATCCATTAACTTCTCCAACTTTTAACAGCGTAGGCGATATGCCTAGCATGAACTATTATGGTTCACGCTTAAATCAACAACAATTTAACCCTGCTACGCAACTATTGCCATTGCCGCAATACAATGTAAATACACAAATAGACCAATCACAACTGCCTTCTTATGGTATTAATCCTGGTCAAACTTATAGCGATGCAATTATGCAACGTTTACAACCAGCAATTCAGCGTGATAGACAATCTTTAACCGCACAACTTGCTAATCAAGGAATTGTTCCAGGAACTAAGGCTTATGAAACAGCCATGACTTTACAAGGTCAAAAAGAAAACGATGCTATGACTAGCGCAGTAGTTGGTGGAATGAATACAGGTTTACAAGCAAATCAACAAGCATTTGGTCAAGGCGCTACTCAAGTTGGACTTAACCTTACTGGTCAAGAACAATCATTTACTCAGCCTTTGCGAGTTAATACACAAAATATGGGTGCTAATGAGCTTGCTTACAACCAGCAAATAGCTAACCAAAGTTTAGGAATGAACGCACAAAATCAAGCGTTTAATCAGGCTTTGTCTAAATACATGGCCCCAGCACAAGTTGGCGCATTACTTAAAGGAATTGCAGCCCCATCTTATGTTACGCCATACCAACAATCAGGAGTTCCAGGCACAGATTATTTAACTTCAATGGGACTTACAAATCAATCCAACCAAGCCAATGCTAACGCTAATAATGCGTTTACCAATTCTTTTATAAGTGGACTATTTAACCTTGGTGGCGCTTTAGGTGGTTCTGCAATTAAAAAATACGGTTAAGGATTAATATGGCAACTGATTACACAAACCCAGAAATTCTTGGCTTAGACCGTCAAAGAACAATGGCTCAAATGCTTTTAAAACAAGGCATGGAAACCCCTCAAGGACAAATGATTAGTAATCGTTATGTGCCTGTTAATCCTATGGAATTTATAGGTAAATTAGCTCAACAATTATCTGCTCATAAAGAATTAAAAGATATTGATACCGAACAACTTGCATTAGCTCAAAAAATTCGTGAACAAGAAATGGGTGATATTACTCAAGGTATGCAGTTGTTTCAAGGCACTCCAGGACAAGCTGGTGTTCCTGAATTAACACAACAAGGCCCAACTCAAACTGGTGGAAATATTCCTATTCAACCAGCTATTCCTGAAATTGCCGCAACCCCAGCAAACCCTCAAGCAGCTATGGCTCGTTTACTTGGTTCAAAAGGAACTAGAGCAAATGCTTTGGGTTCTGAAATTGCTAAACAGTTGTTTAGAGAACCTAAATGGGAAAAAGAAATAAGAACTGTTGATGGCAATAAAGTAACTGGATATGTAAATTTAAATAGTCCAAATCCAGAAACAACTTTTAGGGCTGGTTCAACTAGCCCAGATTATGATTATCTTAAAGCTGTTGATAAAGGACTTTTGCCTCAAAAGGGTGAAGCTGTTGCAACACCGCAAACACAACCTGGTCAAATGCCTGTAAGCACAAGAAACAACAATCCTGGCAATTTAGTTGGTGCAGATGGCAATTTCTTGAAATTTGCAACAATTCAAGAAGGTGACATGGCTTTAACAAAAGATTTATCATTAAAATTAAGCGGTCAAAGCCCTGCTTACAAGTCTAGGTTTGGAAACGCTCCTGTTACACCATTAACTTTAGCTGAAACATGGTCACCAGCAGAAGCTAAAGGAAATAGCCCTCAAAGCACTAATAATTACAGTAAATTTATTGCTGAAAAATTAGGCATTTCGCCTAATCAACCAATTCCAAATACACCAGAAGCTTTGCAAATAGTTAAATCTGCTATATCTCAATTTGAAGCTGGTGCTTATAATGTTTCGGAAACAAAAACAACAACACAAGGAAAGCAAGACCCATTTTCACCATATCCTGCACCTTATTATATAAAAAGCCCAGAACAACAACGTGAATGGTACGCAAAACAAGCAGAACCTTTAACTGGCACTCCTGCTGATAAAGTTACTGGCGCAGTAAATTATCAAAATGCTTTAGATAATTACAAAAATATTATAAAAACATTTTCTCCGTCTGATATGGCAAATCCTAATAAAAGAGTTGCTTTACAAGAGGCATATAATACAGTTATATTAACTGGTAAAGATGCACACAGTTTAGGCGTTTTAAATGGTGGCGATGAAAGAATTTTAACTGGGTTAGCGCCTAATTTAAACAATCCTAGCTCATTGTTAGTTAGCGTAGATGCTGTAACAAAAGCTGCGGATGGTCAAAAACAATTTGCTTCTAATGTTATTACAAATCAATATAAGGTACATCAAAAACCTATTCCTGAAAATTTAAGAGCTAATGTAATAACAGAACAAACAAAAAATAATTTACCAAAACCTGAAAATGTTTCATATGAATTTAAAACAGAAGCAGAAGCAGCAAAAGCTGGCCTTAAAAAAGGTACTAGAATAGTTATTAATGGTGTTTCTGGAACTTGGAATTAAATTATGCCATTTGTTCCTGATACTACTAGATTTACCCCCGATGCCCCAATAAAGGGCAATATGTATACTCAATCAGCAGAAGATATTCAATATTCTCCTGAAGGTATACCGCTTAATACATCTACATATGGTTCTGAAAATCCATATAAAAATACAACACAAGCACTTACAAGTGCAGTAAGTTTGCCTATAAATATGGCTACAGGAATAGCTAAATCTCCTGCTGCTTTAATGCAAATTTATGACAAATTAATTGGTGGTGGAAATACTGGCGATAACATGGTTAATGCCATTAATCAAATTGAACAAGGCACTCAAGCCCAAATGGGCACTACTGGTAATGTTGTAAATCAAGTTGGTAGCGCAATAGGTCAAGCAGCCCCTTATGTTGGTATTGGCACAGCAGGCATGATTCCTAGTTTTGCTCAAAGAATGGCTCAAGGCGCTGGCACAGGTATGCTTTCAGGCGCATTAACCCCTGAACAAACTGGATTAAATCCAGAACAATTTGTTAACGCAAAAGCTCAAAATATAGGTATTCAAGGGGCTGTTGGTGGCGCTTTACCTATTGTTGGCGGAGTGTTAAAAACTGGATTTAATGCTGCCAAAGCATTAGTTGAACCTTTATATACAGGCGGCAGAGAGGCTATTATTGGTCGTGCTTTACGAGAATATGCTGGTAATGAAGCAGAAAAAGCTGTTTCTAACCTTAAAAACGCTAAAGAATTAGTGCCAGGTTCTTTGCCAACCGTAGGCGAAGTTGCTAATGTTCCTAGTCTTGCTGCTGCTCAAAGAGCCGCAGGCGCTGTTTCTCAAGAATCTACTAATTTAATGGCGGCTAGACAAGCTGCTCAAAATGAAGCTAGAGTTGCCGCTTTAGAAAATTTGGCTGGCACTCAAGGCGAAAAACAAGCTTTAGTTACTGCTAGAGAATTATCTGCTAGGGATTTATACGAAAAAGCATTTGGCAACAAAATGGATTTTAAAACGCTTGGCCCAGAATTAAAGACTGAAATTAAATCTTTAACTGAAACTCCAGCCATTAAAGATGCCATGAAACAAGCTCAAATTAATGCTAAAAACTTAGGCATTGATGTTAAAAACCCTTCTGGCAGTATTCAAGGATTGCATCAAACTAAAATTGCATTAGACGATGCTATTGCAAGGCTTAAAAAACCAGATATGTCTACTGCTGAAATAAACAAAATGAAAGGTTTAATTGCAGCTAAAGATAGACTTGTTGGGTTTTTAGAAAATGATGCAATTAGCCCAGAATATAAATTAGCTCGACAAACTTACGCAACAATGTCTAAACCTCTTAATGAGATGGATGTTGTACAAAATTTAGCTGAAACATCTATTAATCCATTAAGCGGTAAATTATATCCAAATAAATTTGCTCAAAAGTTAAAAGCCGTTGGGCAAGGAGAAGTTTCCTCTGAAAAAATAAATACTTTACAAAACATACAAGCTGATTTGGCTAGAACTCAATATGCTGAAACTGCTGGTCGTGGAGTTGGTTCAGATACCATTCAAAAATTAGCTTATGGCAATATGCTTAATCAAATTAATTTGCCTAATTTGCTTAGAAGGCGTGGTTTGGCTGAAACTGCTGGAAATTTATTAGCTAGAGGTAGCGATGTTGTTTATGGTCGTGCTAACAAAGAACTTGCTAATGAATTTGCACACGCTTTATTAAGCCCACATGAAGCCGCAGCTTTTATGGAAAAAGTAAAAGTAGCCCCTAAAGGTGGCATGATTAATTCAGAAGAAGCTAAAAAAATGACAAGAGAAAATTTAGCAAAATTATTATTAATGCAATCTGCTGGCAAAGCAGCCCAATAAGGAAATAATATGTCACGCAATGGTTCAGGTACTTACTCCCTTCCCGTAGGAAATCCAGTAGTCACAGGTACTACTATTTCTTCTACATGGGCAAATAACACACTTACAGACATTGCTAACGCATTGACGGGTTCATTGGCGGCAGATGGTCAAACAACTGCTTCTGGCAACCTTAATATGGGTACAAACCGTATTATTAACCTTGCTGACCCAACATCATCTCAAGATGGCGCTACTAAATATTATGTAGACCAATTAATTGCCGCTTTAGGCACAATGGCTTATCAAAATGCCAACTTAGTAGCTATTACAGGTGGTGCTATTTCCAATGTAGATTTAAATTTAAGTGCAAAAACCAATGAAATGTATCTTCCTGTAGGGCCAACAACATTGCGAACTGCAACTCCTATTGCGGGTATATTGCGATACAACACTACTCAAGCAATTTATGAAGGTTTTACTGGTGGCGTTTGGGTTCGGTTTCAAACCTACCCACAAGGCGTATACACCTTTAGTTTTCTTGTCATAGCTGGTGGTGGCGCTGGTGGTTATATTAATAGCTTTGGTGGTGGTGGCGGTGGCGGTGGATTTATTTCTAGTTCATTGTCAGTTACTCCTGGCACTACTTACACAATGGTTGTTGGTGGTGGAGGAACTGGCGCTGGTGGTGCAGGCACTAATTCTTCTATTACAGGCGTTGCTATAGCTTCTGGCGGTGGTGCTGGTGGTCAAGCTGGTAGTTATGCTGGTGGAGGTGGTGGTTATTCAGGTGGCTCAGGTGGCGGTGGCGGTTCTGCTGATGGTGCTGCTCCTGGCGGTGGTGGCGCAGGCGTTTCAGGCCAAGGAAATTCTGGTGGTAACGGTTCAACATATGCGGGTGGTGGTGGCGGTGGCGGTGGTGCTATTGGTGGTGATGCTGGGCCTAATGGGCCTGGTGGAAATGGCGGTACTGGACATTACAATACTATTACAGGTAGCGCCGTCTATTATGGCGGTGGTGGAGGTGGTGGTAATGGTGGTGGCGGAAGTTCTGGTGGTGGTGGTGCTTCGAATAACAACGGCAGCGTAAATACTGGTGGCGGTGCTGGTGCTGGAACTACTAGCGGTGGTTCAGGAGTAGTTATTATTTCCGTACCTACTGCAAGTTATAGCGGTGTTTCTACTGGCGGGCCAACAATTACTGTATCTGGCGCAAACACTATTCTTAAATTTACATCTTCAGGAACTTATACGGCTTAATTATGTTTAAATTTCAAATAGATTGGGTATTCGATAAATTAGGCTATATGCCTAAAATAAAATTATGGGATTTTCCTGTTTTTCCTACAAAACCTGTTAAAAAAGTTACTAAAAAAGCAATTAAAAAAACGATTAAAAAACGAGCGTAATATGTCTGATAACCGCCTTGAACTTACTGATGAACAATTAGAAGATTTAGTTGAAAAAGTCACCGAAAGAGTAATTAAAAACCTTTATACATCGGTAGGCGAAACAGTTGTTAAAAGATTGTTTTGGGCGGTTGGAATTATTGTTGTTAGCGTTTTAGTTTGGCTAGGCGGTAACGGTCATATCGTAAAATGAGGCGGGCAAAACGCCCAATGCACTCAAGAACTATGTGGTTTGCCTTTGGCGTAGCCGTTTTAGGCGTGGTTTATGATAATTTTATGTATGTGCAAAATATTATTGACCCCCGTTATTACGGGATTTTACTTATTTGTATCGGCATTATTGTTGCTATTTTAAGGTTTCTTACAACCCTACCATTGGACTAATATGTTCCCTCTACCCATTTCAATTTATATCTATGCTGCTTGTGCTGTGCTTGCTGTAGCTGGTCTTGGTTACGGCAAATACGAATCCGCTAAATACGATGCTTATGTATCTAAAGTAGAACTAGCCGCTAAAGAACAAGAATTTGTAATTAAAGCCAAAGCAAAAGAAGCAACTCTCGTTAATGAAAAGGTAAAAAATGACTATGAAAATCGTATTGCCCTTATTAAGCGTACTTATGGTGGGATGCGCCTCTCCAGTACCAATCAAACAGGCACAATTTCCGCTACCACCAGCAGCATTGATGGAACAGCCGCCGACCCTAAATTTATTGAAAAATGTGCAATGACAACCCAGCAATTAATATCTTTGCAAAGTTGGTTATCAGAGCAAATTGGCATTTTTAATGCAAAATAATTTTGAAAATTGTTTAGCGTTGTTGCTGAAATCAGAAGGTGGTTATGTTAATAACCCAAAAGACCCAGGCGGCAGGACTAACCTTGGTGTTACCCAAAAAACTTGGGAAGCATGGGTTGGCAGAGAGTCTTCAGAAAAAGAAATGAAATCTTTAACTAAAGACCAAGTAGCTCCACTCTATAAAGCTAAATATTGGACAGCTTGTTACGGGCCACAACTTCCTTTAGGGGTTGATTATGCGGTCTTTGACGCTGCCGTAAACATGGGCGTAGGCAGAGCAGTCAAATTATTACAAGAAAGCCTAGGGTGTGTTCCTGACGGTCAAATTGGCCCACGCACAATCCAATTTATAGACCAAAAAAAACCCCAAGATGTTATCGAGGGGTTTAGTAATCGAAAAGTTAGTTTTTATGAATCTTTACCCACCTTTGCCACTTTTGGTAAAGGCTGGCTCAGACGAGTTGAAGATGTTAAATTTGCTGCTTTGAAAATGATTCAAAATCCTTGACCCACGATGGGCATTTAAAAGGTCTATAGGAATTTCTAAGCGTTTTACTTGATTGTCTTTATGGCAAACCCACTTATTTCCCATTGACTTAATTAAAGCCTTAGATTTAAGGGCATTTTGCTCACAAAGTACCTCATAAATATCCCAACTAAAGCGCCCAGCTTCAATCATTTGACCTAGTAGTTTCTTGTCGTTTTTAGTCATTTCTGGCCCTCATCATTTCGCCAGCTATTTCATAAGCATCTATTGTTAACATTTCTATTTGAAATGCTTCATTTGAATTTTTATCAAATTTTCTTTTTAACAATACTTGCATAGCATGAGCAGCAAAATAATCCCGCAAATCCATGCCTTGTGATTCATTTGGTAAATTTTCATTTTTTGTAGGAAATGCTTTCATTAAAAATGCCCCCATCTAATATAAAAAGCTGTGGCTACAACTAACACAATAACAAACCCCATAATGCCGCCTAAAAATATTTCTTTCATGTTTCTCCCCTTAGTTTACGAAATAAAGCCCTAATGTCCGACCTATCCCTATCATCAAATATCTTAGTAAATAACTCATGGTTAGGGTTTCTTGGTGCATCTGCAAAAAACTCCCCATCAAATACAAACTTAAAAAACTGTTTACAAGCTACTTCTTCCGTCTTGCACTTCTCAAAAAACCGACAATCATCGCATGGGGCTTTGCCCACATACATTTTATTTATTGCCATAACCAGCACACAAAGTTGCTGTTTTCCATTCTTCAACTTGCGCTAAAGCAGTTTCATAATCTTTGGCCCAACCCGATAATTGACCATGTGGTGTTTTTTGAACTACAGAAAAAGACTTGCCAAAAGAAGGCGTAATCTCATAAGTTGCCAAACCAGCAAAAAAGTCTTGTGCGTGTTTATATTCGCTATGTGCAGCTAAATCATCTGCATTGACCCTTGAATTGCGTTGTGCTGTTGTTTCCATTTGTTTCCCCTTAAAGACTACAGATTATTCTTGTATTTAATAATAGTTAATAGGTGTTTACCCTAAGTAGGTGGGGCGGCATCTTCATTGAAAGAGATTTTAAAGGGGAAATAAAATCACACCGCCCCGTAATTATTGTAGTTTATTTTTGAGCTTGTATACCCTTAATAAACTTAAAAATGCTTCGTATCCATCTTTTAGGTCTTGCTCGCTATGTTCAATAATTGCAACCTCATGGGTTTCGGCATTAATGTAAACATTGGCACACCGAGCGCCTGGCATTAAACCTTCTCTATAGGCTGCTAGCTGTAGTGTATTCTCGTAATAGGGTGTTAAGTCACCAGGGGATTTCTCCGTAGTCTTTATGTCTACAAGCGCCCCAGAAGCGAAAAGGTCGCATTTGCCACCATACCCCTCAGGGCTGGCAAAAGACCTTTCAGCAACCCAATCTAGCTTGCCAAAATGGTCATCTAGCGCTTCTTGCACTTTATGAACATAAGCAGGCCATTCTGGTGAAATATCAAGCTCAAAATAGGATTGCACAATAGAATGAATATAAGTACCCCGATTGGCAGCTTCCCGACTTTTAGCTTTAGACAAGTCTAAAACTCGGCTAATGTAATCTTTTTCATCTTCGCCAGCTATCCTAGGATTAGCCAGCGTAGCTTTTAAAACCTCAGTTTGTAGCCAGGTGTTTAGCCCATTTTTAGCCAAGAGGCCATTAATGGTCGATACCGATGGTACTAAGTTATCTGTTTTGGCATCCCGCAGCGTTGTATTGCGTTCTT
>Ga0114964_10001705_pt1 | contig 15930 bp, 8 predicted proteins | sample C_131016_MF_Meta_FD_92638 | JGI IMG/M metagenome (GOLD analysis project Ga0114964, IMG submission 92638) | Freshwater microbial communities from Lake Croche, Canada to study carbon cycling - C_131016_MF_MetaG | ecosystem: Environmental > Aquatic > Freshwater > Lake | place: Lake Croche, Canada... | reverse complement strand
TGATAGTCCAGACAAGAAATCGCCAGCAACGATTCGTGGACCAAAAGTAAGGACTAAAAGTAAGGACTAAAACTGCGCAGTGTCTAATGTGTAAACCGCGCTATCAAATTGGGAAAGTTCAGTTTTGTTCCAAATATGGCCTTCAACTCAATTAGTTTTTACCCAGGACTATGTGCGTTCAATACCTAAGTTAACTCGTCTGCCGCTTCATAAACAGAACTGTATCCCGAGCGTTGATGTTGTTAGTCCAGCCAACGGAGAGAATTTCTCCACCAGTAACTATTTCCCCACATTGACTTCCTAGATAATTCAAGTAGCCAAGAAGATTATTCATTCCTTCTTCGGCTTTGCTTCCAGATTTCAATGCAATTGCAACCACAGTGTATTCATAAGTCGCCACTAAACTTCTTTTCTCAAATCCAGCGTTGCCCATCAGAGGCAGTACTGTCGTTGCGAGTACTGTACTGAGTGATTGAGTACCGTGTATTCGGTTTCGCGGAGTGCTTGGTGCCGATTGGGCTAATGTACCCTGATACGTCTGCCAAACAGGCAGTTTCCGACACAACCTGTCTTGTCTTCGTTTCACATCTAACGCGATTTCAAAATCGTTGGTGCAATTCAAATTGACTTTATATTCATAATCTTCTTCGGGACTGGCGCTACCAGTATTCAATACACTGACACAAAAAATCTACCCGGATGTCAAGCGAATGGGCAATCTATCCGGCAGGCCAATAGGGGTAGTCAGCGTGATCCGCATCGACATAGATCATGCCGCTAACGCGGGGTTACCTGAAGTTACACCGTTGATCGCTTTGTAGGCATTTCACATTTAAGACTCACAGGCAACTCCATGATTGTCGCCATCCGGCCGATAAACATCTATTCCAATAACTAACACTGGGAAGTTTCTGCAGTTATAGTCTGCAGTATCAGGGTTAAAGCAGGCTCCGATATAGTTTGGATTGCATAAATGCTGCTCTTCAACTGCACTTGGCCGAAATGGGGCAATAGGCAGCCAATACTCGTCCCCCCTTTTTCTTCTAGCCAAATACACCTGAATGGCTACCCGGGCAATCGCCCCAAATTCCCGCCACAGCTTTCTTACCTCCTGCTAGCCGTGCAGGTGCAAATTTTTTTATCGGTAAGACCCGTTAGAGGCATGGTCCACCGCGTTTCCGCTAGATATCGCATCCACTGAATAGAGATGTTCACGTAACCACCTGCACTACCACAGACGACCCTTGGAATCCCGTTTAGGCTGACTGTCATCTGGCTCGAGCATGACCTGGGTTACTCCGAAGGCAAATTGTTGCTCCGCGTAATCCGTAGCCTCCTGTCCCTAGCACTGGGACTCGCCGAAGACGAAATCGTAACTAGAGTTGTGGGGGAGCGTAGCTCCTGTTTTGAGGAGTTCGCCGGGGCCTCGGCCCTTACGTCTCATTTGTTTGCAACCGAGAAATTGAACCGGCGATAAATCCAGCAACACCAACGCGCAGGACTGCACCTAGCACTGCGAAGTTGCGTTTGCTAACTCCCAACTTGCGTCCAGAAATTGCTTTGACTGGAGACGCCGGGTCATCGCTTGGCGTAGTCGGAACTATTCCCCATGGATCTTCTCCATCATAATCATTCACAATTTCCCTCAATTACTTATCTCCTGCAAGTACCATCCTGTGCCTGCAGCTTTAAGAATCTGACGCTCCACTTGAAGAACTTCCTGTATTTACATCAAGACGTTTTTGTTCACTTCAACCTCTACGGCAGAGGTTGTTGGTGCAGCATTTTCACGACGTTCAACATTTGCTCCAGTGAAGATCGTCGTTGATGTGGCATCTAGCGAAAGCTCATAGTCCACTCGCACGACCATCTCAAGCGGACGACCGACATCATCGCTGACACCTTCATAACGGAGCAATTCTTCGTCTCGAGGAGTGATTCTGGTCGGACCAAAAGCAACAGAAACTAATGTTTCACCCGCCTGCTCAATCCTTCCCTTGTCGGACAGTGTCAGTGTTGCCCACCGAGCAGCTGGACCTGTGATGTCACCAAGGAATTCATCCCACTTCTGCAAATCGGCATTAGCATCCACGTCAATTTGAGTACCTAGTTCAAGACCGGCAAGTGGGTCTGGCTCAGTATCAATAACTAGTGGATGATGCTTGCTGACTAGCCCAGATTGAATCAGTGATGCTAGCTCACGAATGTATGCGCTTCCTGCCTTGGATGCGATGTCCGCATTTCGGAAAGTTGTCAAGAATGCATCGCGGGTCTTCTCATCTCTATCCAGAACATCCGAACCTAGTTGATCACCAGAAACACCCAGGTGTAGTGCTGCCTGTCCAAGTAGCCTATTAAATGCCTCACTGCGCCAAGATGGCCTCAGAGCTAATGCAACGGATCGATGCGTCAGCTCCGTTTCCGCAATTCCCGCTCGTCCCCTCGGAATTGTGGCAATGCGCAAACTGGCCGGAGTCTCACCAAGTGATTCACCCGCACTGAGGAACTCGTGTTCTGCTGGCACAATCACCCATGGTGTATGAACAACCTCGCTCAAGAACTCTAAGTACTTTGGAATTTGATTATGGACGGCATCCAGCCGTTGCTTCTCTGAGCGCAGTCCCGCTACTCCTGCAGTCAAATCCTTGGCTTTCGCGATATCTAGGTCAAGCCTGCGACGATGTATCGACCACTCTCGGTAGTAAGTGAATAATGACGAGACCATTGACGTCAGCCATGAGGCAACGGCGATTCCCAGAATGATCACTCCAACGGAAAGCCCAGCAAAGACTGTAGTCGCTAGGAATGCTGCCCCAATAGCAACGTGGTTGGTTAGCAAAGCGATGACAGTGAGAGCAAGGGCAACTATGAAGAGCTTGCGCGCCTTCTTAACGAATCGTGCACGAGGAATTTGGGTCGCAACCTCTTCGGTAGCAAGGGTTTCGTCAAGCCATTGACGCACAATGCTTACCTCAGAAACCAGTCTTGTCCTTTCCTCCTGCAATTTGACTAAAATCTGCGCAGCAAAGGTCTTCTCATTCTGAGCAAGCCACTGCTGAAGTTCAGTCTGGGCCACAATTAGCTTGTCTATTTCAGCCTGTAGCGCTTCCCACTTAGCGGCAACATAGTCGTAACGCGCAGTGGCTTTGTAGAGCTCCTCAGCCGATGAATCTCGCATTTCTTGCAGTGCAATGAGTCGATCGGAATCGGACAACTCAGGATCTATCCCTGGCCATGTAGATTCAGCTGGTGCAGCTTCCGTGACTTGCGCCTGCTGCTGCACAGCCGGAGATGGCTTGCGGCGAAGAATGAAATTTTTAGCACGTTGCCAAAACGACAAAGCAGACTGCTGAAGTTTTGCAGAGCTCACACTCTCAGATTCAATGTCTTCCAATTGATTGTCGGGCGCAAACTCAGGCGTCTGTTCAGGCGTTTCATCATCATCCAAGTCCTCTGACATGTTGTCATGATGGACAAGAGCGTTTGCAATCTGCAGAGGTTCGCTCGGTCCGCTTTCATCACCCTGCTCACCTCCAAAATATGAAGTATCAAGTGTGCCGAGGGTTACTTCGAGCGCCTGCTCATTGCCCGACATGTCCGAGTCCGAGGAATGGAAGAAATTCTCCTGGCCTGGTGTTGGTTGGCCTGACACCAGGGGATTTGCTTTAACTTCATCAGACATGATTAGGATCCTTGTCATCTTCGGTTCGCAGGGAACCCTCTAAACTCTGATCAAGATCGATCTCAAATTGCAGATCAGAAATCAACTCATCCAAGGCCAAGACTTCGGCATGGAAATGATTCTTGGCCGTTCGCAAATCGTCAATTCTTGGCTGCAGTTTGACTTGACCTCCTGTGTAGCGAAAGATTCGAGTATTCATCTCGGCAAGCCACGTACGCGCTGCTGCCCCTTCTGTCCACTGCAGTTCGACTACTTCAGAATCGCCAGGAAGCGTGCTTCCCCCAGGGATTTCTTTTGGAGGCGACCACCGCTCGTTGTAGTCCGGAAATAGGTCCATCGTGTTGCCAACAACTCGCAAACGGTGTGTGCCTTCGATATTACCTGCACGAATAAGACCCTCAGGTGGTTCCGAACCATCCAGCAAAGAGAATGACAATTGACGGATTCCCCGGAGCAAACTTGGGTAGTTGTCTTTTCTCATGAGTGGGAAAGGAGCATTCATCTCAGCAGACAGTCGGGTCTTTACCTGTGCCAACCATGTTAAGTCATCAATGACCTTGGCGTCGAGGTGTGATTTGCCCATAGATCTTTTTGTTTTGATAACCGCAAAGCCATCGTCAGAATGGAGCAAAGCATTAGCTTTCTTCTCAAACCGCATAGTGAAGGTATCGAGTACTAATCCTGGAATACCAATCAACTTGTCTAGCGTAAATTCGAGGAAGTGCTTAATCTGTTCCCAGACACTCAGCTCTTTCTTATCCAAATGCGTGTAGTGAAGCGGAGAATGAAATGTAAGCCGTCCGTTATCGAGTGCAAGCACCTGCCCAACTGAACTCTTTACAGCCTGTAGAACTTCTCCTTGCTCCATGATTTCTAGGTCACTGACGAACGCGGCAATGATTGGATCGTCAAGGGGAGATTCAACTTTCGAGACGGCCTCGAGTGCCTTGGCCGCCACGCGATGCACATAGCCGTCGCTTGCGATACCTCGAACAAAGGATCTCTGTAGGACCACTCGTGATCCCTGAGAAGACTTGTCGTGTTCGTGCTCAGTCAACTCGAAAACGCTCTTGTTCACGCCTGCCCACAAGCCAACTGCGGATGCAATGTTTGCAAGAACAAATGCATCCATGCGCTCTTGATCCGCATACCTCGTAAACGCATCAAACGAGCTTGGAGTTGGTCGATCTTCTGGCGCCACTACAACATTGGCATCCCAGCCGACCTCAACAAGCTTCAGGAAGTCGGCACCCTCACGCTCTGTCGGAGCGAATATGAGATTGATTCTCTTGAGTATTGTGCCAACTTCCAATCCGCTATCACGCACCTCGTTCAGCGGGGATGAAGAGGCTACATATTTAGCAATGACGTCCACAATTTGGTCTTGCTGCGGATCAACAGCGATATTCGGCTCCAGTGCACGCACAGTTGCCAGTCGGGCAATCTTGACTTCGTTTCTGCCCAGCTCACGGAACAGATCCACTTTCGCAGACTTGTTCCTCCCTAGAACTGTTGCAGTAATCCGAGGAGGAACCCCCGCTGTTAGCGTTGCCAAATTACCATCTTCGTCAATGGCATCTGTGACCCGAATCCAGAGTGCAGGATTAAGCATCCATGCTTTTACCCATCGCTCTGCAATCGACAACAATCGTTCGCCTGCTTCACCGTCTGGCAGTAAAACTATAGGAACTATGTTGTTGTCCCAGATATCGTGCCGCATTACATTAATCCCTTAGGCGCACCATCGGCATTGTCAATAGCAGTCCGAAGGTTCTTCAAAGACTTCTCAAGCATTCCTCTGATTTCATAGACCTTAGGTACGTCAAACTCATCATTGCGTTCTACGACCTTGGCAAAAATTGCTTGGTAAGCGTCAGATGTCATTTGAATTTGATCCAAAAGTGCCTGCTGGCGCTTCTGCCAGTCATCAGTTGCCGAGCCTGCATTTTCGACTAAGGGAGTTGGGGCATTATTTTCGACTTGACCAGAGATTACCCAACTCCTCATTACATCGTCGAGACGTTCACCAAGATCGCGCAGCCGCCAATAGCCTCCGAGTGCTTCCTCCAATGATGATTGGCCACACTGGATGGCGCTCAGCGAAAGTGATTCAAGCACCGCAGGGAAATCCTCATAAGTAGGAGCCTGACGGTCTAGCGAAAGCAACGGGTAGGGGAAGGAAACATATCCCCTCGCCTCAGCCGACCATACTGAAATCTGTTTTCCGAGACCTTCAAGTGTGTATTCACGCTTCAGTTGATTCAGGAAGAGTGCGGCAAACCAGCCGTCACACATCAGTTGTTGCACTTCTTGAGAGGCAGGAACCGCCTCGCCAAGCGGACGAGCACGTCGGTAGTTCCAGAATCCGGCTCGAGATCCAGGATCACTACTTTTTGCAGCCCAGCTATCACGAATCGGCTTGGTCAACGAAGTGAACACCATTGGGTTCACTGCCTTGGTGGGAATTTGGAAGAAGTCAATCTGTGCGGCTTCTGTGGCACCAAACCACTGAGGCGAAGAAACTTCATCCCAGATTCCTAATGCGGAGAATTTCTGTTTGGTGATGTCAAACAAGTCGGTGCCAGCAGCAAACGGTATCGCACTTACCACTAGTGATGTGGCACCCTCATAGCCTGGATGTACAACTGACATTAGTTTCGTGTCGTACAGTGCAAACGGGGCAGAAACATCCACTGCACTTCCAAGTGCTTCTAGGAATCTATCGCGGCGCGACTGCTGGTCACCTGCGGTGATCGGTGACAGGTAGGCGTTCAGCCCCTGAGACTGGAACTTTCCAAGCGCAATCTCATGATCTTCAAAGATGTTCTTGCGGATCGAATCAACAATCTCCTCAGGTGTCGTCAATGCGGAAACCGTCAATTGCTGTTCGCCAGTACTAATACCTCGAGCCAACTTTTCCTTGGGGACCCAAGGTTTTTCGATTTTGAACAGCTTTGCCTTCGCGTCATTCCCTCGTTCATCCAGCGGGACCTGTCGCGCCGCACGCTCTATAAGCGTCTCTTCCCAGGACAGACGCGATTCGGCGGGGATGCTCTGTTGCACTAGATCCTTGAGCAAGTTTGCGTACTCTGAGGTGTCAATGAGTAAATGCTCTGTCACTCCCGGTTGCAGGCGAGGGGGCACAATGCCATTACTTAAGTGTGGGTAACCCTCAAAAGGATTAGGGCGGCCATCCGCAGTCTTTGTGGCGGTGACTGCATTGTTCATGAGCGTGACATGCGCACTATCAACAGCTTTTGCCAATGGGCTTAGAATGTTTTCGCTGATGTCCTTGAGCAAGCTTGCAGCAAGCGCATATCTATCAGCATCGAAAAGGAATTGGGCGCCTAATTTAACTACATTTCTGGCTTGGTCAATCGTAGGGTGAGTAGCAGGAATACTAGTCATACCTACTTGAACAGTCCTATTGAGAATCGCTTGCAACTCATCTTTACGTCGCGTCAAGGTACTCACTTCAGCCGAGAGTTCTTCATCTGCAACAAAATTTACTTCATCCTGCAGGCGTGCCAACAGACCTTTAACTACTTGTAGACCGTACCTAGATGCAAAAAGAGCTACCGCATCGAGAATCTGACCTTGAATCTCTGTGGTCCAGGTCTGGACTAACTTAAAACGCTCGGCACTAGCATCGGCGAGCGCAGATTGAAGCTCAGTATTGTAAGCAGTGAGAATACGTTGCAGCCACTCATCGGGGCCTACACCAGCTGCGCCGATACCACTTTGCGCCTTATTGAGGACCTTGCCGGCGAAGCCCAAAAGGCGTGTCTCCTCGTCTGGCGGACGGATTGCATCAACCACATCATTGGCGGGATTGCGCTCATTCAAGCCAGTCGTTTCCATGAAATCGAGCCAATGGTCTGCGACACGCTTCTCAACCATCGGGCGTTCACGCTTATTCGGGTCGTTCGGATCCATCTTCTCAAAATGTGGCCAGAGCAATCTTTCAATTACTGAGCGAGCAACCGTCTCAGAGCCGTACTCAACAAAACGATCCATGCCCAGCGTTACACGGCCAAAACCTAGGGATGATAACGGCTGGATATGACGTGGGTGTTCTAGGAGCCGAAGTCTTGTCTTGTCTTGGATGTTTCCTGGATCAGCCGAAGCATCAAAACAGTTTGTAAGAATATGTTCCACCAAGTTGTTCTGAACGCGTCCATCAGCCACAATCGCACTCAGTGCATCACCGACAGCCTCGTACATGTCGTGCTGCTCACCAATTTGAACTTTTCCGTTGCTACTGCCAATGAGATAGGTGTACCGGCCGCCAAAACCATACTCACCCTTACCTGTCAATCCAGCGCTTCGAAAGATCTGCTCCGATCCGTTTGACATACGCTCAGTCCACGTCCCAGCCATGACTTCGGCCATTGCGCCAAGTGCATTTGGGGCCACGCCCTCGGTCACACCAGAAGCCAAACCTGAAAATATGTCCGGACCATACAAAATAACCTGCGTGCGACCGCCGAGACTTGCGTCAACCGACTTCAGGGCCTCGGCCACATCGATAAACATACCTGCTCCTGTGCCACCAGATACCGACGAAATTACGAAGGCGAGAGGAGATGGGGTGGCGCTGTCGCTAGCCATTCCTAATTGATCAGCGGCACGGCGCAACTCGCTCTCCGCAGTTGGCACCGTCATCTTCTTGAAGGCGGCATCTATCGCAGTATTGATGGCTTGCAGGCGCTCAACCGCAATGGTGCGACCGATTGAACGATACTGACCAGCACCATTCTCGATTGTGATGGCCGCGTCCTTACGCGCCCAGCCGCCCAATGCGTCCAGTCGATGCGCAGGAGGGATACACATCTGCAAGGAACTGATCATCGCAGGGTAGGTAACTCCTCGCCCGACTAAGCCAGAGTATTGATGATTTGGCAATAGTGGCGCAGGAAAGCCGCCTGAAGTCTGGGTTGTTACAGTGTCAAGCCACAGCATTTGCCACGCTGCAGGCAGATCACCTTCCCAACCCTCTTTGGTTTGCCGCAAGCGACGCAATAGAGTCTGGCGCAGAGCGCGAAGTGTCTTACCGCCGGAACCACCGACACCAATGAGTAATACGGGACTTAGCATGAGATGTTCTCCTTATTTGGTTTTGTTGAAATTTTTACAGTGCCCAAGGATCATCATTTGGCGCTGAAGGCAATCCTGTGTTACCGGTAGTTGGGGGCTGGTACGTTTGTGTCGGCGTAGCTCCCCAAGCATCGGGCGCAGCAGATGGCTGCGAAGGTGTATCCCAGGTGGATAGTTGTGGGCTGGATGCGCTGTCCCAAGCACCGTCAACCGGTTGAGTACTAGGAGATGCTGCTTCGCCATTGGGGCGCTTTGTTTTTTTAGCCTTGGTCGGTTTTGTAGCTGGAGGCTCAAATGCAGCAACCTCTGCAATTCCACGATCCCAGCTCTCGCCCAACTGTGCCTTCTGAGATAGCCCAGTCACTTGCTCGTTGATTCCAGTAATGGAGGGTTTAATGAAAGCAATCAGTTGAGCCTGAATCAACTGGTCATCATTTCTAGCCCTAACATGGGCCGTATTCAGTAGTAGATACATGAACCCTTGGAGGTTTAGCGGGGAACCTGCCTCGGCCCCACCTTCAACCGTAACTGGGTGATGTAAGGAGACAACCGATTCTCCGCCAAGTGGAGTAACCGCTGCAGTGACTGCGCCAAATGGATTCTTCGGCGCGCTGGCAGTAATTCGTTCTGAGCCAGGGGGCCAAGACTTCTCACGACTCAACTCGGAAGAGATGTATTGGAAGTCGTCAGGTGTCAGCAATTGATGAGATGTCCCCTCTGTTGCGATGCGACGAAGTGAAACAGCACCAGATTTTGTTGTTATTTCAACTGGCACGCGCGCCATCTGCAGGCCTGCAAGGGACAGTCGTGCTGCACGCCTATTGAGCATGTTCAAGATAAGTAGTGGAATCAAGATGCTCAGCACCATCAGCAAGATTGCGATTCCACTCGCCTTCGCCATATTAAAAGGAACGACGGATGCAAACGTGTAAGGAACTGCATAATTTAGGTGCGCTCCAGACTTTTGAACTTTCAATGTCAGCGGAATCTGTCCTTGATACTGTCCTTCTACTCGCTTCGAGTCGTCGCCAAAGTCGAACGAAACCTTGAGTCTCTTCTTCTCGCCCGGTCCCAATGTGATGCACGAACCAGCAGATGGATTCTGGATCACCTTAAAGGTGTCAGATGGTGCTCCACGCGGCGGGGCAATAGGGCCGGCACACACTTCCGTGCTGCCCTGTTGTGAGCCTTGCAGGTTGAGCGTTCCCGTTGCCCGGGACATCTTGTAGACCAGATTTGAAAGCTGTAAACCACTCTTTGGGCTTACAGTTGGAAATTCCGCCGAAAGGGTAACGGGGAAGTCGAAGTTTCGAACAATGTCCGCCAACTGCTGCCCCTTATGGTCATTAGATGAAGGCTTTGTCTTCAATTTGAGCGTGAGTCTGAAAGTCGCCACCGAGACACCCTCGGGCGGAGTGAACTTGCCACTAAAAGTGCCATCATCGGCCAATGTAATGTCTACTGGGGTGGCAGTGTTGTCAGGTCCAATTGCATCTGCCGTAAATGTTCTATCGGATGAAAAAGCAGTGAGGTCTACAGGTTGCCCATTTCTAGCAACCACGCCAGAAACCTTGGTTTCCTGCTGCGCCACCAGTTCCTTGACGCCACTCATATCTAGCGCCAAGTCACTGAAATAGTAGAGATAGGCACGATCATCCTGCCCAGGCCTACTGAATGTCCATCGACCCAAATCAGTTGGCGAAGAAATAGGAGTAGTCACGGTCACAGTGTTTCCGGCCCATGTCGTTGTGAGAGGTGCACCGAGGTCCTGGCCATGGCTGAAGGAGTAGGCCTGACCATCCGGACCTTTCAAGACCCCACCATGTGGTGCTGCAGCGATCAGTTGAAAGTGGGTTACCCCGTTATCGACGTAGAAGTACACTGGGCTCCCATTCAACCCAGTGATTTCAGTGCCGCCCGAACTTTTGGCAATGGTTCCAGCAAAGAGTGCTGACAATTCGTCAGAATTTCCTTCAAGGTAGAGTCCCGAATAATCTCCGTTGCGTTTGGAAATGGTGCCACACCTACTCTTTGCCCCGCCAGAATGCCCCCTGCCTTCCGACAGCGACTGCAGGAATGCTCTGTCTCTTGGCCCAATACCGCCACTGTTGAACTTTGGATCAAACAGCAGAACTGAAACCACGGAGACCTGATCGGACCGGAGCCCTTGCATGATGCCGTGCGTGTTACAAAGATCTTGGATAGCCTTCGGGTTACCCGCGCCGTCGGACACATCTAACTTGCCATCAGTGAACATCATCACCATGCGGCAAGGCGTCTGGGATGCTCCCATTCTGCTGACTCCAACCGCCATGTGTTGCCGAGCACCCTTAAGAGCTGCTCTGTGATCTGTACCTGCGCCAGTTTCCATCTTTGGCATTTCCCGGCGGACTCGGTCAGACAGTTTCTGCGTTGATGACGAATTAAGATTTGTCCAATCAATCCAACTTCGGTAATTCACTGCGAATGCATCCAGCGAAATCATCACACGCCGAGGCTCGCCGTCAACTTTGCCGTTCGCAATCTGCCCAAGCGAAGTTACAGTGTCTGCGATAACTGAGGCTCGGACATTGTTCGGATCTGTCGTTTTCAGTGACAGAGATTCATCAACGACAATCTGAACTAGCAAATTTGGATTGGATGCGATGCATGTCGATATTTCCAATTCAGCATCGGTGCCAACGGATGAAAGGGAAAATCTTGAAGGTGCCTTCCCGACGATAGGGAAAGCTTGCACAGCAGGAAGTGCAAAGCTTCCTAACAAAAGAGACACAAACATTAAACGCAAATGCTTCATGTAGTTAGCCCATGCCCTGCGTCAAAATCACGCCAATTTGCCACGCATGCACTGCACCAATAAGAAATGAAAATGCAGCCAGCGCCTGAAGGATAGTAATCGTCCGCTCGCCCCGAATGACGTCGTACCAAGGATTATCTGACCGTTTCAAATGCTCGTTTCTTGCCCAAGCTAGTGCGCCTACAACACCAAAAGGAGAAAAGATATAACCCAAAGCATGCATGGTGAGGGAGTGATTGCCCGAAATCTGCAAAACAACTAGAAATGTTGAAACGACTAATGAAACCAGGCCCACAACAATCGGCAAAGGTGATGGATACTCTACGGTTTGAGGCTGAGCCATCGGCCCAAGCGGACTGGCATTAGTCACGATAGCTACTTCCCATACATCTCTGATGCATCAACCTGTGCCAATTTCAAATTTTGGCACACTTCTACTGCATCCACGATTTGTTGTCTTTTGGTGAATATAGCGTGTGTGAATACGTATTCGCAACACTTTTACCAATTTAAGATTTAATTTAATGTCCCAAAGACTGCAACAGGCGCGACAGAAATTTCCGCGGAAATGTTGTCGTTCAAGGCGGTATTAATCTGAACTTTGTAGATTTTGTAATAATTGCTTCAAAGTCGTCCCTTATCAATGCCAGAATAAGGTACGTTGTTCAAGCTCGTCTGTCTCCGGGGTAGTCGCTTGGCCTTTCTACTGGCCGTCACATGTGGCCGGATTGCAAGCAGCGTGTGATAGAAGTGAGCATTTTATGCCTTGATGCAAGCGGAACGATGGTCTTGATTTGAGCAGATCCCGCCAGCGAAGCTGCGATTCGTGCGTGAAGTCAAAAAATTGTTGAACTCTGACTTGAAAATTAGATGTTACCCAAAATATTATGCAACGAACCGTCATTGTTTCTGCAACTACGTGAATGCTAAGTGTCAGGGATTTCTACGATCACTTAAGTTAATTCGAATTTAGTACATGGACTTGGAACCAGAATTGAAGGGTGCATCTGCCTCGTTTGTGCGCTCATGCTTCAGCGAATGCTAAACCGACTGTAGAAGTTGCGCCTGAGTCAGGAGTGGAGATTTTCACAGGCGCCTGAGGGCACGGTCGATTTGCTGTCTCATGAATTCGGGGCTTATCGCATTGCTGGCTATGTGAAGCGTGAGGACATTTAAGTCATGTTGAAGCATGAGTAAAAATTACTCGTGAATTCGCAACAAGCCTTGACTCTGCTTGCCCAATATATCGAGCCAGAAGCGGTAAATTTGGTGAGGAACGAGCACCCAATAGGAGACACGATGTCCGCAATCAAAACCTGTTCCCGTTGTTCAAACCGGGTGGCAGCTCACGTGCAACAATGCCGCCAATGTGGCAACAACGCATTCCGCACCGAAAATGGCATTGAAACCAACCCGATCACTCCGGCCGCATCGGCACCACCTGCACCTGCTGCGCCAGATAGTTCCCCCGCAGTAGTTCGTGAGGTGGCATACCAGAGTCAGTTAGGTGAGGTTCAGACGTTCTACTTGAGCGCAATTGCAAACTTCGTTGGGGCGGCAGCCGTCTCGATAATCGGTGGGCCACTTCTCAGCTGGTTTATTTTTGCCACCATCAGCGATGATGGTTCCGGCAACTTCTTCACGTTTGTCGGGGGAGTCTTAGGAATCGCCCTGCTCGTGGCAACCGTGTATTACATTTCAAAGGGATTTCAAGCGCTGCGAGCCGGCAACGATTCACTGGATTAGGGCCAGTTGAAGCGGTGTTGCGAATTTTCTCATCGCGCTGGCTATATCTATTCGGGCTGAGGATAATTGTCCCATGGGCTTTAGGTATCGAAAGAGTATCCGCATTTTTCCCGGCGTGCGCATCAATCTAAGCAAAACCGGGATCGGCGCCTCGGTGGGCTTTAAGGGCTTCCGGCTGACCAAACGTGCTGATGGTCGAGTACAGAAGACGGTATCACTTCCAGGTACTGGAATTTCCTACGTTGATGTAAGCAGCAAGAAAAAGACTGATGGAACAGCAAAGAAGACGCAGAGTGCAAAGTGCCCGAACTGCAACGCCAGATATCGGATTGGGGCCTCAAACTTCTGCGCTAAGTGTGGTCAGAAATTGTCTTAGGCGAGAGCAAGCCTGCGCCGATCTTGGGCCAAGCCGAAACCTTACCGGCGGAATTTGCCTTGAATGAAAGTAAATAACCCAAAAATTCCGATTATGGACAATAAGCTCACGGTGCCCGTAATCGCAGCCTTGCCGGTCCAGTTGGCGGTCAGCCAAACCGGAATCGTTGCAGTTAGCGCGACCAGGAAACCAAATCTGTTTAGCTTGCGCGCACTATCCGCTTCAGCGGCGATGAAGTAATCGCGAAGCTCATTCGCAAACTCCGCCACCTTGTTAGGGATCGCAAGTCGCTTGCGCAAGTTATGGTACAGCTGCTGTGACAGTTCATGAGTGCAAATCTCGGCCCATTCGTATTCATGGCGATATTCATGGAACTTCTCGCGGAATCGGTAAAACTCGGCAACTTGATGCACTGATTTTGGCCATATGGATTCCAGGTAGTTAAGCGTGAAATGTTGGATTGCCACCACAAGTAGCACATGACTGAACCGACCATGACACAGCGAGTCAGCATCTGTACTGCGCGTGCGATAGGCGCTAATCGTGTCCCAGGTTTCCCAGGCCTCTGTGTCAGATTGCGCATCAACGATGCAGGTAGCCACACCGATGCCTCGTGATTGGATAGCGGTGAGGTCATTTTCACCAAATAGCTTTAATAGCAGCGAAGCAGTGTTCTTATTTCGCAGACGCGTGAAATCTGTAACGATCTTGCGATTAGTCTGATTGTTGGTTGCCTGTAGGTGTGCTAACAGAATGCTCACAGCCGAACTAGTCTCATCTGGCAGAAATTCCAAAGCAACTAAGTTCACGCTTCCGGCCACTGGCAGTGGCTTCGCCCAAAAACGCCTTGAGTATCGACTGAAAATCGAAGTGAGCGAGGATGGAAATTCATCCCGGAGTAGGTCCAGGGCTGGGCCGCCGGGTACGCCGGACTGAGCGATCTGTGTCAGCGCCACTGGGTCCCACACGCCATCGTCAAGAAACTTTGGCAGACGCTGGGCAGTGGCTACCGGGATGGCAATGACGGCGCTAATCATGGTCTTAGTCTACAAATTCGCAGCCCAACCCAGTGGGTGTTTGCGCCGTTGTTAAATGATGGCAGTGCAGCCACGCACTCTAGTCCAAATACGGATGTCTTTCTCAAAATTCATACCAAAAAGAGAACATGAGTGTCACTTGAATTACTAGAATTCTCGTATGACATCACAAGTAGCTGTTTCCAATTGTTATGGCGTATCGGTGGCATCCGATACCGTCTCTAGTCGCGATACTCGCGGTGGCACCAAAACCGTCGGGCACACCAACAAGATCTACGAGTTAGGTCCTGACCACAAGGTGCTAGTCCTGCATTCTGGTTGCACTGTTACCAATGAAGTGCCGACCAAGTTGTATGTTGTCGAGTGGGCCAAAACTTTAACTGGTTCATTGCCGACTCTGCAGGAGTACATCGGGCATTTTTTGGCGTGGATGCAGGAAAATAACCCGCTTCATTCACCCGAATCAAAACAAGAGTTTGTCATCGGCTTAGCGCAGATGCATCTTCGCACTGCATACAACATGACCTCTGGCCGGTTAACCGATTTTGAGCGCGAGAATCCGAATACGCCAATCGATGAAACTGTGCGCAGGGATATGTTGCGCAATGTGTTGACGGATGCGATCTCGCAGTTGCAAGCCCAACCCATGCTTGAGGGACTTACGCTTGAGGACGCTGACAAGTCATTGGGTACCATCACTGACGATTACGGTAAAGCAATTGAATATTGGATTGCTGAATTTGGTGTAGATGCCAGCTTCGACGCGCTTATTCACCAGTCAACGCTAGAGGCGATGGTTCGTCGTGATGGACTTTCTGACAATGACAGCTATCTGTCATTTGTAGGCTTTGGTTCCGACGAGATATTCCCGTCTAACCAGCAGATTGTGTTTCGTGGGTTCTCAGAATCAAATCTCTACTTCTACCGCAACGATGCTCAGTCGATTCGTCCAGGCAACCAAGCCAGTGGAATTTCATTCTTTGCCCAGCGCGATGCAATCCAGAGTTTTCTAAACGGATATCACAGCTCTACTTTGTGGGAAATGGAAAGCGCATTTCGTGCTCACACTATGGAGATCGTGAAAGATGCGGTGAACGAAGAGCAATTGAATCAAATTGTTGAAAAGTCAATGTCACAGGTTCGTGACTACGCGTTTAACCGCTTTGTGGATCCGCTATTGCATGAAATAGAGGGT